>JAAUYG010125385.1_pt1 | contig 11676 bp, 8 predicted proteins | sample 7278091 | NCBI WGS metagenome assembly JAAUYG01 (sample SAMN14350201, study PRJNA611818) | marine sediment metagenome | isolation source: surface marine sediment (0.6m) | place: French Polynesia: Moorea | collected 2018-08 | reverse complement strand
TTGTTACATTATCGGCAAATTTCGGAGTTACATTATCCGGGCCTATTTTGTTACATTATCATGCGATTTTGTTACATTATCAGTTAGTTGTTACATTATTGGTAAATTTAGAGTTACATTATCGGTTGATGTTACATTATTGGGCGCTGTTACATTATCGTGCGTAACAGGGTGTAGGCCATATCCTTTAGGAAAGGTCTATTGATGGATATATCTTAAAGAGTCAAATATATATGTATCATAACGGTACCACAAAATACACATCTTTAACTGTAGAGCAAAATATTTATTTAAGTCAGAAGCTTGGTTTAATGAAACTTCACATGAAATGCTTGGCACTGGTCAAATATTGAATACTTAGCAAAGATGCAAACATCGTTAGCGTACTTCCCAGATAGCTAAATATCTCCATGAACAGCAAATGTTTGAATTGAGTTAGAACTTGTAAAATGTATCGTTACAAATCTCTCATTGGTTCTGACAGCTACCTACAGTTTTACTATTTCCCCCAGGACGCCTGGTTCTAGTTAAAGCTACAGTTTCTGATAGCGGGGAATACCACTGCAGAGCGTACAATCCCGCTATGATGCACAGGAAAACAGAAATCTGGAATCTGGAGGTACAGCAGCCAGGTAAGGAACAATACTGTTCTGTGTTTAATTCTAAGAAAGATTGTTTCTTCCACATTTATAAACTGGATTTAGAAAATTAATATTCCAATGACCGAAAATCAATATTATTCCGCGAACTTTCTTCTTCTTCTTCTTCTTCTTCTTCTTCTTCTTCTTCTTCTTCTTCTTCTTCTTCTTCTTCTTCTTCTTCTTCTTCTTCTTCTTCTTCTTCAATTGAATTCTTCCTTGGAACTAACACTTTTCCATAGCAAAACCGGAAGAACGTGGCTGGAGAGAGTAGTTTTATGTTTTTACTCCCTCCGAAAACACAACTATTAATATGATTGTTTGCTAATGTATTTCCTGTCCTAATTTTCTTGTACGTGTTCAGTCCAACTTAACAATTTTACATGAATTAGTCTTAATTAATCTGTATAAATAATCCCTTTTGTTTTTGCAATGAATCAGTTCTACATCATGGTGTAGAGGGCACGACACAACGAGGAACAGCCAAAATCTCGTGTTTCCGGTGCTGTTCGTGTTGATGTGGCTCTGGGAAAGTGTTTTAAACCAAATAAAATGTCTCAGAGGAGTGCATGGATGGATAAAGCAGAAGACCTGGCCGATCAGGTATTCTAGAGTGCAAAAGCTTGGCCACCAATTATGTTACAGATTCACAAGACGCTAAAATTATCCTCGTAACAGTGTTTTGTCTGGGACTGACAGTGACACCTTATGATTCATTGATTGGCCATATTGTCAGGTTGTCAACATCCCTGACACTGTGACAGTGACACTCTGCCATCTGGCATATGTCAGTAGCAGTTATTAGCCGTGAACAGTGGTGAACAACCCTTGATATTGTTTATATAGGTTCGATTCATCCGGCCAATAGCTCTAGGTACGCCAATATAGATAGATGGTCACTTAGGGCTACTGGTGGTAGTACTGCCAACACAAGTGGCAGGTCGTTTTGTTACACAGTCGTTTTGTCACATCTTATTCTTACACTAGTTACAGTCATCAGGTCATTTGGACACACCTGAGTTAACAACACTGCATGTGCCCCCGGGCGTGTGCCGAACTAACCTAATCAAAGGCGTATTGGGTATCCAGTACTTTGTTATTACACCATCGGCAAAGTGCTCTTCTCTCCTTCTTAGTACGTGTAGTACTCTATCAGAGTATTTTTACATGGGAGGGGGTGCGCATGTTCCATTTACTGGGATCTAGTCAAAAGTTCGCTTATGCGTTCGTCAGTGGTGCTGTTCCATTCCGGTATTGTTCGTGGGAAGAACGCGTTCTTATATATCAGGGTCCTAGTTCCAATCTGCCGGAATTTACTGCTGTTAGTGCTAATCATCAAAGCAGTTGCAGATGTCATCTATGTTTTATAGGCTGATTGGTTATTCTCTCCTTTGTTATCTGTACCTTTCGTAAGTTGCAACCTTAATCATGGCAAAGAAATACTGGCCCAAAGTCAGGGCTACAGGCAGTTTATTTCATGAACCCAGCCCATATGACAACGAAGTTTGATACAGTAGTAACTATGGGAGAAAAATTTGAAATATACATGTTTTTTGGAGGTCACCCATTTATCTCCCAAGCCCACCACAACCTTCTTCACGATCAGTTACCGCCAACTTACCGGTCAGTTTGTCACACAAAGTGACGAAACGACCATGTGACAAAGTGACTGGATATCTATTGCCATTTTAGCTGCAAAACTAAAGTCCTACCATTACCAGGTTACAGTGTTAACAGATACGTAGCCTTTTGGGCTCCGATTACCCCCCGGGTATACCTTAATACTTGGATCCAAAGACTGCTAATGCTGTGACTTTTGCAGCTACTGGCACATTTGTCATTACCGCAGACTTTTCAACAGCATAGGTAAATAGTTGAGAGGGATGTGTCATGAATTACAGGGCAAAATTCATAAACAGCTCTGGCTGTCTCCCATTTGCAAGAAGCCCAGCCAACCTGTGCTAACTTTCATTTGCATAATGATATACTACTCTTTATTGAGGCATATCTTATTAAACTAAACTTGCCGCATTTCACAGAGAAATCATACTTTGAATGCACATGGCATAAATTGACAATCCTGAGAAATAATGCGTTTTTTTGTCAAAAATCAGAAATGCACCTAATGAGCCCAGAATGACCTTAAACATATAACTGACAAAAGTACATTGTAGCCAGGCTGTATACCATGTATACACTGAATACTCACCCCCCGAGGCCAAAATTTCACTCTGCTTCACTCTACGACCAGCTGTTTTCAAGATACAAGGTTTTCGAGAATGAAACAAATCAGCTCAAACAAAGCTAGAAGCTCAGGGGCTTTGACGTTCTGCTTGACAAGAAGTCGGACAATGACCACGTAAACAATTACTTGGGGTGTCAATTACAATTACAATGTACATGTACTTCTCCAAGAAAGATCAATTGCAATTACATGGGGAGGTGTAATTAATTACTTTCAGTAACAATTACAAAGTAATTGACCCCAGCACTGGTATGGTGTCTACTTCGTGTTTATTTAAACAGATTCCTATGCAGGAACCAGGAAGATTTAATTCATTCTCATTTCTACACCAACTAGTAACCTGGAAATTAGGTAACTATCTCAATAATTCTGTCTGGTGATTGCCAGTCAGATGCAGTATCGGCAACATGTACACGGGATGTACTAGTCATCTCCAGAGGCCCATGTTTGAAAATGCATACCGTTACTATTTTGATCTCACCACCACATGAATGATGATAATAACGGGTACGGAGCTTTTAAATGTCACAACCCACGGACCAGCATTGGACACAATTCCACTGTGCCCAATGCTAATCAGTCATTTCATAGTTGGGGATGAGGTAGGCGGGTATCTGAGATTTTTCACAGAACAACTGTATTTAATTTACATAATTTATTACTACACAACCTTTGCTATTGTTTCCCTCAGGTCCTAAGGCATGGGAAGAATATTCTACCTCACATAGCGCGTCTCTGTCTCATCAGTACATTTCTTGAGGACGGCATTCGAATGTGGTTCCAATGGGGAGAGCAGCGAGACTACATCAGTGCCACCTGGAATTGTGGAACGATCTGCGGCGTTCTCTTCGTCTTCATCAACCTGGTGGGACAGCTTGCGGGATGCGTTATGGTGCTCAGTCGCAAGCAAGTTAACATAGCCTGTGGCCTGCTGTTCTTTATCATTGGCTTCCAGGTTTGTATAAGATCACCACTTTTAGTGACAATTATTCAATAACGAGTGCTGGAACAAAAGAATAAGACTACTTTTCTGTTTTTTCCAAATCCTGAGATTCAGTTGGCAAAAAAATTCTTTTAATTTGGGAGATAGCCTTAAAGTAGTGATACAACTCTGCAAGTCTTAAAGGTTTTTCTGTGATGCTCTTCTTCCTTACTCAGTTGATTAGAAATGACATCATGCATTTTAGTGTGCTTCGTGGAAATGTTTTGCTTATTTTCTGTTTCACAAATGTTGATGTTTGTAAAGTTTACCTCCAAACTGCTTTTAGCAATGCTGCAGTGTGTATACATAATGATATAATGTAATGTAAACTTACTGGAAAGATGGTTTATGGGGCCCTTTTCTCAAAGTTAGTACCTAGTTACTAGTACAGTGAAACCTGTCTTGAGAGACCACTGCCTTAGTAAACCTGTCACCAGAGACCACCTGTCTTGACAGACCACATTTTTGTGGCCAGTGGGGTGGTCTTTTAAGACAGGTTCAACTGTATAGTGTATATAAATGTTCAGTTCTGTTCTGTAGCCTTTCATCCGTTAAAATGCCACAAACTGTCTACTTTTTCACTTCAACTAGCCAGACTTTATCCTTTTGCAGACAATTGCGTACAGTATTTTGTGGGATCTGAAATTTCTGCTGAGGTAAGATTTTGCTTTAATATTGCATATATACCAATGTGTAATGAATAGCTATATTATTCATATTATAAGCTATAAATACTCTCTTATGCATAGTATTGCTGCTTATATATGGCAGTTACTATGCTATACATGTAAACGTATAATTACAACCTGTTGCAGGAGTGTTTGTTTGAAAGAAAACTGCTAGTTTTGTTTGGATAGAACAGGAAACCCAAGATCCGCTAAAGAACTAAAATCTTTTGATGTAATCATCATTGTGATCATGTCACATGTTACTCTAGATGAGGTATTGCGATCACATGATAAGTTGCACATAATGCAGTTATGTAAAGGGATGATTACAGACAGAAAGGTTATTACAGGTAATCCAAAAAAGAGACAATTACAGGTTAATACTTAGACATGTTTTTCTAGGAATTGTGGTGTTTGATGTATCCATGATAGCTTGCTTTTTCTGGCATCAGGAATATTGCCCTGGGCGGTGGTGTGCTGTTATTGTTGGCTGAGAGCAAAGCCGAGGGTCGTAGCCTCTTTGCTGGCTTGCCGTCCATCGGAGAGAACACCCCAAAGACGTATCTGCAACTGAGCGGTCGCATCCTCCTCGTCTTCATGTTTCTGACGCTGCTACGTTTCGAGCTGTCCTTCCTCCAATTGCTCCAGAACCTCGTTGGCACTGCCCTGGTGGTTCTAATCGCAGTTGGTTATAAAACAAAGCTGGCCTCCTTAATTCTGGTTGTATGGCTCACTTTACTCAATATCTATTTTAATGCGTGGTGGAACATCCCATCATACAAGCCAATGAGGGATTTCCTAAAGTATGACTTTTTCCAGACCCTTTCTGTAGTGGGTGGGTTGCTGCTTGTGGTAGCACTCGGGCCAGGCGGTTACAGCGTAGACGAGCATAAAAAGAAATGGTAATAAATAGTCTATAGTGCATTATGTAGTAGATTCGGTTTTGTTTTGCTTCCGTCATACTTGCGCAAAGCAGCCAGTTAGAAATGAATTTATGAAAGCGTGACAGTTTTAGGCTGGGTATTATTCTGGTGCGCAGCAGATGTAGTACTTTATGATAGACATCCTAGAAGGCAGTGTCCATTGATGCCTGCTCTGACACAGTAAAGCTATTTAAGGCTGAAGGGCGAAAAAGTGCGCAGAACATTGTGAATGCAAGGGTTGCAAAGTATATTCTTCTCGCATGAGTTCATTTAAACTTATAAACCGTAAATTTTGTTTGGAAATTATTACTTTTTGACATGCCCCTAAGCCCCTAAAAGTATATATTCTAATAACCGTTTTTAGCGAACTCTTACATACGCAATGTATGACTGCTCCTAGAATACGAATATTTTCTGCAAACTTTGTTGTTGCTCTCTGAAAGAATTGAAAAGGTTGCTTTTGTTGTGATGTTGTTATTTGGTGCTTTATGAATGGTCGTTACGTTACAAGTGCTAGAATTGCTTTTCTGTTGCCATGATGATTGCTAAAACAGGCAAAGCCGCATGTTTGTTGCTAGGACTAACTTTAATAATCCAGCATTAACGTTTGAAAATTGCTGCGATATTTTGCCGCCACAAGAATGATGGCCAGTATTGTGGGCGAGCATGTCAGCAGCCAGGAATCTGATGAAAGTAGTTGCCCAAGTCACTTTTTAGGCATTGGTCGGACTTGATATATGTTGTTAAAAGTGCGTAATGATTAAGTTAACCTGTAGTGTGCAAGGTTTACTGGCGTAGTGTTACAATAATGCGATTAGCTGTCCGTAGAGGATATACAAAATAGTCTTTATTGCCTTGAATGCTGCATGTGTGAATGTATTTCTCAAGTTTCACCCACGTGAAGAGCACTTTGGCAAGATCTAGCGCACTGCCCATCGTACATCAAGCAGTTTGTGTATGTAGGATATATGTGGTATTTTAGTTTCATTTCACGCGTCTATATTTGTTTTTGTTGGGGCAACACCAAGAGCTCTGATCTACTTCTTTTTATTTCAATCATTTTCTCTGCAGGGAGAAAAAGTAAGTCTATAAAGTGGTGTACAGGTTTCTTCTTAATCAAAAAAAAAGTTTATTCTTGTGTGCGTTTCTTTGCCAATGTGCATGGTTATTTTGGTGGTGTCAGTTATTTAATCACACTTAAACACTTGCTTTTGCGGTGTCAGAAATGAAAGATGTATTCTCCGGGAGAGATTGTGGTTTCAAGCTTTTGCCTTTAAAATGCGTCATTGAATGAAAGCTTTCGTTTTAAAAGATGTAGCATGCGATTATCATTCAGCAGGGTTTCAACTGTGCTTATTAAAAGAGTTGCAAATGTACAAGGTTTCCTCCAGTGGAATCACTGTAATGCTCTGTCTACTGAAATCTGATGCCATGACAATGGTAAAAGTTTCTGTCCATGGTAAATAGATATCAGTGTCCCTGATAATAGATATAACAAAGAATGAACCCTAAAAGAAGATAGTACTCATAGGATTGTGAATGTAGCGAACCTATCCTCATGCACACATATATACTCTCAAAGCTCTGGTATCAGAAAATATATGGAGTATTGACAACTTGCGCTTTTACACCTGGTTACCAGTCGAATTTCACTGCCCAAGGAAACCGTGAAGGAACATACAAGTATTAGGTACTTATGCTGAAAGTTCCTTAATATAAAAAGGGTAATGTGTATGTGTGCAGTAAACAAATAGTACTACTTTAATGTTAAAAGGCATCAGAGTAATAGTTGTAGTTGTGCTAAAAGTACTCACCATGAACATGATGAAATGACTAAGGAATTATAATCAGTAGAATGTGTCTTAAAAGATCACTGCTATGAGGCCAGGTCTTGAAAGGTCATATATTCCTGACAAAAGTTGTCAAGTTTGCCACAGAACACCTGCTTTGAGAGACCACATTACGGCTTATGGGGTGGTCTTTCAAGACAGATTCTACTGTATTTGTGAATTTCTCTGGTGGTGCTAGTCTGCAAGGTAGTAGAGCCGTATTCATACGGCAATGCTTATATACCCATGATGGTATGAAGCTAAACAGCGTGCGTCTGCCTATCTTGTGATGGGCAAGTATTTGCATCCGACTGGAAAGTGGATTCTTTATGTTGTTTGTGAGATGATTCTATGCCTGTTATTGTGCTTCTGAAAGAGTCTAACTTAATATTTTGAGAAGTGGTTGTTTCATGTGGAATACAAATAAAAATGTAGGATTTCAACGATTCGTCTTTCTCCACATAATGTACAAGACCAAGATTTCTTCCACCAGAAATCCACCTGTTTTGAGTACATATGCTCAACACATGTTATTTGAGAAATGTGAAATACTTTACGTTTGGCTAATCCTGATTTATTACAGCTGTGTGCATTTAAGTGTATCTCTGCTTTTGGTGCATTTGTTTTGACACCATGGACCCATTTACTCGTATAAAGCAAAGAGATCTCTCAAGTGAAAGCCCTGTAGATTTGTCGTTAATCTGCTCCGTGCCAAAAGTCTATTTTACCCGAGAACGCCTGCCGTTCAAGGATGGCAACTATAACAACATGCATGCATTTCAACCCCCTAGATTTCTGCATTGTCCGTAGTGTTTAAATACAGTTCATACACTGGTCAAGTCACAATTATGTTATTTTCATACGCATGTACAATATGCCACTCCTGGTGGCACGAAAGTTTGTTCCATAAGCTGCCTGTGTATTCAGTCCCCGTACAATGTGAAATTCAGTACAGTATATATTAAATCTATATATTAAATGAGAGAAATAAAATATTCTCCATCATCTGTATGTTATGGTCTTGCTTTGTTTTCACAAGTTGTCCAGAATGGGATGTATCAGGCTGCCTGGTCAAAGGCAAGCATAGTCAATGTATCATTTTATTTGCTGACAGGTGCTATAATTTAGAAGTTCTCCAGTAGATTGCCATGTAATCCACGTGAATTTCAAAGAAAATTTGCTGGCCCATAAAAAAGGCCAATCTCAAGTGTTATCTAGCCCCAAAACAGATGTAACTATTCCAACAGAAATGCAAGAACATGAAGCAGCAATGAACATGATGAAATGCCCTAAGCATTTCGAGGATGAAGAAAGAGCTTGACAAAATTGGCTATTCCATTTCCATGAAGTGTCCTATTCTTGAAAATGTGATTTGTGCAATAACTGCCTACCTTCGTGCCACTCGACAGATTGACTGGCTTGGTCTGTTCATGACATTTCGTATTTGCCTTAGGTATCCAGGGCATTGTGTAAACTGTAAAGCCCTGCTTGTACATTATTTTCGAAGGCATGCAGTAAGACTTGATTTCAATATTTATTGCATGAACAGAGGTTTCTATACAATTTTCAAGTCCAGAAGTTACAATGAATAGATTGGGCTGCCCATGCTCGATATTATGTAGCCCCCAAAAGCATCCTATACTACGAATGCAAACCATCTTCTGATGGTAATGAGACGACATCTTCAGCATTAAAATACCCTAAGCATAGCAAATTGGATATTCAAGAAGTTTTGGACATGTGTAAGCACAGGTGATGTGGTCAACAACATATGGGCGACTCTGAGTAAGTTTTACTGGTACCACAGCCTTTGCTGCTCAGAAGATTCAGGCCACTAGTTATGAAACTGCCCATGTTTCCACCAACAATACATGCGCCTCTGAGAGAAAAGTATATTATCGTAGGTGACAGGGTAAGTTTTACTGGTACCACAGCCTTTGCTGCTCAGAAGATTCAGGCCACTAGTTATGAAACTGCCCATGTTTCCACCAACAATACATGCGCCTCTGACAGAAAAGTATATTATGGTAGGTGGCAGGGTATCTCTATAAATTACAACTCCTGCCATGCGTGCCAATCTGATCGACTCAATCGTCAGTGGTTTCTAGGCGAGCTCGCTTGGCGTGCAGTTCTCGTTCTGTGCCGTACTGATAGTAGTGTGGAGCTAGCTCGTACAGCCAGTCTGGTTTGATCACCGTCACATCCCTCATGTACTCTTTGCCTGTGTGAACCACCTCATTGAAGATGACCCACTGCGGGGGAGTTCCTGCAAACAGCACGGATGTGGGATGCAGGTGGAGGCTGTAGTTATCCCAGATGGTTTTGTACACACCGGTGTAATGCAACTTGGCTGCGTTCGCAAAGAAGCCCATAGTGATGCACTTGCACACTGGCTCCACCTGCCCATCACAGGACACGAGTTTGACCTTGAACTTCCGCATTAGCCTTTCAAGCTGCTCTCGAATTTCTGTGGCTCGTCGCAACCCTTTGTAGTTCAGATAATACTCATGACACCACTTTGAGCTCCTGCCGTGCTCGAGAAAGGCACTGTATACATTTAACATGGTGATATGATCACCTTCACTGACAGCGAACTTTCGTTTGGCTCGGTTGGCTTTTGCTTTCTGGTTTGGAGGGTTCGTGAACACATTCTGTATTTGCATCATGGCTGCTATGGTAAGAGCTTCCTCCGAGCATCCCAGTTCCTCCGAGGCAAGGAGCATTTTACCAAAAGTCGGATGTAGTGGCAATTCTGCTAAGGTCATGCCAATTGATGGTGTCAAGCGGCAGTTGTCGTCAATGGCTCCTAAAGCATACAGCAATTCCACGCCCTGAATCATATTCTCTGCCGGGGGAGGGGACAAGAACTGAAACCTCAAAATGTTATCAATCCCTAAAGCTTTCAGCTGCAGGATAACCATAGACATGTCACTCCTCTGCATCTCTGCAACTGTGGAAGCTGACAGCTTGTTAAATTCTTCCTCTGGATATAACCGGTAAGCTTTACCAGATCGTACCCTTCCAGCTCTGCCCGCTCTTTGCTCTGCAGATGCTTGCGAGACCGGAACGACCAGCAAGGACTCAACTCCACTGCTTGGGTTGAAAGCTTTCAGTTTGACGAACCCGCAGTCTATGATGTATACAATGCCACTGATGGTTATAGATGCTTCTGCAATGTTAGTCGAAACCACAATCTTTCTGGTGTTCTGTCCTGTGCGCTGAAACACCTTCATCTGCTCCGAGGAAGGGAGGCTGCCATACATAGGAAGCACTCTCATTTTCATGGCATTTTTGGGTAGCCTTTTCGCTTCTTCTATCAGCAATGTCACAACACGCTCAACTTCCTCCTGACCTGTCACAAAGGCTAAGATATCTCCAATGCCTTCGTGGTGATGGATCTTCAATACTGTTTCCACGGTAGCTTTCAAGTAATCGGGGATTGGATTAAGCGAGTAACATATGTCAACAGGAAACATGCGCCCCTCAACAGACAGTATGGTAGCAGTGTCATTTGCTGGATCACTGCTATTATTGTGGTTGAAAAAGTCACGAAACAGTTCAGCGTCCAATGTCGCTGAAGCAACAATAATTTTCAGGTCACTCCTCTTCTTTTGTATTTTCTTCAGAAGTCCCACCACTATGTCAGTGTACAGGGTTCTCTCATGAGCCTCATCCAACATAAGCACGCTGTATTGGCTCAGAAAAGGATCTGCCATCATCTCGCGAATAAGCAGGCCATCAGTCAGGAACTTCAGTTTGGTTGTCTTGGGATTTGTGCAATCATCAAAACGTATGGCGTAGCCGACTTCGTCGCCCAATACTGCTCCCCGTTCATCGGCAACTCGAGATGCTACCGTGACCGCTGCAACACGCCGTGGCTGTGTAATGCCAACAGTCCTTCCATTCTTGCACCATCCAGCCTCTAGGAGATACTGCGGAATCTGAGTGCTTTTGCCACAGCCTGTTTCCCCCACTATGACAACAGTCTGAAAGTTCTCAACCAAATACAGTATGTGGTTCCTGTGCTGGAAGACAGGTAACCTTTGCCTTTGCTGCTCAATGGATACAGATCCGTGAGCATTCCATACAACAGTGGCACCAGAATCGTCTCCAGAATGAAGCCTCTCTTCTTGCAGGTGAGAACCAGGAGATTCAGCTCCAGGCTTCCAGAAACGAGGTTTGAACTTTTCTTTTTCCATCTTCTGGAATCACAGAAGTAAAATATATATTAGTTACAAATGATCGTGTACATTATACTGCCATTTACTAAAGTATAAATGTTAAATTTTATGGACTCGGACGAGTCCTTATATTGTTTTAACATAGCGAACATCAGGTCCTAACTTTTGCATGATCGTAGCAGAGAATGCAGCACCAGCTAATAACCGGCG
>JAAUYG010092749.1_pt1 | contig 11678 bp, 10 predicted proteins | sample 7278091 | NCBI WGS metagenome assembly JAAUYG01 (sample SAMN14350201, study PRJNA611818) | marine sediment metagenome | isolation source: surface marine sediment (0.6m) | place: French Polynesia: Moorea | collected 2018-08 | reverse complement strand
CTATTTCTTGACGCTGAACAGGATGAAGACGAGAAGCTACAGAAGAAGAAGGATTCACTCAGTTGACTCACACATTTGGCTAAATTTGACCTGATTTCTTAGTATCACCTATCTCTCTGTTATTGAGCAATAATTTAAAACATATGTTCTATTAAATCAGGAAATTTTCCGCCAAAGTGTAACCCTGCTTTGAACGGACAATCAGCCCGCATTCCACCATCTTCGCGCAAGCAAGTGGTGGTTAGGGCGACGGCAAATAGCGTAGGTTAATCGGTAAGTCCCTGGTTCTCAATATATCTCTTAAGAATTTCTATTGGCGCACCTCCTGAAGATGTATAGCCATATCCTCTTTTCCAGAATACTGGTTTCCAATAATAAGGTTTTAGTTCCAATACCTTCGCCAAATCAATAAGAAGTTTCAACGGTTTGTCTAGGGTGCACAGCGCCTAGACCTGCTAAGCCATTCTCAATAAAACCACTCTGTTGCGGTGAGCAGTAACATGATATCTACTATTTTCAGCTCATCAATTATTCCCGCAACTATTCCTAAATGGTTAATATTTTTAATTTCTATTCCTGACTTTGGCTCAGCAATTTATCTAATTTGTATTTGTCAAAATTGTCTTGATTTTCCGAGCATCATTCTGGATAATTCGCTACTTATTTGACTACTTATTCTCATGAAGCAACCCTTCATGAGAATGACTGACCTTTAACCCATGCCTTCGGCTGCAATTTCACCTCTTTTTCCTCCCCTCTCAGGAAATTCTTGTTCCTTTTCCGATGCCATTATGGTTTGACTCTGATTTCAGACCTACTTCATCTGTGGGGCTGCTGGATGTGGGCTCTAATTTGCGATCGCTCTTCTGACTTCTGACGAAGTTTGCTCAAGAGCATACCCCTTATCTTAATATTTCTTAGTATTTTGTTAGTTTTTTTGTACTATTTAGACCTTGATTCTGGTTAAAATTTGCTTGATGTTTGCTCTTTTTTTGAGATTTAAGACACATAATTACTTTTAATATGTCTTAACAAAATGCTGGTTTATTGTAGCTTTTGGAATACAAAACACATGATTAATCTCAACAGTAATTTTATAACACTAATAAAATCAAAAATATAGCTAATTGTATTTTAGATGAAATTTAAGTGACATTAGCAAGTTTTTATTTAAAACTATTAGTTTTTAAGTTTAAAGCATATTGAAAAGAGAATTAGTTGTTTTATTGCTATTAATTGGTAGTTTGATTTAATTATTATTTAGCTTTAAATTAATAAAATACAAAAAACGGACAAAACTATGATACTTGTGTCTAATAAAGGTAGTTGAAATAGTTGTTTTTCTAATTTTGTTGTTGCAGAATGTATTCATCGAGAGAAAAACAAAATCAATAAAAAAGTTTTTAAATCTCGGCAAATAATCAAGTATTTTTCTAATTTAGGTGAAGTAAATGTCTAAAATTCAAATCGTAGAATTAAATCGTAACGCTTCTGAATTCAATGCCTTAAACGACCAAGAAACTGCTGAAGTAGTTGGTGGATACGGCGGATACTATAGCTATGATTATTCCAGTAAGATTGCTGCCATTTCTCAAGTTAACTTTAACGAAACTAATCAAGCTGCATTGGGCGGTGGCTATTACGGTGGAGCTAGTAACTATAACTCTACTTATCAAAATAACTCCGTTAGTATCTACCAATAATACTTGATACTACTATTAGCTTTGTGGTCAAAGATTACACACACATTAACTTTTTGGAGAACAAGAAATGTCTAAAATTCAAATCGCAGCATTAAATCGTAACGCTTCTGAATTTAATGCTTTAAACGACCAAGAAACTGCTGAAGTAGTTGGTGGATATGGCGGATATTACTCTGAGTATTACTCTAGTAAACTCGCTGCTGTTCAACAAGCCAATTTTAACGAAACTAACCAAGCTGCATTAGGCGGTGGCTATTACGATGGAGCTAGTAACTATAACTCCACTTATCAAAATAACTTTGTTAGTATCTCCCAATAGTACTTGATACTACTATTAGCTTTGCGATCAAAGATTACACACATATTAACTTTTTGGAGAACAAGAAATGTCTAAAATTCAAATCGCAGCATTAAATCGTAACGCTTCTGAATTTAATGCTTTAAACGACCAAGAAACTACTGAAGTAGTTGGTGGATACGGCGGATACTCTAGTTATTATTTCAGTGAAAAAATTGCTCTAGTTGACCAGTTCAACGGTAACACAACTAATCAAGCTGCACTAGCTGACTATTATGGCAGTGCTTACAATAGCAACTATACTGACCAAAACAACTACGTTAGTATCTATCAATAATACCAATATTGTTAGTTAATAATATTTGAGTATTTTTTGGTAATTGCTATTATGAGTTTTTCTCTATTCTGCTCGTTTAAATCTAATTAAGAATAGATCGGCAGAATAGAAACCTCATAAAAAAGAACTAATTAAGATATTTTCTGTTCAAAAAATTGATTGAAATCATATTAGAAAATATCGCATCAATTCTGAGTTTTAATGAGAGTTAGAAATGACTAAAATTCGACTTGCCCAATTAAACTCCCACCCCTCTAAATTCAATGTTTTAAACGAAGCTGAAACTTCTAAAATTATTGGTGGTAGCTCTTACCTTTATCGTAATACTGGTTTCAACTTTAGTGCCTATATCTATTCTAGATTTAACGTCAAAGTTACAGATATTGAGCAGATGAACGAAAATGAAACTATTCAATTTACTTTTGGTGGTAATAGATATAGTTTCACCAATCAATCTAACGGTACTAGTCAACATAACTTCGTTTTAGTTGAGCAGTAAACTGCTAACCAGAAATCTTTCTAGTTACTGTTAATAGACTTGTATTACAGGTTTTTATTAATAGTAACTAGGGAAGATAGAAGACAGTAATCAAGAAATATATTGACTATATTTCTTGGTTTGAACGCGCCCTAGCACATTGTACAAATAATAGCTTTTGAGAGAATAAAAATGTCTAAAATTCAAATTGCTGAACTACAAGAAGTAAATTCTGAGTTAAACCTATTAAGCGATCGCGAAACTAGTATGGTTGTTGGTGGCTATAGAAACTATTTTGGTAATTTTGACTTCACTAACATTATTCAAATTAACAGTAACATTAATGTGCAAATAGCCTTCAATGGTGATAACTTCAACTTGGCTAACTTAAATAATAATGCTAATGCATCCTAAGACTAGTAAGCCATCTAAACTAGTTATTAATCATACTGACATTCATGTCAATTAACTATTTTACCGAGTTAAATTCTTAGACCAAGGAAATGGTCACTGCTCAAAGCTACTTGATTCTTAAGGAAGTTTGCTTTAACCATTTTTATGGTCAACAAAATAAAAGAATAAGAGTTACTTAGGCTTTTTGAACTTCATTATTTGCTGTTAATTAGGGTGCTTGGCTTATTACTCCTAAACTCTGTAACTATTTGAACTTCTTCTAGCTGTTGTTGTAGCCACTCGGAGAATAAAGCTGACATAATTTGATTATGTAATTCTTCATCTAGCTGGGGTTGAATGATCTCTTCAACTAAGATAAGATGAACCCCCATTGAGGTAACGATAGGTTTCAACAGTTGAGGTGGAGAAGCTGCAAATACGGCGGCAGATATTTCAGGTTTCAAGTTCTGCCGTTGTAGCACTCCACAATAGCCTCCAGAGCGACGGCTAGCAGGATTGGATTCGTACTCTCTAGCGATATCGTGAAAGCTCATTTCCCCTTCTTGGAGAGCGCAAAAAAGTTCGATCGCCAGATCTTCATCGTCTAAAATTACTTCATACATCGCTGCCCCTGCATAGTCTAGCTGATGTTGATAGAAAAAAGATTGAACGCGATCGCTAAATAGATGTTGAACTAGTTTTTTAGTTAGAGTATTAGTATGAATTAGGTCTTCAAAATCATCCATAGATAAATGATTTTTTTTTAACCATTGCCACGTCGCTTCAACGTTATGTAGATTGTGAGTTAAACGAAAATCATCTGCTGCTTGTTGCAGTTCTTCTTCGCTAACCTTAATTTTCAACTCAGCTGCTTTGGATTCAATTATTTGGCAAGTAGCTACCCCTTCTAGAATTCGATTTAATTGGCTCGACAGCTTGAGGTGATTTAGAATAGCTGTCTGATTAATTTTTAAAACTCGTTTCATAACTCCTTCACCAATGTAACTTTATATATTTATATATTGTTTTGCTTGTACTATAAATCGGAGTTCAAATATTTATTTGCGAACATAACCTAAGGTTATCAACACATCAATTTGTGTATCAGGACAAAGCACAGGCAAAACGATGGGAGAGATTTAATAACCCCTCCCATTGCCAAACAATCAAGATTTTACAATTTCATTCCATCTTGTTGTAATTTCTTAAACGGATCGATAAAAAAGTCAATCACGCGACGTTGACGGATAATTATTTCGGCTGTAGCAGTTTGACCAGGAGTCAAGGGAATACGCTTACCTTCGTCTAAGACGTAAGGCTTATCTAATTCTATTTTTAGCTCATAGGTTTCTTGTTTTCCTTGGGGAGTTTCGGTCACCTTAGAGTCAGGAGAGATAGAAATTAATTTACCTTCGCTGACACCATAATCCTGGAAAGGATAAGCATCAAATTTAACTTTGACGGACATTCCTTGTTTGAGAAATCCACTATCGGTGGGGGGAATCTGCGCTCGCAGAATCAAAGCAGAATCTTGGGGGGCAATTTCAATCATCCTCTCCCCTGGTTGAACTACTGCCCCTCTACCCCTAGCAGGGATATGGAAAACTATACCATCAGTAGGAGCAATTAGTTCTCGTTGTTTTAATTGGAATTGACTCGATTCAATTTGCTTATTGGTTTGAGCAATCTCGGTTTTTAGAGTCATAATCTGGGATTCTAACTCCTGGATATGTTCTTCTGTTTTGAGCTTTTCTAACTTGCCTGAAGCAGTTAAAGTTTGGTCGCTGCGTTTTTGTTCTTCTAGCCGCAGGGATGCCTGTTTGATTTCTGCCTCTGATTTTTTAATCAGATTTTTGTAGCTATTTTGCTGCTCTTTAAGTCGAGATCTAGCTTGCTTCATGGCAGAAGTTGCTTGGGCTAAACGTTCCTGATTTTCTTTGGCTTGTTGTTGTATATCCAAGAAACGATCTTGGGCAATTACTCCTTGTTTATATGCTGCTTCATAGCGTCTAGTTTTTTCTTGAGCCCCCAGCAAGGCTAGTTCGGCTTTTTTACGCGCCGCCATACTGGAATTAATTTCCTGTTTTGCCTGTTCAATCTGTGCCAGCTTTTCTCCTTTTTGAGACTCGTAAAGGGCTTTGAGGGTATCGAGATTTTGCCGTGCCTGAGCTAGCTGAGATTGCTTTTCTAGAAGTCTTGAGCGGTTTTCATCTTCTTTGGTATTGAGAGCGGCTTGGGCTTGATTTTGCATCAGTTCCAGTTGGCTTAATCGCTGCTGTAGCCCAATTTGTTTGTCTTGTAGTTGCTCTAGTTCAGAATTAACTATTTTAGAGTCTAATTCAGCCAAAATTGCTCCTTTTTTGACTTTTTCGCCTTCTTTGACAGTAATAGCCTCAATTCTTCCTGCGACAGGAGCATCTAAATGAATAACCCGATCTTTTGGCTCTAATTTGCCACGAGCAGTCCCTGTCTGATCGACTTTAGTTAGAACTGACCAAGGTAAAATAATCCCTGTTCCAATTACCAGAAAATAGAGTAACCCCCTTGTCCAAACACGGGGTAGAGCATCCAGAAGATCTTTTGTTGCTGCTGACCAATCTTCTCGCTCTGTTATAACTGCGGGTTGTGCTGTGGAGGAGTAGTGAACTATAGCTGAGTTGTTAGAAACACGATCATTGTATTTAGAGATCGCCAATTCAGATTTAACTTGGTTTGTGTCAGGAAGTTGTAGCTTTGTATCGCTCGATCTATCCGAGGTAATTGTATCGAGAGTCCTCTTAATCTCCTCGATGGGGGAGTTTTTAAGTAAGAAACCTTTCGCCCCTATGCTCAATGCCTTGTTGATATGTTCTGATTGAGTGTGATTGGTAAAAACTATAGTTTTAATCTGAGGAAAATTATAACTAATCCTCTTAATTAAGTCATAACCATCAATTTCTGGAAGATCAAAATCAATTATGATTACATCGGGAGTAAGTTTTTGAATTGTCTTAAAGGTTTCTAATTGGCTACTAGCCGTTCCGACAAAAGTTATACTTGGCTCTAGCTTAAGCTTGCTTTTTAGCAGTTTGCCACTAAAGCTTTGATTATTATCAACAAGTAAGATACGAGTTTTTGCGGGAACTTTTCCGCTGGCTAGGGCAATGGCTGATTCTGGTTGGGAATATGACATGAGCTTAAATAGTTCTGAATCTTAAAGTTAAAATTGCTGAGATACGGCTAACTGTTGCTGATTGAGATAGAAGTAATGTCCTTGTTTTGCCATTAACTCTTTGTGAGTCCCTTTTTCTACCAAAATGCCCTTATCAAGCACTAAAATTATGTCTGCTTGGCGAATTGTAGAAAGACGGTGAGCAATAATAATGGTGGTGCGATGTTTAATAATGGTTTTGAGGTTATTTTGAATAATCCTTTCGGATTCAGCATCAAGACTGCTGGTAGCCTCATCTAAAATCAATAGACGGGGATTACCCAACAGAGCGCGAGCGATCGCCAATCGTTGACATTGACCTCCTGAAAGTGACCCTCCTCTTTCTCCTACTAGAGTTTCGTATTTAAGAGGCAGTTTTTGAATAAATTCATCTGCACCCGCTTGTTCTGCTGCTTCTCTAATCTCTTCTAGGGTAGCTTCGGGATGTTTAACACTGATGTTTTCGCGAATTGTTCCCCCAAAGAGGAAGTTTGCCTGATCTACCACCCCTACCTGCCGTCGCCAAGATGAAGGAGAAGCATTGGCTAAATCATGACCATCAACTAGTACCTTTCCTTGTGTAGGGGAATACAAAGCTAAAATCAGCTTGGCAATAGTGGTTTTTCCTGAACCACTACGACCGACAATTGCTACAGTTTGTCCTGGCTGTACTTCAAAACTCAGATTTTCTAAGACGTTAGCTTTGTCATCGTGATGATAACGGAAGCTCACTTCTTGAAAACGCAGATGCCCTTCAATAGTTGGTAAAAACTGTCGGGGGTTAGTTTGCCAATCTTCTTCTGGTTCTGCTTCTAAGACATCATTAATTCGTTCAACAGAGATAATTACTTCTTGAATTTGATTCCACAACACTGCTAAACGTTGAAAAGGACTAATTACGTTACCCAGTAGCATATTAAAAGCGATCAACTGCCCAATGGTTAATTCGTCTTGGATTACCTGCCAAGCTCCAAACCACAACACCGCAGTAGTAGCTGTTACCTGAATTGTGGAACTAATTACTTGAACTTTGTTACCAATTACTTGTCCACTAAAACCTTTTTTTACTGCTTTATTAAGATATTCTTCCCAACGCCAGCGTACACGATGTTCCACGGCCATTGATTTGACGGTAGCAATTCCTGAAAAGGCTTCAATGACGTAACTTTGTTCTTTAGCTGAGGCGGTAAAGATATCTCGCGAAATTTTTTGTAAAAATGGTGTGGCAACTAAAGCCAATATAAAGAACGGTGGAACAATCACTAATGCTAGTAAAGCCATCTTCCAGCTATACCAGAACATTAAACCGACATAGACAAAGATGGTGAGGAAATCAAGAAAGATCGATAAAGCTTCCCCTGTTAAAAAGTTTTGGATCTTTTGATTTTCTTGGAGACGAGCGACAATATCTCCCACGTAACGAGATTCAAAGAAGCTGAGGGGCAGTTTAAAACTGTGTCTGACAAAACCGACAATCAGGGAGACGTTAACTTTTTGGGATACATGATCTAATAGGTACTGCCGCAACCCAGAAATTGCGACTTTAAATAAACCAAAAATCAGTAACCCCATCCCCACTGCCATCAGGGTAAGGCTACTGCGCTGTACTACTACCCGATCTAACAATAGCTGAGTTAATAAGGGTGTAACTAAACCAAAGATTTGAATCACAATTGAAGCAATTAAAACTTCCAAGAGAACTACGCTGTGGGGTTTTAATAGTTCTAAAAATCGCCAGATGGGAAAAGAGGATTGTTTGCCTTCCTCTAGCCAGGTAGTCGGTTCTAGTAAAAGAGCATAACCAGTCCATCCTGCCTGGAATTCTCTATGGGTCAAAACTCGCTGTCCCATGGCAGGATCGCCAACGATAACCTGTTTTTTATTGATTTCATAAACCACAATATAGTGATTATTATCCCAGTGAGCGATCGCAGGTAATTTTTGGTCAGCAAAACGATCTAAAGTGGCTTTAACAGGTCGAGTCACAAAGCCAATAGTCTCTGCTGCCGATGCTAAACCCCTGAGAGTAGAGCCATTGCGATTAACATTAGCTAAATCCCGCAGACGATTAAGACTAAAATTTTTCCCCCAATACTGTCCCACCATAATCAGGCAAGCTGCACCACAGTCACTGACACTCTGTTGTGCATAGTAGGGATAACGCTGGATCAGTCTTTGCCATAGATGACCAACACGCTGTTGCGGTGAAGGGAAATATGCTCTTGTCTTGTCTTTGGATGGTTTATTTTCCCTTGGGCTAGTAGATGGCAGGTCGATCGCCTGAACTGGTTTAACCTCAATTGGTATCAGGGCATTTTCTGGAACTACAGTACTTTGAGTAGTTTGTGTGCTTGAAAAACTAGTTGATTCTGTTAAATATAGTTGGACTGCATCACGGTCTTGATAACTCAGACTATATAATTCAGTGGGTTGGTTAACCTGCCAGAATTTCTGAGATTGAGATTGATGAGGAAAGTAAATACTTCCTGTGGCTAGTTTTTGACCAGCCTCATTTTCTAATTCTCCTCTTGTGATTAACCACAGGTATTGTTCTGATAATGATGAAGAGAGTAATTGCCCTTGATTTAAATAATTAGGCTGTAATAACGGAATAACTGGTTTTAGTTTTTCTAAAGACAAGCTTTTAAGTTCTGATGTCTGACAACACAGTAGTAGTAGTTCTTGAAACAGAGCCTGTTGTTTTAGATGTTCTCCTAAAGAAGGATCTTGTTCGATCAGCTGTTGTAGTAGAGTTCCAGGAATAAACGCTAACTGTAGTTTAAAGGAAGCTCTGGCAACATAAGGACGAAAAGATTCCTGAGGAAATAATGTTAGTTGCCCAAAAGATGTCCCTTTCTCTAAAGAGGTCATTAACTGACCAAAGGTATTAAATAATCTAACTTTCCCTGTCAAAATCAGGTATATACCTGGAGTTGATTGGGCAGCTTGCCAAAATTGCTTTCCTGTAGGCGGTTCAACTAGTTTTATTTCTAGTAAATATTTTTCTAGTTCTGGTTTGGATAAAGGTCTACCAAGTATTTGTTCTAGTTGCTGTTGTAAGTGTTTGTGGAATACTGATTGAGATGGGGAATCTATGTACATGATTGAAAACTAGATAACCTTGTTAATTGGCTTTGTAACTTAAATGAAATGAAAAGGACTAAAACTCACCGCTTGAGGTGGTTTATTTCCCTGGAGATTCCGAATTACAATATTAGACTTGCTGGATGTTTTGCCTTCGTTTGCTTGCTGAAGTGATCGCGACCGCCGAGTTGATAATCCCATCTGCTTCAGTAAACGATTGACATGACGTTCGCTTACCTCTATCCCCAACTCTTTGGCTAAATGTTTACTCAACCAATTTGCTGTCCAGCGTTTGAAAGCATAGCCATAATCCTGAGGACTTTGACTGACTAAATCTTGTAATCGATTGAGGTATTTTTCGTTAACAGTTTTAGGTCTACCTATAGGTAGTTCTTTCCATTTATGGGCTTCTCCTGTTTGAGCAATATAAGTCCAATATCTAGCAGTTTCATGAGAACAATTTAAAGCAGCACAAATTTGTGTTTGAGAATGCCCTCGATCCGCTAACAACATGATTTCGATGCGTCGACGATACTCTGGTCGTAAATTTGTCTTGAGTTTTTCTTGCAGCAACTTCTGTTGAAAGGGTGATAGCAATCTCTGGTGAATTGCTTCCTGAGGTTCTGCAAAGTCTAATTTGTAGTTGTTGGACTGGGATTTTGTATTCAACATGATCTAGATATTTCTTTAAACAATTTTTCTATTTGCCAAGAAATAAACCACAACTTATGAATCTTTACAGCTTAATTTACTTCTCGACTGCTTTAGTTCAGCCCAGAAAACGCAGGTTAAGTTGACAAGTTGTCCAGTTAAACTACCTAGAGTTGTTCTAAACGGTATACTCGATCGCCTAAAAGTAAAATTTAATAGACATACAATCGCTTTGAAGCGATCGTGATTCGATTGAGTTAAATTTACTTAAATGTAATCTTGAACACTTTTCAGAATTTCTCTCAGTACTATGATGATTCCAGTGATTGTTAAACTAAGATTTGGCAAATATTAAGTAGCCATAAGTAAACCTAAGACTGGCTCAGTTAAGCTGTCTAGTATTTGTTTCCATAACTAACTTTTTGGATATTCTGTGATTTATGTGGTTAAAGTTACTGGATATCAATAAAATAACTGGTTTTGCTTCATTAAGTTATTTTTTATTCTCTTTACAAAGTTGATAGTTGTCTTTTCATACCTCTATATACGAAGTTTACACTCTCTTTATGCATCTGATTTATCCAACAAGCGAACTTTATTAAACCTTTAAATTAGGCGAAGATTTGATTAAGAAATAGTGGATTTTTAGGCTTATCTGTGCAACCGTAGTTTATGATAATTCGTTTTTCTCAATTGTTCTTAAGATTTAGCTTGGTATTTAAGAATTTTTTTGTTTCAAAGTTAAATTAATGACACATTACCTAAGGATGAATTTTGAGTCCTCATCAGAGAAATCTACTGAGATCGAATTCTTCATCATCCTCTTCAAGAGAAAATCTCTCAGCATTAAGAATTAAAACTAATCTTTCGGTATAGTCAACTGCACCACGTAATTCATCTCTGAGTTTTTCTAAACCGCCGTTAGCATATTCTTCAAAAATCAAGACTCTTTTAGCTTCTGCTTCGGTATCTTCAGTAGATAAAATTTGGAGATCGCAGGTTACACTAACAGCAATAAGCTTAATAATGCGATCGTAACCACGAGAAATAAATACTTCTAAACTAATAGGTGCAGGTTCACTCTGAGATATTTCTTTGAGAGGAATTCTCTTTTGATGTTTTACTCCTAAACTCGCAGCAAAAGTCACAATATCTGCATAAGTCTGAAATGTTCCTGTTGTTGCTTTGGTATCTAATAGCTTCTGAACTAGTTCAGCTTTGTCTTTGGCTATTCTGATGCGTGGGAGTGCCATGTTTTGAAGGATGAGGAAAGAATTGCTTATTGTTTTTCTTGACTATTTGTTTTTGTGTCAAAATTAAAATGATGAAACAAAAATAAGATTAATAGTCTTTGAGTCTAATTCTAGAGTTTTACTTACAGCCGTTTTCAATTGAATAAACTCCGTTTTAAATTAACTAGTTCGTAGCTATTGGCTATTAGCCATTGGTGACAAGTTAAGAAAAAGTACAATCTGTCAAGTGCAGTCAAATTAGGGAGTGTGAGAATTTTAAACTAGGCAGTGGAAATAAATTTGGTTAAAGCG
>JAAUYG010223984.1_pt1 | contig 11680 bp, 4 predicted proteins | sample 7278091 | NCBI WGS metagenome assembly JAAUYG01 (sample SAMN14350201, study PRJNA611818) | marine sediment metagenome | isolation source: surface marine sediment (0.6m) | place: French Polynesia: Moorea | collected 2018-08 | reverse complement strand
TGCCGAAAATCACAAATGCACCAAATGACCTCAGAATGACATTGAAAAGTTAGCGGTCAAAAGTACCCTATGAACACGAAATATTGACCCCTTAGGTCGAAATTAATGTCCGTTTCACTCTACATCTACACTCTTTTGAGATATTTGACATTTCATAATCCCCATTGACTAGCATGTTACCTGAAAACAGAAGACAATCTTCACTGACAATGATCAATAGATAACTTTCCACAAAATCTGTTTCCACAAAAGCAAGTTTTACAGACGATGGGTGAATGAATGAAAGACGTGCACACCATGACAATTCCTACCTCTCCTGCAATGAAGAAATCTATGGCCTTCTGTACAGACTGAACATCCGTCATTAGAACCCAGCCAAAACCGTTGGGAGATCGAGTGACGAGGTCCTGAATGGGGAAAAATACAGCAGTCAGTTATAACAGTACATCGGTATCATGTACTCATTTCATGAACTTTTTTATATTTTCTTTTTAAACAGATTTACCCACACAGATGTACTTCTGGTATAAAACCTTAAGGAATGTATACCCATGCTTGTAAAATCACTACATATGGTCTAAACATAGCGATTTGGGGTGGTATGAATGTCCCATGGGTGGTCTTAGGACACAACATGAACAAGGATTACCACATATGCACATAAGTTAGCCCTGAACAGTTTTGAATAGCAGCTACAGAAACAGGTTACAATGTACTTCACTTGAAGTTGGAAATGTAATGCCTAATATTCCAATGTCACATTAATACAAGTTTGTAATTAACTCAGTCATTTATTACTGGATTCGGGTGTAAACCTTAACAGCTGTTAACTGATAGTTGTGTTATCGATATTTCTGTATACATGTATATTTGAATGGTTTGGTTAAAATGAAATACATACCGGTACATGTACACATATACAGTGGTCCCTGTGATATAAGACCCCACCATTCCTCCAAAGATTTCCCTCTATTTTAAGACCAACCATAACTGACACCAGTCGTATATTGTCAATATCTATCCCTTCATTTTTTAAGGCCATCTTCAAGGTAAAACCATATTTTTCTGTCCGAATGGGTGGTCTTAAAATACAGGGACAGTACTGTATATATTCCTCTACAGACTTCCCTCTATTTTAAGACCAGCTATCAGTGACACCAGTCATGTATTTTCCACATACATTGTACATACCCCTCAATCTTCAATGTAAGATCATGTTTTTTTCTGGCTGAAAGAGTGGTCTTAAAATACAGGGACCACTGTAAATAATTATGTAAAATAATACAATTGTATATAAGTACCTTACAGAGGTAAACCTCTTTAACATTACAGTCAGCCTCCATCTCCAGCACTCCCTCCATCTTCTGTACCGATGCCCCGGTCGGCAGATGAGAGAGGTACACTGTGTAGGGAAGGTTCTTAGCGACCTGACAAAATCAGCAGGTTAGTTGGTGAAATCAGTGTATGGTTGACCACCAGCCAATCACTTCTCACACTTTATCTGTATCTGAGATATTATTTACTGCTATATATAGGCAATATTGAATGGCTCACCTATGACATAAGGAAAAAAAGAATTTTTTTTTGTAAAGTGGGAAATCAATTTGTGTAAAATTTTCTGGTAAAATAATGCAAGTCAGAAAGTGCAGGTATATGTGGACAAATATAGCACTAAAACGGAAAAGTCTCAGCAACTATAAACAATCAGTATCTATTAAAAAAGAAAAAAAATTACACATGCAAAATATACATGGTATTCTATCTATAGAAATATAATAAAAGCCCACTAATAGTGCAACAGCAGATAAAGCCAGACTCAGGACTACACTGGAACTTTGTCTTGAGACCACTCTCAAATTAAGACCACGCATTAGATGACGAAAAAGTTACATACCCAGTATATGCCATATTGTTTCCGAATTTGACTACTTTGGCCTGAGCCATGGTATAGATATTCTTAATTCGGAGGTCCCACTTAATATAATGACATTAATGCCTTGTGTTTCAATCACTGAACCTTTAGCCAGGACGGGGCATCCTTGGCTGATGACGTGCAGTGTTCCCACTCCTCAGCTGACATCACACAGTCACTGCCCACTGAAAGTAATTAAACATTAAAGGCATAATTAAAATTGATTATAAAAACATATTTTACATTTACATTTACATGTATTTCGAAATTAAAATGTCACAATGGAATTATGAATGTATGAGATGCTCCCTCTTACCAAAGAACATCTCTCTAAGGACAGAATTGCTTAGCAGAAGGGGTGCTCGGACTAGAGGGGTACTACTGCAATAATTGAGAATTCTTAAATATTTCACAAAGCTCTGGTCAGATGTTTGACTGCAGTTATAGTGTAATTAAGTCTTCACTAATGATGCCGTCATGATGTGTGTTGTGGTGGGGTAGGGTGGGGTGGGGGGCTATAGTACATGTATTTCTCCACACCAATACAACTTACCACAACCCCTGAGAGATGCTGCCACCTGGAGGCCATGTTCAAGGGTTAACTTGGAATATTTCTGTTTCTGGAAGTCTGTACAGATGGCAGCACTGTCCAGCATCCGACCCAGATCACCTGCGACATATTCCAAGAATTTTTCACAATATGAAAGTTCTACTGCTAAAAGCATGAAGCAGTACATTCTACCACTAAACATAGCATGCGTTTCACTTAGACTGCCGATCTTTGACACAGCTTGTTATTTGTACAGCCAAATATATATCACAACTCGCAATTATAAGGGTCATTAAGCATCAATATTCTTTCTACAGACAAACATGTACCCTAGCTTACAGCATGGTTGTACAGGATAGTGCTACGAAATTTTCCTGGTTAGCCACTGTGGCTAAAGGATTATCATCTCTATTACCAGGTAGGCACAAATAAGTTGGTTGAGCCATGAAAATAAGTTTGTAAAAGGCGTCAACAGTATTAAATTTGGTAAAAAAACATTCTGAACAACATGCATTTTTCTATTTGCCCAATTCCTGTCAGCCATCCAAATAACCTAAATGACAACTATCATATATACTCCATATGGTATAACTATTAGTATTGATTCAGGTAAACTACATGCAATATATGAGGTAAAAGCTGACTGTTTTTCACCACTGTCACTAAAAGCAAACCAATTCTTTTAGTGACATGGGAATTCTTTTAGCATTTGTCTTATAATATGTCTAATAGGTAGCAGTAGTGCAGAGATTTTCCTCCTACCCGGGTTACCTCCCAGACCCTGTAGCTGAATAGACAGGCCAGGAGTCAGGGCTGGCAGTGGTACAGAGTCACACTGCAGAGGCTCTGCCACAGATAACCCTGGAAACACATACCGGTATACATGTCTATATAGTGGTCCCTCTCTTAAAGGACACCAGGATGCTTCTCCAATTAGGACAGAATCACTTGGTGAGAGGGGCGTCTCAAAATTAATTAAAACATTATTCTATCCTCATTAGCGAGGTACGTGTCCATTGGTCATGTTGGTGTCAGTGTCCTTTCACAGAGTGACCACTGTATAGAATACATTTTGTACATTTGTAACTTATATTTTGCAGTACATGTATATTAATAGTTTTTCTTGTTTTAGTTGCACACATGGAGTTCATCTTCATATGCATGATTTGCAGGTATGAGCATATACATGTATGTACTAGTACGTGTATGTACATATGGGTCACTGTACATATATGACCATGTGCTTCACATGACTGATTTGTATTATCATTGAATATATCTACAATAGTCCATCTCTAATAATGCCACCTTATTTGCCAAGAAATTGTGGCCACATTATAGAGGTGGCCTTCGGCAAGAAGGAGAAGTACATATAAATGCACTCATAACAGCAGCGGCAAAAGTTTGTTGCCACATTAGAGAGGGTGGCCTCTGTTGAGAGTGGCCACTAAGAGAGGGACAGCTGTAATATAATGACCTTTCTAATCCATTGTATGCTTTCGTGGTGTAGTCAACTTGAAAAGTAAACACTGTGTGTAAACATTTCATTACAACTACTGTATCAATGAATACTGAAACTGGAGACATTATTTACCCAGGGCCTGTGTGAGGGCTGTGAACACTGCCGTCATGTCCTCCTCCTCATACTGCTGCTGCTGGTCACCTGCCTGCAGTGACGTCAGACTTGACTGGTTCAGCAGGGCCACCAGGCTACAGAGACCCTCGCTGCCTACAAGATACACAAGGATGCACATGTGTCAAAGGTCAGCTCTTACACCTGCAGATATCAAAGGTATTTGGACCATGTACTTCTGTTTCATCCAGTGCTGATAGGATTTTAGAACTTTGCAACACATTTTTAAATATATGCCTCAGTATACACAATATGTTTCTGTAAGAATTTTTTTTTTTTTAAATGAAAGTACTTTGGTCGAATAATTGCTCGAATGGATGTACCGTAATGGTACATGTTTAAATGATCTGCTAATCTTTCAGGCACTATTCTCTGCACAAGTGAAGGCTGCCTGGACAATGGTTAAACTGAGCCATACAACCCTGTCAGCATGTGGACAGTGAGGGGATTATGAAAGATGAAACTGCTTCAAACTTATGTAGCCTCCCCCCATTGATATGAAGCTGAATGTCTTACCACTCAGTATCATACCAACTTACCACTCAGTCTCATTCCAACTTACCACTCAGTCTCATTCCAACTTACCACTCCATCATTCTCATCCCAACTTACCACTCAGTCTCATTCCAAGTTACTACTCAGTCTCATCCCAACTTACCACTCCATCAGTCTCATCCCAACTTACCACTCAGTCTCATTCCAACTTACCACTCCGTATCATCCCAACTTACCACTCCATCATTCTCATCCCAACTTACCACTCAGTCTCATTCCAAGTTACCACTCAGTCTCATCCCAACTTACCACTCCATCATTACCACTCCATCAGTCTCATTCCAAGTTACCACTCAGTCTCATCCCAACTTACCACTCCATCAGTCTCATCCCAACTTACCACTCAGTCTCATCCCAACTTACCACTCAGTCTCATTCCCATTAACCACTCAATCTTATCCCAACTTACCACTCAATCTCATTCCAATTAACCACTCAGTCTCATCACAACTTACCACTCTGTTTCATTCCAACTTACCACTCTGTTTCATTCCAAGTTACCACTCACTCTCATTCCAATTTACCACTCAGTCTTGTTTGTACCACTCAGTCTCATTCTAGCTTACCACCCAGTCTCATTCCAACTTACCACTATGTTTCATTGCAACTTACCACTTGGTTTCATACAAACTTATCACTCAGTCTCATTCCAACTACCACTCAACCTCATTCCAACTTACCACTGTTTCATTCCAAGTTACCACTCACTCTCATTCCAATTTACCACTCAGTCTTGTTCGTACCACTCAGTCTTATCGCAACAGTTTCATTCCAACTTACCACTAAGTCTCATTCTTACCATTCAGTCTTATCCTGACTTTATTACACTCAGTCTCATTCAACTGTGTTTCATTCCAAGTTACCACTCTTTCTTTCCAAGTTACCACTCAGTCTCATTCCAATTTACCACTCAGTCTTGTTTGTAGTACCACTCAGTCTCATTCCAACTTACAATTCAGTCTCATTCTAGCTTACCACCCAGTCTCATTCCAACTTATCACTAGGTTTCATTGCAACTTACCACTCAGTCTCATTCCAACTTACCACTCAGTCTCATTCCAACTTACCACTCAGTCTCATTCCAACTTACCACTCAGTCTTATTTCAAGTTACCACTAAGTCTCTTCCAACTTACCAGTCTCATTCCAACTTACCATTAAGTCTCATTCTTACCACTCAGTCTTATCCCAACTTACCACCCAATCTCATTCCAACTTACGATTCAGTCTCATTCCAACTTACCACTTAGTCTCATTCTTACCGCTCAGTCTTCCCAACTTAATTACACTCAGTCTCATTCAAGTTATCACTCAGTCTTATTCCAACTTACCACCAGTCTCATTTTGCATCTTACCACTCGGCCTGATTCCACGTACTTAATTACCACCAGTCTCATTCCAACTTACCACTCAGTCTCATTCCAACTTCTCACTCACTCTCATTCAAACTTACCACTTCCCAATATGAACCTGAGCACAGAATATTTTAGAGATACATGTATAAACATGTAGAGCGTAAAAAATTCTTGCCCACTCCTATATAATATACATACCTATAGAATTAGCACTGACATTCAAGGTATGCAGGTTTGTTGCATGCCTTCTGGAGGAAAACAGCTGAGTCAACGTCTGGGCTCCAGCAGATGTCAGCTACACAGGTACAGAAAACCGGGACACAGATACAAGGTATGAGAACTGACGCTAACATAATTTGCATGACACATTGATGAAATAGGCTTTCAAATAACTCACGTATAAATTTCTGACGAAACCTTCTATACACAGAGTCAAATAATGGTGGAAAAATTCCCGAATTTTCGACAGAATCTAGCGGCCGCTAGTTACCATCCCCCGATGAAGGCAGAGAGATTCTGCCGAAAATTCAGGAACTTTTTCCACCATTATTTGACTCTGTGTCTAGAATGTTTCGTCAGAAATTATGGTTCCAGAGTCCAAAAACATTCACCCCCAAATCATGTATAAATGTTATCAGAAAGAATCTTTGATGGCCAAAAGCTGGCAAGAAACCATTTAAATCCTTCTCTTTCTGTAATATAGATAATAATGGACTACAATATTAGTTCCCTTTATGGCAAAAGGGCAGAAGACTTTTACATGTTCCTGCAATATATTGTCATAGTTACAGGGTAGATCTTAGTGGGAAATCGTAATCACAGCTGAAGGTCGGGCAACACTACAAGGTCAACCAATCATACCGGTAATACATTCCTTGCTACCTTAGCCCTGCTTATGACCCCTCAATCTTTATAATTGATCACCTATAGCTACTACATGTGCATAGCCAAGAAGTAAATCATATACAGTACATGTCCACTATCATGGCTCATAGACCTATGGGGAATTACGCATTTTGAATGCAATACGCATGTGCACTACAGAATAGTGGTATATGTACATGATGTTAGTAAACATTGGTGGTTTATTATAGAAGAAGCTATAATGATTAAGTAACTCCAGATTACACATTCACCTACCTAGAGCGATATTTGCAGTAAACTCTATATGGAATGTTCCTATTTATACGGTAGACCCTGTCTTGAAAGACCACTACACTGGTCACAAAAATGTGGTCTGTCAAGACAGGTGGTCTCTGGTGACAGGTTCAGATATATACTGAAAAGTAGGACCTGCCAAAAATGTGTGGTCTTTCAAGACAGGCGGTCTCTCAAGACAGGGTTCACTGTATTTATATACTTGATGGCTTACTTTGCCAAATACTTTGCATTTCGCAAATGATAAAATCGCCAGTGTTTGAGCCAAGCCTTTACCCACAATGCAATGCACTAGCTGTTACTGATTTATAAGGCAGATTTGTAACTGACTCACCCTGAAACTGACTCAAACTGTAACTGACTCAAACTGTAACTGACTCACCTTGTAACTGACTCACCCTGTAACTGACTCATCCTGTAACTGGCTCACTCTGTAACTGACTCACCTTGTAACTGACTCATCCTGTAACTGGCTCACTCTGTAACTGACCCTTTACTGACTCAACCTGCATGCGACTCACCCTGTAAGTGACTCACCCTGTAACTAACTCACCTGTAACTGACTCACTCTGTAATTGACCCTATACTGACTCACCCCGTAAGTGACTCACCCTGTAACTGACTCACCCTGTAACTGACTCACCCTGTACATGCTGTAAGTGGCTCACCCTGTAAGTGACTCACCCTGTAACTGACTCACCCTGTTATTGCTAAGGTCTATGAGAGCCAGCGGATGTGTGTCTATGGATAGCAGAGCCTTGGTAAACTCAGACACAAACTTGTCCGTCAGTCTATTACCCGACACTTTCAGCATGTGTATTGGCATGCCCTGTCCTACCGCCTGAGCAAGAGGTGACAAGTCCTCGTCATTCAGCTGACAGCCAGAGACACTCAACGCTGCTAAGGTTGGTACGGGAACTATATATGGAGAGGATAGTAAAAAAAATATTGTACATATAGGAATGTTTGGCAGTTTTGGTTATGTTAGAGGGCGTACATTATGTAGTTGTCATAGTAATTCAAATTTACATGCACAAGAAATAATTTATGTGCAACCAAAAAAACACAAAACAAAATGCCATAAAAGTTACCATCTACTGCATGAAAAAGCCTGAAAAATAATATTATAGAGAAGTTTTACAAGGGTTGAATTTACAATGTGTCTTTGTTAAGTAAATATTTATTTATTTACAATATGTATCAATATGTGTTATACAGAATACGGTTCTCACAGTTAGAGGTTAACATACATATAACATGAATTACCAAGGTAACTATAAATATTTTATTTCTTGTACTTTTTCGATAAGACACAAATCTCAGGCATTCTGTTTATATAGACAGAGTCTGACAGACAGACAGACCTTTAACTGACACTACAAGATTCAAACAACATGCATAAATTACCAAGCAGATTTTTCAGGACTCCAGATCCAGATAGCTTGAGGCCATCCAGAACCAGGGTATCCAGACTGCTGTTAGTCACCACCTCTCTCAGGTGAGTCAGCTCCTGATTGGGTATCCTGGCTTTCCGTAGGTTGAGGTAACCCAGGCTGGGAAAGCCTCCCTTGGCCATGTACTGGCACAGACTGTCAGCAGAGTTCAGAGCCCAGGACAACCTCTCAAGCTTCAACCCTTTATCATCAAACAAATATATGAATATTTCGCTCATACCAGCTCTATTTAATTTTGCTCATAATCTTTTCACAGCCATACCTTGGATGTTTGTGCCAAGCTGATAAGAAAACTGATACATTTCATTTTTGTTGTATCAATAACCTGAACCATAGCACACAGCTACATGTAATATGTACTGTTACTGTAACAAACCCGATACTCAGTAACAAACGGTGCTTGGAAAGAAAGTAACAGGAAAAAAAAGTAACGGATAAAAAGTAACAGTTTGGCTAGGAAAACAGTAACAAGGAAAAAAATTACAGCCAGTGGGGTCAAGCGGAAAAAGAGTAACTGGTTAGTATTCTGCAAATTACTATGAAGGGGAACTATACTTCTGTGACTATAATAGAAATAGTACCGGTAATGAGTAGTACTAAAAGCATGTATTCATGATTTTCCTAAAACTTGAGAACTACTGGGTATTATAAAATAAATAATTTCTCCTCAAATTTCTCCAACCTGTGGTCAGTTTTTCTACTGCAGTCAACCCAGTGGTGGTCAGCTCTGGGTTGGAGGACAGTGTCAGTTGCTGCAGGTTGCCTAGGATACCAGATGGAAGGAGTTGTTGGAGATGTTGAAGGAAATTATCTGTGAGTTCACACCGGGCCAGGCTGAGGATCTCTATACAGCTCGGTGTCACTTTAGTCGTCACGGGGTCTGAAAGATTCCATTATAACACAGAATAAGTGTGGCATGTCGCAGTCTAGGTACACAAAACATCTGTAACCATAGTAACAATACATGTATATTCAGTAAGCTCTAACATAGATATTAACATTAACTGTTTAGAAATCATGTTATAGAGAGACATTTTAAAATTAGTCTAAGAGCTGTTTAATATTTTAAGTATTTGAGCCTTGTAACATATGGCCTGCATTATCCTGGTGTTTCATTGTAGAGCAAAATAGCACAACAGACTGGCCCCTGGAACTGATTTATTAATATATGCAAAATATGTATTTTATGAGATTATAACATTTAATCTTAATCAGTGCCCATCTGTCAATATGAATAATAGTAAGCAGTGGTAAGTGTCTGCCATGACATAGTCAATTAAATGTTCAATGTAATGCTGCCATGGCTTTTATTAAAATTATTCCAGACTGAGTATAATATACTGCATCATTATTCCAGGACTTTGCTTGATCTAACCTTTCTTTGTTAACTCCTTGGATCCACCAGTTGTGACATCATCAGCTGTCAACGTGTTTAGGGTTGGGTGACACACAGCTGTGCAGACTAGACCAACCAGCATGGATAAACTGTTTACCTGCGGAATTAAATACTAATTAAATACTAATGCAAAGCTTAGTAAAACACAGTCTGTTTATGTAACATATAGTTTATTACTCAAGGTAATACCTGGTAACCTGGTCAGGGGAGCGTAACCTGTCTTGAAAGACCACCCTTTCTGTCAGACAAATGTTGTCTCATAAAACAGGTAGTCAGAGGTACATGTAGTCTCTGGTGATAGATTCAATCGTATTGAACTATAGCTCTTTATTCTCCCCCCAAAATTGGTATTTTAAGATAGTTATAGTGGTCTCTCATTGCAGTGGTGACTCAAGACTTGGTTTCACTGTACACAAAATGACATGTACAGCTCTTTTAGCAAAGAATCTTGAATCATCTGCACTTACTTGGCCCCAAGTATTGGTAGTGAAATACCCATCATCGGGTGATGTAGGCATTAAGATTTATTTATGTAGTAAGCTCTGTACTGTTATTCAAGGTTAAGTGAGGTACATGTAAATAGTCTCTCACAAGTTAGACATGAAGCTTCAGATCAATGGAGGGCTTTTAAGTTCAAATCCAGTGTGGCTCAATTTTATCTTTCACCTCGCTGCTCGCCTGTACACAATAGGGAGTATTTTAAACTCCTTGGCAGGAAAATTTTCCGCAGATACCCTAAAGAAGGGTAAAGGTGCGAAAACAGGGGCATCTCACGATTGGCGAAGCTTTTATTTGTCGCAATATGATTGGCTAAAGGGTAATCATATGACCAAGGTAGTTTGGCTTCCGAATGAAACCGATTATTCATACTGTGAATTTGTGGCGCCAAATGCTCCCTATTATACACTACTTGTTGCAGTTTAGCAAGACATCGCTTGTCCAAGAATGGGTTTAGAACTGGTCATTCTGATGTTACTATATGGTTTGATGTAAAGTAAATACCAAACATGGAAATTCAGACATAACTACAGTAGAACCTGGTAGAACTACAGTAGAACCTGGCTTGAAAGACACCCCAATTGCCATAAAAATATGGTCTCTCAAGACGTTTGGGCACAAGTTCATGTGTACTGAAATGTAGGATCTTCTGTCAAAAACTAATGGTCCTTCAAGACAGGTGGTATCTCATATCAGTGGTCTCTCAAGACAGGTTTCACTGTATGAAATATCTGGGACTGATCACCTTACCTTACTAGATGACACATTGAGAATATTGAGTGAGGAATTCGTTCGCAGCCCCTCGGCGAGGATTTCCAGATCTCTGTCCTTCAGCCCACAGTTGTTGAGATTCAATATTCCCAGAGGGCAGTCAGACTTCTGGATAATCAATAAAACATTTTACAAAACACCAGACAGAGGCTGCGATAATATCACCTATAAATGCATAAACTGAGCATGGTTAACTGAGTTTATTGCTTTGCTGCATCAACCAAGAGATTGAAATTAATATCTGATAAATTTGTTTCATGGGCAAGCTACATGTACCACCATCCATTACTATACATGTACTACTGGGGTACAAGCTACATACACCACTACAGTAGTCCCCCTCTAATAAGGACACCCCTTCTGCCAAACAATTCTCGCCTTATTAGAGAAGTGCCAAAC
>JAAUYG010185546.1_pt1 | contig 11680 bp, 12 predicted proteins | sample 7278091 | NCBI WGS metagenome assembly JAAUYG01 (sample SAMN14350201, study PRJNA611818) | marine sediment metagenome | isolation source: surface marine sediment (0.6m) | place: French Polynesia: Moorea | collected 2018-08 | reverse complement strand
TCCAGCGTCTCGAACAGCCGGATCATCAGGGCCGTGCGCTCCTTCAGCGACGAGAAGTAGATGTGCTCCTCGTGGCTGTGGGCGCCGTGGCCGTCGGCGCCCAGGCCGTCCAGGGTCGGCACGCCCAGGGCGGCGGTGAAGTTGCCGTCGCTGCCGCCGCCGGTGAGCTCGCAGTCCTGCAGCTCGAAACCGATCTCGGCGGCCAGCTCCTTGGCGTGGTCGAAAAGCCGGGCGATGCTCTCGGTCTTGACGAAGGCCGGCCGGTTCATGCCGCCGAGGATCTCAAGCTCGACGTCGGGATCGTGGGCGCGGTAGGCGAGGATCTCCCGGCAGAGGGCCTCGCCCAGGCTGTCGTCGGGCACCCGCAGGTCGATCTCGGCCGAACAGGCCGCAGGCACGACGTTGGTCATGGTGCCGCCGGACACCAGGCCGACGTTGGCGGTCACGCCGCTGCCGTAGTCGGTCAGCTCCTCGACCCGCAGGATCTGGCGCGCCATCTCCTTGATCGCGCTGCGGCCGTCCTCGTGGCGCGCGCCGGAATGGGCCGGCCGGCCCCGGGTGCGCATCTCGAAGCGGGCGACGCCCTTGCGCGCGGTGACGACCTTGCCGCCGTCGCGGGCCGGCTCTGTGACCAGCACGTAGCTGTTCTTCAGCGCCTCGGCCTCGATCACCGCGCGCGAGGTCGGGCTGCCGACCTCTTCCTCGGGGATGTAGAGGAAGGTGATGGGCAGTGGCGTCTCGCGGCCGTGGCGCACCAGGTGGCGATAGGCGTACTGCGCGATGTAGGCGCCGGCCTTCATGTCGTAGATGCCGGGGCCGAAGATCTTGTCGCCGTCGCGCCGCACCTCAAGGTCGGTCTCGATGGTGCCGACGGGGTGAACGGTGTCGAGGTGGCTGAGGACCAGGATGCCCGGCCCGTCGCCGCCCCAGGGCGTGCGCGCCCTGAGGATGTCGCCGAAGCCGTCCTGTCCCGGTGTCCGCTCGATCCGGGCACCGATCTGGCCGAGCCCGTCCTCGACGTGGTCGACCATGCGGTTCACCGCCGTGGCGTCGTAGCTGGGCGACTCGATGCCGACCCAGGCGAGCACGCCCTCCAGGATCTCCTCGGGGTCGATCTCGGGCAGGTTGGTGGCCTTGGCGCTCACGATGCCTGTGTTCTCCTCTGCTTGCGGCGTGGCGGCATCAGGCCGGCAGCGTGATGCCGGCCAGGTCCTTGGGCGCCTGCGTGATGACCTCCGGCCTGTCGCCGACGATCACCGTGTCGTCGACCCGGAAGCCGCCCAGGCCGTAGACGTAGATGCCGGGCTCGGCGGAGTAGACCTCGCCGGCCATGAGCGGCCGTTCGTTGAAGGCCATGTCCTCGGGGTATTCGTGGCCGATCAGGCCGATGCCGTGGCCGGTGCGGTGCCGGATATGGCTGCCGTAGCCGGCGCCTTCGATGGTCTCGCGGGCCGCGTCCTCGATGGCGCGCACCGGCCGGCCGGTGACCATCTGGGCGATCGCGGCCTCGTTGGCGGCCAGGGCCGCCTCGTAGAGCCGGGCCTGCTCGTCGCTGGGCGCGCCGCAGAAGTAGGTGCGCTCGTTCTCGATCACCAGGCCGTTCAGGCGCGGGATCACGATGTTGACCAGGCCGTGGCCTTCCTCGATCCGCAGGCCGGTCAGGGCGCCGTTGCCGTGGGGCGAGGCCGAGGCCGGGCCGGTCAGGGTGTAGCCGCGGACCTCCAGGTGCTCGCCGGGAAAGCGCCGGGCGGCTTCCTCGAAGATCGCGGCGTGCATGGCGGCGTCGAGCTCCTGGACCAGGCGGCCGGGCCGGATCGCCTCGCGGTAGCGCTCCTGCGCCCAGTCCGAGAGCGCGGCGGCGGCGCGCATCAGCTCCAGCTCCTCCGGGTGCTTGCGCCAGCGCAGGGCGCGCAGCTCGGCGGTCCGGGCCTCGATGGCGAGCCCGGGCAGCTGCTCCATCACGCCGGCGAGCGGGGCGGTGACGCTGTCGGCCGCCAGCCGGCCGGCGGCCAGGCCGCGGCGGCGCAGGACCTCGGCCAGGATCTCGCTCCAGGCCGTGACCAGGCGCTTGGCGTTGGAGCGGCCGATATGCTCGTCGTAGAAGGTCACCTCCTCGACCCAGAGCTGGCCGCGCTCGCCGGCCATCTGCCAGTGATGGGTCGAGAGCTCGTTGAGCAGGGCGAAGGGCGCGCCCTCCTTCGGCAGCACCAGGGCGACCGGCCGCTCCCAGGTCTGGACGTCCAGGTTGAAGTTGCTGGCGAACTGGAAGAAGTCGGCCTGGGTCAGGACCAGGCCGTCCAGCCCCTGCTCCGCCATCAGGGCGCGCATGGCCTCGCGCCGTGCCTCGCAGACGGCTTTGCTCAAGAAGGCCATCGCCACGCTCCCCTTCTGTGATCCCGCGAGGAAAAGGCTAGCAGAGCCGCCGCCGGGACAGAAGGCCGGGCTCCGCAGAACGGACCTGCGGGGATCCGCCGCTCGGGCACGGCGGATGCTGGCCGCTGCGCCAGCGTCCCCTATCGGCTGTGTGAATTTGAGGGAGGTGTCGGACCTGAAGGGATCAACCGACGAAGAGGATGATGAAGGCCACGATCAGGGCGAAGAGCGCGATCGCTTCGGTCAGCGCGAAGCCCATCAGGCCGACCGGCTGGACGGTGTCGCTGGCGACCGGGTTGCGGGCCACCGAGGAAATCCAGTCGCCGAAGATTCTGCCGAGGGCGAGGGCGACGCCGAAGAGCGGAAGCAGGGCGATGGCCGCAGCCAAGAGCCTTATGCTTTCGTCAGTCATCTCAAGGTCTCCTTTCGTTGAGGTGCGAGGTTTTCCGGGTCAATGGGCGTGCAGCGAGTCCCGGATGTAGATCGAGGTGATCAGGATGAAGATGTAGGACTGTATGAAGAAGATCACGATCTCGAAGCCGTAGAGCACGGCCATCATGATCACCGGGAAGAGCGACAGGCCGATCCCCACGCCGCCGAGCGCTTCGATCATCATCACGCAGAAGTCGGCGAAGAGCTTGATCATGATGTGGCCCGCCAGGATGTTGGCGAAGATGCGGACCCCCAGGGTGATCGGCCGGAACAGGTAGGAGATCACCTCCACGGTCACCAGGACCGGTGCGATGTAGAAGGGTGTCCCGGCCGGCAGGAACAGCCGGAAAAAGCCCAGGCCCTGGGTCTGCAGCGCCAGGACGTTGACGTAGGTGAAGACCACCAGCGCCAGGGTCAGGGTGACCACGAGGTGGCTGGTGAAGGTGAACTTGACCGGCGTCAGGCCGAAGAGGCTGCCGAAGAGGATGAACACGAAGAGCGAGAAGACGAAGGGGATGGCCGGCCGCGCCTCGGGCCCGGCGGTCTTGATCACGGTGTTCGCGACGAAGGCGTAGATGCCCTCGGCGGCGGACTGCATGCGGCCGGGAACCAGGGCCCGCGTCCGCGCACCATAGGCCAGGAACGCGATGACCAGCACGACGGTCGTGACCATCGCCTGAGCCGAGGTCGTGAAGGACAGGTCGAGCCCGAAGACCTCGATCGGAATCAGGACGTCCAGCTCGAACTGACTGATCGCGTAGGGCGCTTCCGGGTCGTAGTTGGCCATGCCTGCTGCCACCTCTCAATACGTCCTCCCCCGGGCGGCCTCGGCGCGGCCCGGCGCCGGTCACGCCAGGGCGCAGTCGCCCTGCAAGCTCTCCTCGGCGGGACCGGCGTCGTGGTCCGGCCGGCCCTCGCCGGGCGCCGCCTGCATCGGGTCCCTGTCCTCGATCTGCCAGGTGCCGGGAAGCTGCTGCGCCCCTTCGCCGAGACAGCCGGCTGCGCCGCCGGCGTCGCGGGCCGAGAGCGGGCCCGCGATCAGCAGCGAAGCGCTGAGGCAGGCGGCGGCTGCAACGATCGTCCATCGCGCGCGCGTCATGAATTCTCTCCTCCGGAATCGCTCTGTGCGGCGGCTTGCGCGCCGCAATCGACTGCTGATATAGCCGCCGGCCGATGGGAAACCATTCGGGAAAGGCACCACTCCTGATAGGTCTTGCCTATCGATCCGGCCGCGCGCCTCGGAACGGCTCCTGATGAGGAAAAACGATCAAGAGGTGGTGCAAATTCGATTGGCTCGCTGCTTGAGAAGGGCTCAAGTAGCAGCGCTTGAAGCGGCCCGGCAGCCGGTATCCCGGGCGATCCCGGCGGCCCTGCCGCGGCGAGATCCTAGGAGCGGTGATGAAGAGGTTCAGGAAGATCCTTGTGGTCTGCGACCGCGACAGCGAGCACGACGAGTTGCTGGGTCGCGCGATCTCGCTGGCGAAGACGAACGACGCCCAGGTGACCTTAATCGATCCGGTGGAGTCGGAGCCGGGTGAGTTCTCGGCGATTTTCGCCGCCCTGCCGGGGGCCCGCGGCGAGGAGGTCGAACAGGAGCTTCTGAACTTCCATCGGGCCCGGCTCTCGGCGATCGGGGCTTCGGTCACGGCGCAGGGGATCGAGGTCCGGACCCTGGTGCCGCAGGGCGTCGCCTTCATCGAGATCATCCGCGAGGTCCTACGCGGCGGCCACGACCTGGTCATGAAGGGCGCCGGCGGCGGCAAGTCGGGCTGGCCGCAGTTCCTGGGCAGCATCGACCTTCACCTCCTGCGCAAGTGTCCTTGTCCGGTCTGGATCATGAAGAAGGGGACCAAGCCCACCTACGCGCGGATTCTCGCGGCGGTGGACCCGGACCCGACGGACGACGTGAAGGTGGCGCTCGACAGGATGGTCCTCGACCTCGCGACGTCGCTGTCCGAGATCGACGACAGCGAGCTTCACATCGTCCATGCCTGGCGGCTGATCGGCGAGGAGTCCTTCCGCTACAGCGCTTTCCTGCGCTCGAGCGAAGCCGAGATCGAGCGGCTTCTCGAAGAGGAGGAAGGCCGGCATCGAAGTCGCGTCGATGCCTTGGTCGAGGACTACCGGATCGCCGACCGAGGGGGGCGGGTTCATGTGCTCAAGGGCAACGCGGGATGGCTGATCCCCGAACTGGCGCGGGACACCGGTGCCGATCTCATCGTCATGGGCACCGTCGGCCGGACCGGGGTGAGCGGCTTCTTCATCGGCAACACCGCCGAAACGATCCTCGGCCAGGTCGATTGCTCGGTGCTGGCGGTCAAGCCGCCCGGGTTCCGGACCCCCGTGGGTCTGGACGACTGATCGCCTCCGCGCTGTCCCTTCGCATCTTCGACTCGCGCCAGGGCTCGGCCTTGATCGAAAACATCGATCAAGATCTCAATTATCTTCGATTATGACCATCAGACCGGCGGGCCCATATCCCGACCTATCGGTGCTGGAGACGAGAGCAAGACGGGGTCATGAGAGATCTGGGGTCGGGTGAGGGGCTGGACGCTGCGGCGAGCCACGGGGACGCACGGCCGGCCTTGCCGGCCTGGGTCGGCTGGCTCGCGGCTTCGGTCCCGGCGGCTCTGGCCCTGCTTTTCGCCGGACAGGTGCCGTCGGTTGCCGGCGGCGAGCCCCTGCGGCTGAGCGTCGACTGGGTGCCGAGCCTGGAGGTTCGCCTTTCCTTCCTGCTCGACGGCCTCAGCCTGACCTTCGCGCTGCTGATCAGCGGGATCGGCGCTTTCGTGCTGCTCTATTCGGGAGCCTACCTCGGCGGTCACCCGCAGCTCGGCCGCTACTACCTCTACCTCCTGTCCTTCATGGCCGCGATGCTCGGCCTGGTGCTGGCCGACAACCTGATCACGCTCTTCGTGTTCTGGGAGCTGACGACCCTCACCTCCTACCTGCTGGTGGGCTTCGACCACGCTTCGGCCAAGGCACGGCGGGCGGCCCTGCAGGCGCTTCTGGTCACCGGCGCCGGCGGCCTGGCGCTTCTGGCCGGTCTGATCCTGCTCGGGGTGGCGGCCGGCAGCTTCGAGATCTCCGAGATCGTCGCCTCGGGCGACCTGCTCCGCGAGCATGCGCTCTACCTGCCGATCCTGGTGCTGGTTCTCCTGGGCGCCTTCACCAAGTCGGCGCAGGTGCCCTTCCACTTCTGGCTGCCCAACGCCATGGCGGCGCCGACCCCGGTCAGCGCCTATCTGCACTCGGCGACCATGGTCAAGGCCGGGATCTACCTGCTGGCGCGGCTGCATCCGGCGCTGAGCGGGACCGAGGCCTGGATCTGGAGCCTGACGGTCTTCGGCGCGGTCACTGCGGTCTGGGCCTCGGTCCTGGCGCTCAGGCAGACCGACCTCAAGCTGGTGCTGGCCTACACCACGGTCATGGCGCTGGGCACGCTGACCATGTTCCTGGGGGCCGAGGCGACGGTGGCGGTGGCGGCCGCGATGACCTTCCTGATCGTCCATTCCTTCTATAAGGCGGCGCTGTTCCTGATCGTCGGCATCGTCGATCACCGGGCCGGCACGCGGGAGCTGGAGCGGCTGGGCGGACTGGCCCGGGCGATGCCGGTCACCGCGGCGGCGGCGGCCCTGGCCGCGCTGTCGATGGCCGGCTTCCCGCCCTTCCTCGGCTTCATCGGCAAGGAGCTGAAGTACGAGGGCGCCCTGGCCATCGCCTCGGAGCCGCTGCTGGTCGCCTCGGCGGCGGTGCTCGCCAACGCGCTGATGGTCGCGGTGGCGGCGATCGTCGCGCTGCGCCCCTTCTACGGCCCGCGTCCGGCGATGCCGAAGCCGCCGCGCGAGGCTTCGCTGCGGATGTGGATCGGGCCGCTGTTCCTGGCCGTCCTCGGCCTCAGCTTCGGCCTGGCGCCCTCGCTGCTCGCCGACCTCTTCGTGCAGCCGGGGGTGACCGCCATCCTCGGCCGGCCCGAGGAGGTGAAGCTGGCGCTCTGGCACGGCATCAACCTGCCGCTGATGCTCAGCCTGCTCACCTTCGCCCTGGGCCTCGGGGTCTACGCCGTCCACCAGCGGCTGCGCGCGGCCCTGGCGGCCGCCGAAGCCCGGCTGCCGCTGACCGCCGACCGGGCCTGGGACCGCCTGCTCGACGGCTTGAAGACCCTGGCCGCGGTCCAGACCCGGGTGCTGCAGAACGGCCGGCTGACCAACTACCTTCTGGTCGTCTTCATGACCCTGACGCTCGCCCTCGCCGGCAGCTTCCTGGTCTTCGGCGACGCGCTGCGCCTGCCGGAGGGTGCCCCGGCCCTGCTGCCGCGGGATTGGGGGCTGCTCGGCCTGATCGCGGCCGGCGCCCTGCTGGCGGCCGGGACCCGGTCGCGCCTGGCGGCGATCGCGGCCCTGGGCGTGGTCGGGGTCGGCATCGCCCTGCTCTTCGTCAGCCTCGGCGCGCCGGATCTCGCGATCACCCAGTTGCTGGTCGAGACCCTGGTCGTGATCCTGCTGGCCGTGCTGATGGTCCGCCTGCCGGGCTTCGGCGCCGTTCCCAGCGGCGGGGCCTGGGCCCGGCGCCGGGATGCGGTGGTCGCGCTGGCCCTGGGCGCCGTGGTCGCCGCCGTCCTGCTGGCGGTGGCCGCGGCACCCTTCGACCGCGACGTCACCGCCTTTTTCGAGGCGGCCAGCGTCCCGGAGGCTTTCGGCCGGAACGTCGTCAACGTGATCCTGGTCGACTTCCGCGCGCTCGACACCTTCGGCGAGGTCGCCGTGGTCATCGTCGCCGCGCTCTCCGCCTTCGCGCTGCTTCGGGGCGGGGCCGGCCGGGAGGCGCCGAAATGAACTCCCTGATCCTCAGCGCCGCGACCCGGGTCCTGGTGGCGCTTCTGCTGCTGTTCTCGGTCTACATGCTGCTGCGCGGTCACAACCAGCCCGGCGGCGGCTTCATCGGCGGCCTGATCGCCGCGATCGGCTTCGCCCTCTACGCGATCGCGCAGGGCACCGCGGCGGCCCGCGCGGCCTTGCGGATCGATCCGCGGGACCTCGGCCTGATCGGCCTGGCGCTGGCCCTTCTGGCCGGCCTCTCCGCGGCGCTCTTCGGCGATCCGCTCTTCACCGGCCAGTGGTGGTTCCTCGGCGGCGGCGAGGGCGACAAGGGGCTGCCGCTGAGCAGCGTCCTGGTCTTCGACATCGGGGTCTACATGGTCGTCGTCGGCGCGGTCCTGACGCTGGTCTTCGCCCTGGAAGAGGAGATCTGAGCCGTGGAGACGGCCCTCGCGGTCCTGGTCGGCATCCTGGTGGCGACGAGCGTCTACCTGATGCTCGCCCGCAACGTCCTGAAGTTCCTGATCGGTCTGGTGCTGCTCAGCAACGCCGCGAACCTGACCATCTTCACCGCCGGCCGGACGACCCGTGCGGCGCCGCCGCTGATCCCGGAGGGCCTGGAGGCCCCGGCCGGCGTCGTCGCCAACGCGCTGCCGCAGGCTCTGGTCCTGACCGCCATCGTGATCGGCTTCGGGCTGCTCGCCTTCGCCCTGGTCCTGGTCTATCGCGGCTACCTCGCGCTCGGCACGCTCGACAGCGAGGCGATGCGCGAGGCGGAGCCCAAGGCGGGACCTGGGGCCGGAGGGCCCGAGGCGTGAGCTGGCTGCTCTCCCTGCCGATCCTGCTGCCGCTCGGGACCGCGATCCTGGCCTACCTGCTGCGCGACAGCCGCGCCGCCTCGCGCCAGATCAGCCTCGGCGGCTGCCTGGCGCTGCTCGCCGCCGCGCTCTGGCTGCTGGCCGAGGTCTGGCGCCAGGACCTGCTGGCGGCGCAGATGGGCGACTGGCCGGCGCCCTTCGGCATCACCCTGGTCGCCGACCTGCTGAGCGCGGTCATGGTCCTGATCACCGCCGTGACCGGCCTGGCGGTGGCGGTCTACGCCCTGGCCGACATCGACGCCCGACAGGAGACGCTGGGCTATCACGCGCTGTTTCACGTCCTGCTCGCGGGGGTCTGCGGCGCCTTCCTGACCGGCGACCTCTTCAACCTCTACGTCTGGTTCGAGGTCATGCTGATCGCCTCCTTCGGCCTGCTGGTCCTGGGCCAGAGCAAGGCGCAGCTCGACGGCGGCATCAAGTACATCGCCCTGAACCTGGTCTCCACCGTGATGCTGCTGACCGGGATCGGGCTGCTCTACGGCTTGACCGGCACGCTGAACCTGGCCGACCTGCACCGCGCCGTCGCCGAGGTCGAGAACCAGGGCCTGCTGAGCGTGATCGCGGTCTTCTTTATCGTCGCCTTCGGGATCAAGGCCGCGCTCTTCCCGCTGTTCTTCTGGCTGCCGGCCTCCTACCACACGCCCGCGGTCGCCATCTCGGCGGTCTTCGCCGGCCTTCTGACCAAGGTCGGGGTCTATGCCCTGATCCGGATGTTCACCCTGGTCTTCACCCAGGACCTGGCCTTCACCCACGGGCTGCTGCTGGTGATCGCCGGCCTGACCATGGTCACCGGGGTGCTGGGCGCCGCGGCGCAGAGCGAGTTTCGCAAGGTGCTGTCCTTCCACATCGTCAGCCAGATCGGCTACATGGTGCTGGGGCTCGCGCTCTACACGCCGCTGGCGCTGCTCGGCGCCGTCTTCTATCTGGTCCACCACATCATCGTGAAGGCGAACCTCTTCCTGATCAGCGGGGTCGCCCGTCGCCTGACCGGCTCCTTCGAGCTCGGCGCGATCGGCGGGCTCTACAAGTCCAGCCCCTTGCTCGCGGTGCTGTTCCTGGTTCCGGCCTTCTCGCTCGCCGGTTTTCCGCCGCTCTCCGGCTTCTGGGCCAAGTTCCTGCTGATCAAGGCGAGCCTGGAGATCGAGGCCTACCTTGCCGCCGCCATCGCCCTGGCGGTCGGCCTGCTCACGGTCTTCTCCATGACCAAGATCTGGGCCGAGGCCTTCTGGAAACCCCACCCGGCCGGCCTCGCGCCCGCGCTCGGCGGGCTGGACCGGCGCGAGCAGCTGGCCCTGCTGGCGCCGGTCCTGGCCCTGGCGGCGCTGACCGTCACCATCGGCCTGGCGCCCGAGCCCTTCCTGGCCTTCGCCGAGCGCGCTGCGGATCAGCTTCTGGACCCGGCGCTCTACGTCCGCGGCGTCCTGGGAGACGGGCCATGAACCCGCTGGTCGTGAACATGCTCCTCGCGGCGAGCTGGGCCGCACTGGTCGGCAGCTTCACCCTGCCGAGCCTGGCGCTGGGCTTCGGCCTGGGCTACCTCGCCCTCTGGGCCGCCCGGCCGCTGTTCGGGGAGACCACCTACTTCGAGCGCGTCTTCCGGGTCTTGCGGCTTGCCGGCCTCTTCGTCTACGAGCTCGTGGTCTCCAGCTTCCGCGTCGTCTGGGACGTGGTGACCCCGGCCCACCTCAGCCGGCCCGGGATCGTCGCCCTGCCCCTGGACGTCGAAGGGGAGGGCGGCATCCTGCTGGTCTCCAACCTGATCTCGCTGACCCCCGGCAGCCTCAGCCTGGATGTCTCCCCGGACCGGCGGACCCTCTATGTCCACGCGATGTTCGTCGAGGATCCGGAGGCGCTGCGCCGCGAGCTCAAGCAGGGAATCGAACGTCGCGTCATCGAGGCACTGGAATGATGGAAACAGCCGGAACGATTCTGCCCTGGGCGGTGGATATCGCCTTTGCGCTGCTGCTGGCGGCCATGGCGCTGGCGGTTCTGCGTCTGGCCCGCGGACCCAGCCTGCCGGACCGGGTCGTCGCCCTGGATCTCCTGACCGTGCTGGCCGTCGCCTTCTCCGCGCTCTTCGCGATCACCGCGGAGGAGCCGGCCTTCCTCGACGTCGCCATCGCCCTGGCACTGGTCGCCTTCCTGGCCACCGTCGCCTTCGCCCGCTTTGCCGAGCGCCGCCAGGCGCAGCGCGAGAACGGCGCGGCGGGACGGGAGGATACGCCATGACCGAGATCCTCACCTCGATCCTCTTGGTCGGCGGCGGCTTCTTCGCCTTCGCCGCGGCACTCGGGGTCCTGCGCCTGCCGGACGTCCTGATCCGCATGCACGCCTCGACCAAGGCCGGGACCCTGGGCTGCGGTTTGATCCTGCTGGCGACGGCGGCCCACTTCGGCGAGACCGCGATCGTCGCCCGCGCGCTGGCCGCCATCCTCTTCCTGTTGCTGACCGCGCCGGTCGCCGCGCACATGATCGGCCGGGCCGCCTACCGGACCGGCGTCCCGCTGTGGAAGGGCACGGTCATCGACGAGCTCGGCCGGCCGCCGCAGGCCGACAGGCCGGGGGATGAAGGCGTGCCGGCCAGGGACGCGGAGCGGCGGACATAGCGGCATAGACTCCAACCTTCAGTCATTGCCGCGCTTGGCCCAACAATCCATGGTGCAGGCGGCACGATGGATTGCCGCGGGCCTTGCCTTCGGCGAAGACCCCGGGATCAAGCCCGGGCATGACAGAGGATTCAAAGGCAGACGGCATTCAGTTGAGTGCAATCGAGCGCAGACAACTTGAACCAGGGCCAAGGACCGCGCGTTGCGGGTCCCTGATCAGGGCCGTCAGGACATCACGGTGATCTGCAGGCCCCGGTCCTTCAGGATGCCGCGGATCTGTCCGGCCAGGGTCTCGTACTCCTCCTGGCGCGCCGACTGCCGCCGCCAGACCATGCCGATCATGCGGTAGGGCGCCCGCGACTTCATCTCCCGGGCGGCCACCTGGCGGTCGTGCAGCACCTCGGAGCGGACGTAGAGCGCCGGCAGCAGGGACAGCCCCATGCCCATGGCCACCATCTGGCGCAGGGTGTCGAGGCTGGTGCCCTCGTAGTCGAGCGAGAGCTCGGCGCCGTACTGCTCGCAGAGCTCGCGCACCTGGTCGTGCAGGCGATGGCCGCGCTCCCGGGTCAGGAAC
>JAAUYG010143404.1_pt1 | contig 11680 bp, 5 predicted proteins | sample 7278091 | NCBI WGS metagenome assembly JAAUYG01 (sample SAMN14350201, study PRJNA611818) | marine sediment metagenome | isolation source: surface marine sediment (0.6m) | place: French Polynesia: Moorea | collected 2018-08 | reverse complement strand
TAATGGGTTTGTTTTCCGTTGTTGCTGGGGGATTTTTTTGATGTTGGGTTTCTTTTTTCCCTTGATCAGTTTTTGTATTTTTTTTTTTACCGTGTTGTGTTATGGGGACCCCCCAATACCCCCCCCCCCCAGAAAAGGTGGTGTTTTAATGAGAGGAAACTTTAAGGGATTTATCATGTTTTTTTTTAGTTGCATACACAACAACATGCATCATTATAAGTCATCATGTGCGTTAAATTGCAAATTGCATTCAGAGAGTTGCTGAGAAAAGGAGGAGCACATGCATGATATGCATTACATTGTTATAGCTGTCTGTCTTACCAGAAATGGCCTGAACTGATTCAGCATTCCTTAACCACAGTTCCCAAGGCTGAGCTAGCATCTGCTGCTGGACGGAGAAGTATTATATACATGCTACGCAATGCTGGATTGGATGTCAACTACCAATCACAGGTCAGCTGCTAATTGTCGATGTACTGTCTGTCATCTCTGTTGCAGATATTTGCATAGGGGTAACTTGTGACAAAACAGTGTAATAGGCTGAAGTATTGACTTAAGTATGTCCTGTACCATGAGCATAGTTCTGGAATGGCAAATTAGAAATATAACGATTAATTACTAGTAATTGATTCAAAATAGTTGTAGTGAATCCCTATGAACTGATGAAGTATTTACAAAATCCAAATCATATCTGCCATTTCTTTGGCATATACAGATAATATAGGCATATGCAAGAAAAAAAGCCTGATGGATAGCAATTATCAATTGATGTTTTGTATTTCAAAATTGTTGCCACAGCAAAATATAACGGAGAGTCAGTTCTTAGAAATGGCTTCACAGTATATGTTTTAAAACTAACTGTAAATACCTTGTGGCTTAGCTAGGTTATTTTCACTCATGTCTACTTTTATATTATCCACAGTGAAAAAAGTATTATTCAGCGCATAGTTTGCATTACCAAAAGGCTTGCCTTGTTCCTGAAGTTTCAGGTGACCAAAATTGTTAAGGTACCTTCTCCTTATTGTTTTAGCAAAAATTACATGATTTTTCTAACATAAGGCATGATTTGCAAGGGGACCTGACTGTACTAAGGTGATGACTAAAGGAAGTTCCACTCTATACAGTGAAACCTGTCTTGAGAGACCATGGCCATTAGAGATCACCTGTCTTGAAGGACCACTAGTTTTTGGCAGGAAGTCCTACATTTCAATATAAATGAACCTGTCACCACATACCACCTGTTTTGAGAGACTATATCATGCATATTTTTATCACCAATGGGGCGGTCTTTCAAGACAGGTTCCACTGTATTAATTTGTTGCAGGCAGGAGATACCATCTTGCACACACTGCTGCTCTACCAGCCCTGGGACCTGGAATTGTGCGAAGCCTTGCTCCAAACAGGAAGTGACATCAACCTTTGCAACAAGGTACATGTATACAATGTTTTTCCAATATCAGGAGAGAAACATTACTGTCATAGTCTAATAAAAGTTGTGCCAAATTTTTATTGGGATTCCTTCATCTTGCCGTCTTAGAAATTGGACCATCTCCAAGCAAGACCACTTCATGATAGGCTGGTCTTATTAATAAGGTTTCACTGTACACCATGGTGAACTGGACCATGGTGTACACCATGGTGAACTGGACCATGGTGTAGCTTTGGTGCACCATGGTGTAACATGGTGTATCACCATCTCCACGGTGGTCATTGTCTTCAAATAAAACATATTAAAAGAAATTAAAAGGGATTGCATAATCATGATTATACCTGAGTGGGAGATAAATCAATTTTAAAATACATGCATTTGAAGACATTCTCAGTTTTGATACTATTTGATTATGCATCATATTTGTTTACATGTACATATTTGTTTACAGGATGGCCAAACAGTCCTTGGTTTGGCTAGCAACTGTTCAGCGGTTCCTAAGGTTACCACAGACTTGGTTTTGAAGTACAAGGTAGGACAATTTGAAACAAGTACAAATGTACAGTATACTCAAGCAAAAACGTTTTATAGCAAGTAGAAATGCAAATGAGATAATGAAGCAGTTGAAATATTGGTAACAAGATGTATCTCAATAATTTCCGATGAGTGGTTACACATTATAGAATGGTGATTCCCTGGGGTTGGGATTAATAAGTAGTTACTGAAAAATATAAAAAGGATGGGCATTGCAGAGTTATTGTTTGAGTGTAGATTGTTGTGTCTTTAAATATAACCAAAACAAGGGTTGAGAAAAGTACTACAAAGTCAAGTCGTGTGTGTGTGTGTGGAGGGGGGGGGGGGTACCCCAGGGGCCAGGATCTGACCCACAGACTACTATATATGCTGTAGTGTATAGTACAGCAGGCATCTAAGGATAATCCCTTCACATATAGACATCACTGTAGAACTAGTGTATATCATCCAATGAATATAATACTCTCCATTGGTCACCCCAACCTAGCTTCTACTGCATGAATTTACATAGAAATTTCACCAGAAACAAATGTGAATTGAACCCCAAACCAAAACCTTGCAAGCTACCTCGCTCAACATAATTAACAATTGTCGGATTTCTGTCCTGTCTGATAGCAGTCTTCATCTTAATAATTGGAAAGGTGCCTGTGTTTGAATCCCATGCACATTTGAAGGGAAAAAAGGTGCAATTTTACATATGAAGTCTTACATGAAGTATGAACCTATATAAATGGATGTAACATTTTATTAAGTGACAGTCCTTAAATTTCTGCCACCTTCCAGCCAGGTCTGTGGCAGGCTGTAGCCACGGATGACCTCATGTCAGTCCGAAAACTCATCAACCTTTGGTGTCGAGTGGATCTTACAAAGGTACGTGCGCACAGGTAATACTTAAGAACCTAGCTGTCTTGACAGACTACTCTGACAGTTATTACTAGTACAGTGGTCCCTGCGATTTACGACCCCTCCATTTAACAATTTCCTCCATTTTAAGACTGGTCATCAGTGACACAACTTTTATGTTTTCAATATAATTATCCCTCTATTTTAAGACCACTTTCCCTTTAAGACCACATTTTTTTCTGGCTGAATGGGTGGTCTTGAAATGCAGGGACCACTGTAATGTGATCTTTCAATACGTGTAGTCTCTGCTGACAGGTTTGATTATAGAAATATTGGCCTGTCTGAAAGGAATATGTGACCTTTCAAGACAGGTGTTAATGACATGTTAATGCTCTTGCAAAATTTAGCTTCTGTGCTGAATTCTAACAATTTTAGCATAGTAATTCCTCTATCTGCTATAAGATCACCGTACATCACCGTAGAAGTCGTCAATAATATATCAGTAGTATATGAGTTAATTGGTTGTCTACATGTATAGCATTTAAATATTTTACCCATACTTTAATGGAAAGCCCCGGGTTCACATTTCCTTCTTTTGGAAAAACAAAACAAGAAACAAAAAAGTTTTTTTGTGATTGTCGTACATAATATTTGAGGATGAATCCATAGCTGTGTCTTACATAATATTTGAGGATGGATCCCTAGCTGCTGTACTGCTACTGTATTGGTACGGTGTACAATGTATCTTATTTTCCCCTTATAGAATGGCAAGTCGCTAAAGACACTGGCTCTGGAGAAGGGAACAGAAAATATCATTCGTCTCATCTGTGACATCCAGCCTGCTATGGTAGGTGTTCAAAGACCACAATAAAATAAATAAATGATAAAAATGACAGTATTAGAGGTTCATACAACTTCATTGGTTTAAATCCCTATCTTTACCGGTAAATATCCTTGTTATCTGTTGTGCATTAATTTATTTGGTGTTTCTGAGTCTCTTTATCAGAACCTATCTGTATCTCACTTATTGGGCATTTCTGTCTTTCTGTTATACAATAATATCGGCACATTGCTCAGTTGCTGTGCATTTAGTCTCTATTAGAACTTATATAACTTATAGGATATTTCTTAATTTTATGTGATGACCTATCTCATTTGCCATGGTATTTGGTAGTCGCTACTCTTGCCCAAGACCTATGGAACTTCTTTTTTTCTGCCTTGTATTCTGTCAGGAACTATGTCATTTAATGGCTGTTTCTTTCTACATGTCAGCACCTAGCTCATAGCATAATGGCAGGTGATGTCCGAGCAGTGAAGGAGCTTGCGGAAACTCATTCAAAGCCAATCAAAGTGGATTTCCGGAACCTGGTGAGCAAAACAGCAACCTAGAGCTTTACTGCACTCTCTGATATATCTGAATTAAAGGTGTTAAAGTGAAACGGGGCTTGAGAGACCACTACCATCAGAGACTACCTGTCTTGAAAGACCACAAACAACTTTACTGATGCACAGCCTTCGACACAATTGAACCTGTCACAGGCAACCAAACTGTCTAGAAAGACCACATTTATCTTGTAAAAGGGGCAATCTTTCAAGAGACGTTTTACATTACATGATTTTTGAAGTTCCATGCTTTGAAATTTATTTTATATTTTCTTTTATTTATAATGAGTTAGCATAGCCTGTATATTTATACTCTACCGCATGTACTATCCACAAGCTGCTGTGAAGAAAGGTGTGCGAAATTATCACTTTTTATGATTTAATAAATTTCATTATTAACGTACATGTATCAAATTTTGGCAAGTCGAAAATTTCATAACAAAACATCCTTGTCACAGGGTCATCTTCTAATATAGAATGAAATCATTTGGAAAAAAATTAAAGAAGCATTAATTCTAGCCAAAATACTGGCTAAATGCTGGTTCTGAACTGTGAAACTTGCGTATTTATTTGTGGTCAACTTTGGCTTTTGTAAGATTCACAGATCACTTATTCCCTTATGTTTACTTTTTGACTGGGTATTGCGCAATACTTTGTTGTCCTGCACCAAGCACTTTGTGAAAACTACAGCCAGCCTTATTATGAAGTTTAACACATTATAAGCTTTGAAAAAGACTTCAGTGTTTTCTGCTAGATTTCTAGAGTCAGTTACCAGATCATTTGAAGATGTAGTTTAATTAGTTTCTTGGGAAAGTCTCGCACAATTCATGCTTAAAATTTCCTCCATATCTTTTCAGGGGGTCAGGCTGGGGTGGAAGGGGGGTAGGGGTGGGGGTGGGGGGGGGGGTCTTCCTAGTGAATCAGTGTTTTTCTTTATGAAGGGGTGTTGACAATTGTAGGCATATTTTGACACATTGGCCTCAGACCAAGTAATTACACTGGTCCTATATGATATGACCCAGCTGTGAAATATGCAGTGTTGGTGTAACATACATGTATGTCACACCTTTGAATGCTTAGGACTTAATATACATGTGCTGAAAATCCATAGTAACTAAATCACAGTGCAAAGAGTCTTCAATTTAAAATTGATAGGAACAAAATAAAAAGAGAGTGTTTCAATATCCTTGACATCTACATATTCCAGGAGCTTGGTTTTCAAGAAACTACCCAGATATCTGATTTTTTAAAGCTTTATTAAACCAGTCTTAAGGTTGTTTATGAAAAATCCTAGAATTCATCTTACTAAGTTTAGGGTGGTTTCACAATTGAACCTTGACGTCTTTATCCATTCGCAAATATTTTTAAAACAAATCCTAAAAAGGAACAGACCCAGGCTTCCAGGTTTGTTTTGGATATTGAGCCAATTAGCTTTTGCGTTCAGATTAAGCATCCTTTCAGTGCTAATGGCATTGAGTCAACATATTTAGTGAGTGCAGTGTCAATATTAAATCAGTTATCACAACATTGCAGCGGTGGATGGGATATGGGAGCCAACAAGATATATGGTCATCCAAGTAACTGACTATTGTTGATCATGCACAGCAAATTGTTCCCAACTGTGTGCAATAACAATTCAAACATGGCCATAAAATCTAGTAATACTAGTAGTAAAATGCTAAAACCAACACAATTGGTGCATTTGTAGCTGTAGCACAATGTCCAGTGTGTGTGTAGTTAAGGATTTTGTGTTAACATTTTGTCACCTTTTGTTTCTGGGGACATGTGTTTATGATGAGGTTATTAAGGGAAGGTGACATGCCACCTTGTAGGGCACACAGAGGTGTGACAACTCTAACAAATCACTGCCAATGGGGATAACTTTTAACGTTGACAGTTAAGGGAGAGCCCTGGCTCTGGCTGAGGTGGGATAACACTGGCCACAGACCAAGGACAACTGTTAGCAGTATATAATACGTGCCAGCAAGATCTACCAGCATCAGTTTGTGTGAGGGAGAGAGAAGAGACAGCCTGACTGACTCCTGATTTGAGTGTTAAAATATTTTAGCCTGTATGCCACTGGAAATTGACTGAAATGCCAAGTGAATAGATTTGAGTGAACGTTGGTGCTTTGAATCATTTCGTTTTGACTGCATGACCGACATATTTGTTTGAGTGTGAGAAACAGTGATTTCTCAGGATCTTCGATAATTGCTAATTTGAAATCAGTTGTTGGTTAACAATGGTTTACCCTGATAGTACGACTGCCACTGTGACAGCCACTCATCAGCCGGCAAAACTTGTCACCAGCGCCGACAATCTTGACGATTTGTGGCGCACCCTGGAGAATTATGTAGGCGAAGCCATGGACAATTACCAGGAGAAATTGATTGGTCAAGTTCCAGGGCCAATGTTTCACGTGGGAGGATCGATGTCGACTCACAGCGAAGGATCTGCCGCCCAACCGCAGCCGCATCCTGACAGTTACCATGACTACAAGCCTCCACTACCGCTGCTGACACCCGCTCCCCACCGTGAGATTCCATCACCTTCTGTGCTACCTGGATCCTATACCACTGTTCCGGCCACCACAGCATTCGCTGGGCAATACGGGTTTGAGGTGTCCCCTGAGCCCCCAACTGATGATACCAAATCAACCAGCTGGACATACTCTCCCCTGGTCAAGAAATTGTACGCTCAGATGGCTGCATCCTGTCCTGTACGGTTTCGGACGGCTTTCCCACCTCCATTGGAGTCCTATATCCGTGCGACTGCAGTGTTTGTGAAGCCGGAACATGCGCAGGAGGTTGTTCAGCGTTGCCCTCATCACCGGATCATTCCTGATGGACACCATGCTCCAGATCATATAGTGCGTTGTGATAACCAGATGTCACAGTATGTTCAAGATCCATACTCCCAGCGGCTAAGCGTGGTGTTGCCATGGGAACCACCATCGCCGGGCTGTGATTGGCTGACCAATCTGTTCCGGTTCATGTGTTTCTCTAGCTGCGTCGGCAGCCTGAACCGACGTCAGGTCCAGATCGTCTTCACGCTGGAGAAGGAAAACATGGTCCTGGGACGTCAGTCGCTGGAGGTCCGGATCTGTGCCAGTCCCGGACGAGACCGGAGAGTGGATGAGAAAGCTTTGTCAACGAGACAGAAGGGTCTTCGAAAACGTCCGATTGGAAATATCATCTTGCCAGCATCTGCTGCCAAACGACAGCGTACAGAGTCCGGCGACAATGAAATATTCACGCTGACGGTATCCTGCAAGGAACATTACAAAACCCTCGTCCAGATGAGAGATGCCCTTGAATTGATGGCTCTGCTACCGACCAATCAGATCCAAGCTTATAAAGACCAGCAGCTGCAGTTGGAGAAAGAACTTTTTGATCAGCCAGAATCTGGATCTAAGTCTTGTAACAAGGGCAATGCTGAGAAGGGGAAGTTTAATAAGAAAGAAAAGTGTACCATAGATTCCAAGGTAAAATCATAAAAAATATGGAAAGACTGCTGCTATAAAAAAAGAGTACTGTACTGATTTAAAGTTCAAGATATAGTACTATATAGTGCTTTATAAGACTCAATATTCTGTCATTAGGGACCTTCTTCAAAGTGACTCTGTGTTTGTGCTCAGCCTGACTTTGCTAACTGACTTTGCTGACTGGCTAAACATCCAACTCAGTGATGATGTTTTTACCGTATGTAATGTACATACAAATGCTGTATATTGACATTATTAATATTTAATTGTATGTGGGTATCTTGTTTAGACTATTACACACGGGAATAAAATGTCTTGATAGATTTATTCATGGGTTTCTCTTTTCTTTTATTCCTGGTAATTGCTCAAAAAGCACCAATATACTGGTATAAACTATATTGCCTCAAATTTTACCAGTCATTTTACCAGCCATTGAGTTGCAGGGATACTATGCTGCCAGTTATTGTGATACCCTTACACTGTCTGGTAATATTTGGACCAATGGCAAGCAATCAACTTTAAAAATTTAAAATTCCAACATGAACAATAATTTTAATTTAAAATTATGCCAAAGTCTAAAAGATGAAGCTGAAGTATTGCACCTTGTGTGGGTATGCTCTTATATTTCTGATTGCCAAATTTATAGCTGATTTTATGAAGTAGAATTTGTGAAGCTAGTCTGGAAAGTCAGAATTAATGGCCAGGGCTCTGCACACAGGGGATCGAGGGCCGCGCGTCTTACTGGCCATCACCCATCTTGGCCCTGGGTCTGTATATATAGTCCAGTGCTCGTCTTTAAACTTTAACATTGTATGAAGAATCCAACAAGGGCAATACAGTGAAACCTGTCTTGAGAGATTTCTACCATGAGAGACCACCTGTCTTGAAGGACCACATACTTCTGGCAGAAGATCCTGCATTTCAATGCAACTGAACCTGTCACAAAGACCACCTGTCTTGAGAAACCATATTTTTATGGCCAATGGGGCAGTCTTTCAAGACAGGTTCTACTGTATCAATAGCTAACCTTGTATTTACCATTTCATGTAATAGTGCTGTATTTTACACCACAAAATCATAACATGAATAATCGTTTTCATTCCAAAGCCTTTGCTTGGTCATCATGTGCCCTTTATCCAGTCATATATGGCCCTATGAAAGCTTCGACCAATCATGAATGGGTGCCGTTTTCAGGCCTTTTCTTTCGGTAGCATCAGGACATTTACCATTAAGGGGTTTAAAACCTTTGTGTTCAGTAGTAATATATGCCGTAACTACTCTTTTGTGAAATATACACCTTCGAAGTGTTGTCATGACCATGACAGTCACTTTGACCTTTCAAGGTCACTCAAGGTCAAATCCAATGGTGCATTTGACTCCCCATATGATATGTCATTTCCTATTAATGTTTATATAACAGTATAACTATGTTCCTACCTTACAGTGCATGGGTTAGGTGTTATTATAATACTCTACGTGAGAACTTTTCTCCCACCTCCTATATCCCTGGGCCCGATTTGTACCTGTATAGTGCTCCCAGACCCTTACCTTGGGGCAATTTTGTTCAAAATCATGATCTCAGATGGAATGCTTAATCCAAAAAAAAATTAAATATATCTAGAGATTTTGGTAACAAACACACGCAAAACCAGCACAGTTAATAGAGTATTAAGAATTTTGGCCAAATTGCTTGGTAGATAAGATTGCAATTTTGTGTCAATACATGCTTTACATGTATGTACATGTACAATGTATAATCCTGTGTGGAATTTACACAGACTTTATGGCACATTTTAATTTTAACAACTTTGTTACATCTTTGTCTTGGTTATGGTATAGACTGATATATTTTTTGGTTCTTCATGACTGTAGTCAATCTAAATTGTACGCACATGTTTTAAAACTTGCTAAACGGATGCAAGGTGGATGATAAACTCCTTTTACCTTTTCCAATCTGCATGATCTGATGGACGCATAAAATGCATCCTTTGAGTAGGCAATATCATGTACATGTACAAGCGTATATAGGAGATGTATATTTTGTAACACTAGCACTGTCTGCATTCCCATAACCAGGGAGACATGGGAGCAACCCCCCTGTTCTATGCAGTCATGCAGAACAGCCTGGAGTTAGTCCGTCTGCTGTGTGACCTGGGGTCACGGGTTGATACCACTATCAACTTTGAAGGGGAGGTAAGATCATACCATATTTAAGGAGGGAGATGACCATAAGGTGGCATTGTGATTATGTTGATAATATGTGAAAGGATTTCAAGGTACAATGAAAGCTTTCAAATATGTCATACATATGTACAATAATGATCCTGTTAAGTACACAAACTCCAATAAGCACACAGTTTGGTCTCTCCAGGCTTCTGGCAGCATGCAGCCCAGCCATTAAGGTACAAAAGATGTACTTTTTAATTGGGGAAATTTTTTATCTCTAGTAAATCATTTAAGATTTTTTGAAGACAATGTGTGCTTAATAGAATGACTATTGCACATGATTTGGCCAAAGTCTATACTAGTAGGGGGTTACCTTCAGAAGAATTATTTAAACTTCTGGGCTCTGTTTCATAAAACATAAAGACGTCTTTACATATGTAAAGACGTTTTTAAATTTTTATGAAACCGAGGCCTGGTGTGCAATAGGAATGATACAGTTATACTTCATATCCATGCATTCAAAATATTTTGTCATCAGGAAAAAATCAAATGTTTAGAGAAGGTTACCTGGATGCCCAGTCACAATTGTTTAATTGAGTTTGTTAGGGGAAGGTGAGAGACAAGTTCGAAAATCCAGAAATTCATGTACTGGTACCTGGTACATGTAGTTTACTTGCAGTTTTTGAAGTTTGGTAATCATGTTGAAAAAAATAAGTGATTGTAAACTGTTATTTCTATCATTACCAAATGTTAATTCAGCAGAGTGATATTTAGTTTCCTTTCAACAATGTATAAAATATGCTCATCGTTGTACCATTTCAGGAGATTCCGATTCTGTTCACAGCCCTGAACAAAGAGACCGATCCAGAGATCATCAAATGCCTGTGTCCTAGATCAGGATCAGGACCTGATGTTCTGGATCAGATGTATTACAGGGTATAGACAGGGGGCGACTGTTAAAATATAATAATCCTATAATTTTGAACATTTTTTTCACACATGATGCTACTAGCATACTGTAAATTTGTTAATTTTTGCGAGGGATTTATTTAGCGATATTTGCGACCATATTAAAATCGCAAAAAACAAAAATACCCGCAAACATAATTCAGGTAGCTAAATAATTAACTAGACCTGAGCTAAACCGAAAATATTAATCCCAGTGAACATAGTTTTGTTTCAAAAATGCAAACATGAATCCCTGCAAACTTTAATGATTTTACAGTACATACTATTGATAGTAAATGAAAGCATGAGGCGATCAGTGACCTTCTATATATATGCCTTTTTCATCTCTAAGTCTTGACAGTCACAGACACTATAAGTAAGCCTATAATTCATAGTAATTTATCCATACATGTCATTGGTGAAGTCTGTGCATAAATATTGTAGATTTTTTTACAGTGTACATATATGTCTATTTTTACTTGTTAGCTCACAATAACTGTTTTTTACGGCATACATAGTGCCGTGATAGGCAATTAAGAGGGTGGGTGCAGCTTTTGATCATGTTGAACATTATGTACAATTTGGCTCCACGATTTTGCTATGCCATTATTATCCGGGGATAACCTGGTAGTATTATATACACTACTTGTGGAAAAAATTGAAAAAAAAAACCAAAAAACATAAAAATCCTATACACATGTATTGAACTTTTACTTTAAATTGCCACCACCGCCACTGTGACTAACATGAGCACCTCTTCTCTTAATTAAAGAACCGGTGGTAGTTGCTAATTTCTAAAGTTGCACTTCTCTGTTATTAGTACCATTAAATAGTATCATAGTTACTATGCCAGACAGTTTACTGGTATTTACATGTATATACCTAATATATAC
>JAAUYG010019512.1_pt1 | contig 11680 bp, 9 predicted proteins | sample 7278091 | NCBI WGS metagenome assembly JAAUYG01 (sample SAMN14350201, study PRJNA611818) | marine sediment metagenome | isolation source: surface marine sediment (0.6m) | place: French Polynesia: Moorea | collected 2018-08 | reverse complement strand
TGTTCCTCTATGGAACCCATCCTCTGTGGACTCGTGTATCCGGGGATCTCGCCCGACGGGTCACGCTCCAGGTGATACGCTTCCTCGGCACCAGACACGTTGCTATGGACGGAGAACGGTGAACTGACAGTGAACATAGCACAGGCTGTTACTCTGTTGGCATACAGTGTTCCCTCTCTTAGTTGCCCCCTCCCCCCTTCAACAGAGGTGACCCTCTTTAATAAGACCATAAATCTTTGCTGGCACTACTGATACTACCAATCACTTCTCCCTCTCACCAAAGGGCACCACTTCTAATGTAGCCACAATTTCTTAGAAAATAGGGTAGTGTTATTAGAGAGGGAATATTTCATACAGTGATCCATCTCTAAAGGACACTCTTTGGAGAGCACACCCTTTCTAGAAAAGAATATTAATTGTGGGAGCAGTTACCATGAATCCATTGAATGCTCACTCTCACTCTCTATAGCTTGAATGTCCGCTTGTATAGATGTGGATATACTAACTTCTGATGCTCAGTACAGTACCAACCTGTTTTGGCTGGGGCGTCGGGAGTTTTCCGTGGAGTCGCGTGGAGACAGGTGGAATGATTGCCGTGGCGATGGCGTCAGCGGGGACGGAGAGCGGTTGATGGCGTTGTGGTAGTCTACGTTAAGGTAGCTGTTGGCCGGGGAGACTTTGCCATTGTTGAGGGAGTTCTCCGGCGAGATTTTGGGGTTGGGGTTGTTAGAATCTTTAAGAGAAGCCGACGGAGAAAGCTTGGCGTGTCCCGGCATGAAGCCGATACTGAGTGAGTTGCTACGATTGGCTAGCGCAGCGCGACCTTGTTGCAAAGCAGACAGCACGGTGCCAAAGAGACTATGGTTCCTCTGTAAGGGAAGAGAGGGTTAGAATGCAAAGAAAGTGTTAAGAATTATAGAAATGAACTGCGCAAGTAAATAGCACTAGCAAAGCCTCTCCACCATGTAATAAAGTACAGTAATCATTACAGGAACCTCTAATAACCTGTTACAGTTGAATAATAGCAATACTACAATACTCAGAATACTGTCAGCCATTTTGTATTTCTTTGCACGCATATTAAAAGAGATGATGGTACCTTAACCTATTACAGCTAAATACGTCAGCAAAGCTAAAATTGAGGGCTGGAGTGCTCAAAAAGACTTAAGTCAGATTCATAACTTAGACACGTTAGACTTAAGTGTTTTTGAGAACTCCAGCCTAAATGTGTTAGTGTTCACCACAATGAGTTGATTAGTTTTCACTCTGTGTTAGAATAAATATTTCAATTTCAGCTTGGGTGTTAAGAAACCGCTCAATTATCTGTATATGCAAAGGTCAATCCAATACACACACACACCCTAGCAGTGGACCTGATCCCTGGCTTGACAATATTGTCCTGAAATATACACGCCTTCACAATGAAGGGTTATGGAAGTTGGCACATCATTACCGGTAGTAACAGCACATTTTCCAGCTGTTATAAACTGAAACTGTCTAAATGTATAGTGGCTAAATGTTTAGACAGTTCTCACTAATACTGTAAAGGTCTGGTGAGACTTATGCCGAGGCTAGTTATGTGTTAACTAAAACTGCTGACTGAAAAGTACTGGTAAGCACTGTGTAAGGCCTAAAACACTTTGGCACATTTCTTTCTGAATCGAACTTGATGTCCGGAGTCTTTACAGTAAATTTGTATTCTGGGCTAAGCTCCATGTCAAGACTCTTTAATTTTGTATTTTCTTGACGGTCCATTGCTTTGACTATTTGCGGATGTTGTTCTCTGTTGCCATGCCAACTGGCGGTCGCCTAGGTGATTCCTCCCAGCCAATGGTATCGTGTCCATTTCGCTTAGGTCAGTGGCCGAAAAATAGATGTCTGGGTCGCTTGGCTCCCTTTCTTTTTTCATGCTTTTCACTGAATTTTCTGCGGCATTTAAAACCGAGAGCTCTATAATGTCCCATTCGTCCTCGTCAAAGTGACTAGTGGGAGTATAGGTAGGATCTTCCCCCACGAAAAAGTTCCGAAGTCTCGCAAACAGACCCGGTTTGTGTGGCGCACTAGATCTAGCAGGAGGAGGGGTTAAAGTGGCTGGGTTAGTGTGTACGTTTGAGGTTAGGTGAGAATGGTTAGAAGGCAGGGGTGCTGGGGGAGGGGCGGGGGTCTGAAAATATTGGGGGAAGGGGAGGAGGAGATAGGTTGTATGAAATATGCAAACAATCATACGTTTAGCTGCACAGTAGTAAGGGCGAGGAGAGGGAGGAGTTCTCTTGCTTTTATTACTGTAGACACAACACGGAGGTATTATATAAACAATTTCAGACGAGGGAAGGTATGTGCAGTGCAAAACATGACACAACAAAAACATATGTAGCCATTAACAGAACTGACAGCATGCATCTGATGACTTTATATAAATCAGCACATGGTGAAGCTGTGGTATATGCGTGGCATGTACTGGAATGGCGTTAACTTTGTTTGGCAGCGCAGATGAATATGAGGTATCACTGTAGTTAGTCGAACACATGATGTCAATTGAACTGCCGCTTGAGTCTTAATTACTCCGAGCCAACTGATCATGAAACAAATTTATGTTTTTTGAAATACAGGCGTGAGGTATCATATATATGTACATTAGTTAGCAGTACACTTAGTGGTAACCTAACCTCACAACCATGCAGATGTAGAATAAAAAAAATTCAAGATTCACAGCAGGCAAAGTTTTAATTCTAATTTCTGTTAACTATCACATAATTCATTTTACCTGCAGTAAAGCTGCTGAATCAGCAAATGAGGATGCAAATTACTGACAGGTCTTTGTCGTCTATGGATTTGCAATTCCGGAAAATGCATTTTAAAGTCATTTAAATTAATCGGCATGCTTGCACGCAAACAGAAGATACCGTATTGGTTACTGTGTGGCATATTATATATAAAGAAGACATAATGAGAGATTTTGAGATACGCAACAGTATAATAAATATGCTGTGCACACAGACCACATAAACACAGAGTATGGTGCCAAAACAGGTCTCGGCAAAAGCTGTTCAGGAGATAGATTATATCTCCTTCTGCATCAGCGTAAAACGGTTAACAAAATAACTCAGCACAGGGGCAAAAATGGCAAAAGAAGGTTCAGCACTCATCAAGACAGCATGCAAGCTGAAGAGAAGGCACGACTGGTTGCTTATATTACCCTATGCATAGGTTCCTCAATATCTTTGCCTGGAGTTTCTTCTTCCTCTAAATTCCCTGAGATGGCGCGCCGTATCTCCGGGCCTAGATCATGCACAGCCCGCAGTCCCGCCTAATAGGACAACAGAAAACAAGCAACGAGCCCGTAAAGAAGGAACCAAAACAGGATTTTAAATATATGTGTATAAATATATAAATACATAAAATAGATAGATAGATGGGTGTGGGTTATATACTAAATGGTACAGAAATGGTGACAAATTAATCAAACTGACCCAAAATCACCTTGACAACATATATAGGTAGAAGGGATGGCGAATGCTATGGACACTAATATGCATATACTTTTGCAATCTGTAATTACCGGTATCCACCAAAACTGGAGATTGAACATATCTCAGATATCAGAACATATCTCAGATATCTCAGATATCAGGGTTTGACAAGATATTTTGGAGTAAATAAAATGCGCTTTTTTGGATACACACGACGATACTTGTACCGATGCAAGTTTGAGCAGTTGTTAAGAAAGCGAAGTGCGTCAACTTCACAGCCAAGATATGAAATTGAGGGAGTCTCTCACACAGTCGGCTCTTATATCGATGTTACTGAAGAATTCAGAAGGCATAAACAAACCAAATCCTTCCACAGTGTACTGGTATTGGGTAGAACACACAAAGTAACCCAAAGTAATTTTGATAAAACTCTAATATTAAACACCTCATATTACAGGCCAAGTTCCATTTTGTTTCATTTGCTCCTTTTACCAGAAAAGGTAACTGTTGTTTAAGCACTGTCTGTACTTTTAATGTGGAGAAGCTATGGGATTTCATAACATTTTTTAGTTCTTCACCTTTATATCGGTCGCCAAAATACAGCGTAAGCAGAAACACATTAAAGCATTAATGACAAACATCAAGAAAAGTAAAGCACATTAGGCAGTAAACAGCTTGCTGTTTTAAGTTTGGCAGAAAACTATATGTTTGGAAAAACATCTGGCTTTCTTTTTCTTTTTTTTCTAAATCAAATCCTTCAAATGAATTCCTGCCTTTCTTCAACTGAAACGGCAGGCGGAAATGTGCCCTTGGATGCGAAATTGTCAATCCTGTAATATTCTTATAGGTCTAAGTGCTAATTCTGCCTTATACACACACCTGTATGGTACAGCATACAACACAGCAGTGGAACAGTACGGAGTGCTAGGGGTCGTCAGGTACAGAATAACAGAGTATAACAAGAGACAGAGCTACTGGACGGGTTATATATGTATGTAACGAGTCACTGTGCCTGCTACAGCCATGTTAAGTTGTCAACATCCAACACACCAGATACACGCATGTGAAACCTAATGTAGGAGGCACAGACGTAACATGCAAATATCCGTATAAAGACCAAGATTTGAAATTTTAGGGAGGAACTTTACTTTTCAGTTGCTGACTCATTTGGTAATTCAGACGGGGCAATTGGGAGTACAGCTAGTATATAGCAACAGACTCGGGTCAAATTAATTTTGTTCGTAGAAGTTGTTGGACATGTACAAAGCCTACTCCACAATTTCTTTCTCTCTCTCTCTCTCTCTCTCTCTCTCTCTCTCTCTGTTGGATAGAGTATTTATGTTTCCTTGCTGTTATATTGTGAATTATTGTTCTGCCCTACAACTGCTGAGATTCTGCAAATTACAATGTACCGGTACATGTAGTTTTAGGCAAATTCCCCCCAAAAAGTTGAAATTCGACATAGGACTGGTATAAACTCTCAGGTGATTGTGGGTACACCAACGATTCAAAGTTAGGAAGTTTTTTAGACCAACCAAAATTGCAAGTCTACATTGAATTTAGGTATATTAACACAGGGGTTGAAGTGAAACCTGGTATTCCCTGGGTATGCTAAACGTCTGTCAAATGTATAGGGACCACTATATGTACAAGAGTAAGTTCGTCACTTACCTGCAAGGCGTTCGTGTGTTCGTGCCCCAGCTGGTGCATTTTGTGCATCTGCTCCTTGCGTTTGCGGAAACGTCGGAAGTAATCCTGGATGAGGAAAGTGGCGTAGAATTTTCCGACTGTCACGTCGTCTTCCCCTACAGTTAAAAAAAAAGACACGATTCCGGTAGGATGGCCTTCGGGGGATAACAAATTCAACTTCATATACGCATGTAACAACATACATGGGATATAACTATTTATACAGTGTTACCTCAGAATAAAGACCGCCTATGGAGCTGGTCTTGACTGTGAGGTGGTCTCATATCTAGGACTACTAAACATCGAAAATGCAGCTTTTGGTACTGCTGGAAAATAGTCTTAATAATTCTGAGGTGGTCTTGATTCTGGGATGGTCGCAAACTGAGGTTTTACTGTATTTAGGACGTGGATCAGTGACTGCCGTTGCGCCAAGTTGATTGCCTTATACACATTATACACATGCACAAAGTAAACTATGCAAATATCATAAAATTTAAAGACGTATATAAAAGCGGTACTTTAGAATCTGTTACACAACATTGGTATTGCCTCTCAGAATGCATGTTTACGTCACAAAAATTAACATTTATGCACACACGGAACTCAAGTTTTCAAGACAATCGCCGACTTAAAATGTATTGAGGTATAATACATTAATTTTAAGGGGGGGTTTTGCCTGTAATTTGTGCAATACATTTCCATTCTTAAGTAAAGACAGTGAAAATAAAACAACAACCCACGCCTGAAACAGTATATGTTAAAAACCTTAAGTAAACATATGCACAATATACAAACAATATATATAAATACATCTATCAACACAACACTACATTGGCTAAAGTAGCGAAGTAAAACACACATGTATATAGAGATAGATTAAAGAAGTATATTTATACAAGGCAAGAAATTCTGATACAATGTCAATATGTATGAGACAGTTGTATATTTAACCAGTGTTACCTACTAGTAGTATGAAATATGGATGAATAAAGAGTGAAATATTTGATAATGTTTGACAAGTTGTAAACATGTGTTGCCAAAGGAGAATTATGTGACTGGCCAGAGACAGAGAATCCACCAGAGGCATCCGATCTTCCCTCTGAGGGGGACAATGTTGATCCCACTTCACCTCGACAACCTTAGGAACACCTTTGTGGTAGCCATGGCAACAAGAAGCAGTGGCTGATATATACAGAAGGGAAAAACGTTTTTTGTTTAGTAAAACACAAGCAGAGAAAATTTCACATTAGATCAATGACTGACAATTTAATCTACTAGTGAGCAGCAATTTGAACGTCAGAAATGCAAAACGGGATCGGAAGAAGAAAAAGACGATTTAAAAAAGGTCGAAAGAATAGTATATATGAGATTAGAACAGAATTTTAAAGGTAGAATTTTCAGGGTATATCCAAACGTTGGATACAAAAAGTCAAAGAGCGGGGCTGGAGGAGGCAAATGTAACAAGGGGGGAGAGAGGAAAGATGGCATACACCTCTGAACAGGATTGACAGGTTAAAGGTAGGTGTTTGAGAAAGTGGAGAAACCGGGAGAAATTCAACGAGAGGTAAAAACACGGTCAAAAATACTTTTTTTCAACAGCATAGCCATTAGAGGAATAGATATAAAGGAAAGGGTGGTACAGACGAATGTTTAGGTAGCAGAATGAATATCACAGGTATTTTGTAGGATATTAAAGAAATTGGGTCAGATACGAGCTACACGTATAGCAGATTGCTGGGTTGGGATCCGTGTAGATGAAGGTTCTATGGGGTATAGACCAAGAGAGTATTGCTGCTGTTCAGTAGTAGAGTTGTCAGTTGCCACACTGAGGTAGTGTGTATAAATACATATAAAATTACATATATATACCCGGTATATATAAATTCTACCTAGATTCAGTGGCTCCTAGCAGGATAATAAATCTTGGAATAATCCGACATCTATTCTTTCAGTTTAAATCTAATACTTTCACCCTATATCATACCGCTACATACACAATCTGATGGATGACCTTCATCTTTCTTTACCAATTTACCATTCATTTACAGCAAAAAAGAATTTCAAATGTTCGATTTTCAAACTTGACCCATTTTAAAATTATGAGCAAAACTGAAACAATGGGGCATGTGCTCTATACATGTATGTGGCTGCAAAAACAAGAGAGTAACTCTACATGCTTCTACGTGTCCCTAAGAACTGTCAAATTTAGGAGACATTTATTGTCGCAGCTCTAATATTCATGCTAACTGTAGTGGACATTCATTTTAAAATTTCTTCTACAGTTACATATTACTTGGTTAGCTATACAGGCCTAAAAATATGTAAGTGGTATTAAAGTTATTTTTATCATTACTGCATGTTCATACTGTAGACCACTCAGCAGCAAACCCAGGTAATTGCCAACAAGAAACAGCTGTTAATATTAATTATATTCCTCGGCGCAAAATAGTTACGGATGTTTGCACACGCATTCTGTGAGCTTATTTTAGTATATTTTGCCTACTGAAATCATTTATGTCCTGGAATGTGCCTCAAGGTCATGGTGGGTCAAGTTCAACTATAATGGTCCCTCAACTATATAATGATGCATCAACATGCTTTAAGGTAAACTATAATGATGCCTCAAGGTCAACTATAATGGTGCCTCAAGGTTAACTACTGTATAATAGTTAACTCTGGTGTGTATGGCCTTTCTGAAGGTAATATATGCATGAATGAAGCATACACATATTACTGTTTAAATGGAATTAGTGATGATATCTTGTCATAGTCTGAAATTTTATCACAAGCTTCCAAAGACTCAATCTTTATCTGATCACACCTAGATGTAGTAATAATGGCCTTTTCATTTTATGAAATATTATGAAATACTCAAGCTCACAATAGCTGCAATTTTCACTTTCTTACTACACCGATTGCAGAACGTTTCATATGTTTAAAGTCATGAATTATCAGTATTCATGTATTAAAGCACCATAGGTATGATATGGGCGATAAGATGGGCAGCAGATGTACTATGCAAACAGCTTATTTATCCTAAATCCTTCAGGTGCTGCACTACGCTTGCTTCCAAAGCAATGCCTGACAGCAATTACTGATCACTACTATGTTTTTTATGTGAAATGTTACAAAATATCCCTTTGTGGCATACACTGGTACTGCCAAATATTCTTGGTGACATAATTTTAGTCTCAACTCGGAAACAAAACACTTCGTTGCGCAAAAAATTTCTGAATGGTAATGGTTAATTTAAATGTTTTAAAAACATAGTTTACACTATAAAATTCAGGGACAATATTTACTTCTTTTCAAGTATTTGGGTTTTTTTTATTTTGTCACGGTAATTCATCAGACATTATTGGATGGTGGGCGGTAGTGAATTCATGACATTGAGCTAGGCTACAGCTAATGACATATACATGTACGTTCATGTTGTCGTTGTTATGTACTGCTTTGTCATGCAGACTCCTGCAGTAAAGTGGATCATTTTTCGGATATGGACAGTAGTCAGCAGAAAAAATGAAACGGACTTCAATTTTTTTCAAATACTTGTTTCCAATAGGGCATGCAAATAACATGTATGTAAAGTGCAGTTTTTAATCATTTGCCGAATGGGCAACTTCAAAGCAACACTTGACTGCATTTAGTAAATTTTTCTACGCTATGTTAGTAAAGCATACTAAAACAAGCGGGTAGAATTGGCAGTCCCATTGCATGGTAGGCTTATTGAATGGTAGGCTTATTGCATGGTAGGCTCGGTAGGCTTCTTGCATGCATGTTAAGCTAATCACTGTGGGAAATAGATGCACAGTGGTCCCTGCATTTTAAGAATATTTATATCGAAAATATAAGAGTGGTGTCACTGATGGTTGGTTTTAAAATAGAGGGAATTCTTATATATGGAGGGGTCTAAATTGCAAGGACCACTGCAGTGGGGTAGGAAGCCTATGGTCATGTCCAGCCTCTGGTCCTTTTGCAGTATACATGCTCGTCCAGCAGCAATCCAACAAGAGGCAAAAACTCCCGACACTGAAGCAACGTAGTGACATCCACCCCAATGGCCTGGTGACTACTAGGTATTCAGTGTATGCAGGGACATGTAAGTGACATACAAGTGTCTGTGTATGTGTGGGTATGTGTTTGTATAAACATTATATATTTTGATGTGAAACATATACCACAATTATGGTCTATTATGTTACAATAGGAAAGGAAAACCACATAAACACATAGAAAGTCGAACTGAGAAACGAAAGTGCGCGTACCACACTGAAGCAGGTTGCCTAGGACTAGGACTGTTTACTTGTACAACAAAAATATAGACATCGAGGACTATGTAACGAAAGATTGGAGGGGTTTAATGGGAATGAGAGTGTTGTGTGTTCTCTAGTTAAACATGTGTATGTTTGTCAACCAATCCAACAGCCATAAAAAGTCTAAAGCGTCATCTAGACATTCAGTCAAGACTACATTCCAGTTCGTCTGCACCGGAAGGCATTCAAGGGCAGCACAGCCGTACTAACAGCCAGAAAGTTTAGTACGGCTGTACCGACACCAGGCATAGATTTAAAATGGGTCACATGACCGACGGCAAAAAGTTTCAGCCAATCCAGCAAGAAAGAGAGGAGAGAATGATCCACAAGACGGATATACTTAAGTACAAAAAGTAATGTTGTGGAGGTTATACTGAAATATTTCCAAACAATAAGATAAATAGAGTTCCTTATCGGCATAGATACAGTACAACAATGAAAGACGATATCTCTACATGTTAATATATATATGTATCTATAGCACAATATTTGCCACAAAATATTTCCAAAGCTCGACTGGTAGAAGAACCAGTGAAGTCCAATCTTCGCTGTAACCATGGAAGCAGTTGCCATGGCGACGAGATTCATCCCACTGAGAACCACTGAATGTAAAAAGAGGTAAAACTCACTACCAGCTGGGGGGACCACCTGGTCCAGAAGCTTAGGACTTGTCCGCTTCCAGATTTTCTTGATTACCGCCCGGAGTTCTTCATTTGCCTGATCAATATTTCCTGCAAGTGAAAAGAGACGTAAGAATACTGGTTAGGTCTGAGTCAACACCACACTCCCCACACCCCAAATACGTGCTTTTGCCTTATCACAGAGTATACAAGCGTACATATACTTCTTGTTATCAGAATTATACATAGGTACTATTTCTTTCCAATATGAAAAGAGAGGTAAGCATGTTGGTTAGGTCTGAGGCAACACCACACTCCCCACACCCCAAATACGTGTTTTTGCTTTATCAGAGCATACAAGAGTACATGTACTTCTTGTTATCAGAATTATACATAGGTACTATTTCTTTCCAATATGAAAAAATTATCTCTAATAGATTTTATTCATTCATAAGACCAAAGTACTAACAGAAACCCAACAGCAAACAGCAATGGGTCACAGACTATAAATATAAGTGCATACATTTTTACAAATGCAAGCCTGCTGCTTAGGAGTAGATTAAATTTTAAGATTAAATTTTAATAATAAAGTAAACTTATATAGCTTCAGTAACCGCATAAAGTACTACTCAATCTGTACCAGTTTTAAAGTGGATATCTCTTGAATGTTGTACATTAGAAGCAATGTTCATTCACGACAGTTACACTATTATAATACATACCTTCTGTTTTGATTTTCAGGGATGTCCTAACAAGAGCGAATAGTGTGGCATTAAACATCACTGTGCCATCACTGTTGAGAGGCATGTTCATCGACACCAATCGCTGGAATCAAATATAGCATTAATATTATATTAATATATTATTACACGTATATATTTATTATATATTAACATATTATTAGTTCTTCTCAGCTAGACTTTAACACTGCAGGAATTAACTTTTTACAGTAACAGATAGTCCCATGGCCAGACAAATCAACAGACTATAAATCATTTTGTCATTGATCTCTTTTTGTTTGCTCACACCATCCTGGAGTCTATAAACCAAGTTTTGTTCAATACAGAAGCCCTTTCAATGATTCATCTAATCAACACACAAATGAGGAGAGAACATCGTTTCTTTAATGACAAGAAGGGCAACAAGCACCTACAAACTGTACCGGCTACTATGCTATGTTTCTAAGTTGGTACATTTATACTCAAAAAGCACCAAATATTAAAGATTTTGCCCTTTATTTAGTGGCAGTAGTAATATTTTATTTTCAAACTGCATATGATACATAACATAACCAACATATACACCGTACAGTCGTGGGGGGGGGGCCCCCCCCCCCCCCCCCCCCCCCCCCCCCCGCCCGCCACCACCGGGCCAGCCCTCACGCCCCCAGCGTCTGAGACTGCCGGACCCGAGAGGGTCAGCCTGCCGGCCCCGAGCGGGTCAGCCTGCCTGCCCCGAGCGGGACAGGATCCCAACCCCGACGTGGACGGAAACCGTGGAGGGCCGGGTGTAGATAGCGTGGCTGGCAGACGGAAGATAACCTGGGTGGCGGGCGGGGGGGGGGGGGGGGGGGGGGGGGGGGGGGGGG
>JAAUYG010235410.1_pt1 | contig 11681 bp, 8 predicted proteins | sample 7278091 | NCBI WGS metagenome assembly JAAUYG01 (sample SAMN14350201, study PRJNA611818) | marine sediment metagenome | isolation source: surface marine sediment (0.6m) | place: French Polynesia: Moorea | collected 2018-08 | reverse complement strand
TTTGAATCCAGTTCAGATTCAAACTCTGCAGAATGTACTGAAGCTGGAAAATGGTTGGATTCAAATACCCCCCTCCCCTGTTTGAATCCAATCCAGCTCACATATCTGCCGTTTTGAATGCTGCTGAATGCCGCGAGCTTATGAAGACCTTGGTCTCTTGTTTCCTTTATTTAGAACTTTTATTTGCGGTTTTGTACTGTTTCATAAGCAGATGTAATTATGCGCATGTTTGTCTCTGCCTCCTGAACACACCGTGCTCACCCTTTTTCACAAGCAATCAGGTGTACCAGTGGCGGATCGATGGAATCTTTGAAACCTTAGGACCGACCCTAGGCAATAAAATTTGTCAAAAACAGACGACAAGTTCTTGGGGAAAAAGAAAAATTCAACTGACCACTCTGTACACCGCAATGCAATGGCGTTTTTCTTCCTGCCTTTTTCAGCACCGAACAGACAATTTGTAAAGAATTGGGGAAAAAGGCTTTATCGAATGAACAGTTTCTATTCGGAGTGTGTCTCACAGGTGTTGCGGACGTTAGATGTTACACTTTCTCCCACATGTCAAAAAACGGAGGGAGATTCGAGTGGTGTGTGTCACGCTCACGGTGAAAGTGATGTCTACTTATCAGCAATTATCCCACTGACTTCCAGATCAATTACAAGATGCTTTGGATCAGATTTTGGCATGCCTTCTCACCAATAAAAAGATAGGGCGGAAGAATTTGAAATCTTTCCTCAAGGAGGAAATGGTCCGGTTCTTTCCAAATATTGTACGTAGAAGATAGAGACAGTTCTCCTTGAAAGAGATGTTCATAATGGCCAGCTGCAAACACAGCCAAAAAGTCTCGCAGCCTTCTTGGCATTCCGGTGCCAAACTCAACTCCGTTCCAACTTTTTTGTGTTTGATAATTGGTTTATAAAATAGGAAATTCAGTGGCTCACTTGGCTATTGTTTTGTGTTTTGGTCGCACGCATGTACGTTTTGAATACAGCGACGCTTGACACCCGAGTACAAGCTATTGACGCACGACACGAGACAAAACTAATGCCATTAAACCGAGATGCAGCCGCTGTTTGGACAGTTACGCCGTGCAAAAGTGTCCTGTGAGGAAAAGTGCCACGAAAAGCATATTTTGACGATTTGGATGTCAGAGTGGTGCCAATCCTGTCATTCGTCTTGATGGTCTCAGTTAAAACTCCATTGAAGGAGGGACAACCACCCAACTGAAATGGTGGAGACCACATTTGTATGCTGCAATTCAGAAAAACTCTTCCTCTTGAAGAAAATTACTTTTCCCTCTTCTTTCAAACCTAAGTAAATTTTTCTGGAAGTTTGAAACAAAAAACATTTATCTTTGCCGTGTGGTGCGTGGTACTGGAGAAAGGAAAGAAGATAAAAGGCAGGAATTAGGCAGAAATCACACGCGTGTCGGGCAGGTGTGAGAGCTGTGGTGTGCGCGACTCTGGTCGTTGTGCGTGTCGCGTATTGACGTGACAATAATTACAACCTCAATACCCTGTCACAATACTCACTGCCTCGTGAAGGTTCTATCCTTCACACAGAATGGTGTTGTTTGCGGTCTGCCACTCACTGTGACTCTCATGTCTTGTCAAATATTGTCCCCATCCCCATGCAGTTTTGCCATACTTTCGTGTTTCAAAAGCCAGAACAGAAATGAAATTGAAACAACAATCTGCATTCCCCATTTCCGGACAAGTGTAGGCCACATACAAATTGGCTGTCGTGAGTTGGAGCCCGTCAACCGGCTTGTCGTTCTTTGCGACACACGCAGTCACTTGGTCTGTGACATTCTGTGTGAAAAGCAACAAAGTTCAGAGAAATCTGCGGAGCATCTGAACCAGAGTTTGCTTAGTCCTCATGCAGATGTGCAGACATTTCCCTGGGTCTTGTGCGAAAAGAAACATTAAATCTAACAACCTGAGAGAACCTGCCTCGGACCGTGTTGACGAGAGAATAATGACACAGTTGAATACAATATGGATGAAAATTATCCACAGAAGGTTTGCCAGATAAAATGGGCTGCAGAATTCATTAGCAGGAAAATTATAATGTGGGAGCTTGTTTGCCAAACACTCACGCGCAGGTGGACTTTCTAATCTGCTTTTTGTTCAAGCGTCAAGAAGCAGTTAAGGTTGTTATTTTTGTTGTTAACTTTTCTCTCGAATTTGACAACAGTTGTCGCTTGTTTGTTTTTCCCCTTTCAGGAGACGTGCTGCAACAGCGCAACTTGTTTTTTGTTTTAAAGAAATTTTCAGCCAGAACAATGCTGAAGGCCTTTGAAAAAGAGGAAAGTTAGCAGAGAGATTGAGTGTTTTATGGTGGCGCCTTACGTTCGTTTCTGTGTTGCAGATGGTTCGTTTTGTCATCTCTCTATGTATGGTGGAGGAGGGGAGGGGCTGTTCTCGCCGTCCCCTCAACGCAGCGGATTTCCGAATGCCTCAGAGTGGTGTCCCTCAACTGAGTGAATTACAAATTCATAAATCCAATCTGGTGCAAAATATGTCGGGACAGAGGCTTTGTTCTGATTTATTTTTGTGGAAAACACTGCCCATTCTGATTGCATGCCATGTAAGGAGTTTTGCTGGCTTAACTTCAATGCATATTATGGGAAATGTTTTGACAGCCACATTTCCCTGTCAAAATTGTCCGGAGTTAATTATAATTTGACAAAAAAGCCTCATTTCAAATGTCTCCATTTGAAGGGTGCAAATTTTGCATGGTCAATGACTGTTTTTTTCCCTGCAGCCCCACCTGGTTTCTAGTATTTCCCCCGGGGCCGGGCAATTCTAATTGGAATATCGCCTTAATTAGTTTCATTCTGGTCTTTGTTTGAAAGATAAATGGGAGTTTGGTTTTGCACCTGAAATGTGCTCGTGAATAAACATAGAACATTTCTGGACACATTTTCGATTCCTAAAATTTCGTGGAGGTGCCGAAAAAACGCAAACCTTTTATGATGAATTGATTTCCCACTGGGTGTCAAATGTGCGTTGAATGTTCTGTTCTTGGCAACAGAAGCAATAGTGGCTTGAGAACAATTAGCAACAATTATCGTGGGCGCATCTTGCAGTTAAATAGCTATCATTTCCTTTCATTGAGACGGAGGCCTTTATTTTTCTGCTCGTGGATTGCAATTTCAGTGTCTAACGTCGCAAGCCCATTGGGAGATTAAGAACCAGAACTTGGGAGACACGTTCAGTGCACAATGTGTTGGGGTTGTCTGTCACATTTGATGAATTGCAAATTAAAACTAAGGAGCTTAGGACCTTATGCATAATTAATCGGCTTTTAGAACTAAGACGTTACTTCATAAACACTGTCAGAAAACTGCTGGGCTTTTTTAGTCAATTCCCTCCTCTTGTGCTCTGCTTTGCCAGAAAGAAAGTTCGGAGAGCTCAACAAAAAATGTGTCACTTATGCTATGTATGTATCCTAGACTTCAAGAAAAGAATAATCAACTGTCCTTTGGAGTTCACAGGATTAGCTCTTCATTAAACACAAACACCCGACAGAAAGGGGGGACCAAGGTTTTGACATTCGCCCCCAAAAGGGCACAACACAAATGCCCTGCGCTAGAGTGCTGGGGAATAAATTGACTCAGCTAGGTGTGCGTAAATAAATCAAGCCAAGACAAAAGGAAATACCCCAGAGCTTAACATTCCCGCGCTGAATGCCCAATTAGGAAGTAAACTAACCAACCCAAACCCCAACCTCGCTTTTAGTGTGATCTCTTGAGAACAAAGAAAGTGCAATGAAGAATGTGGTCTGATGTTCTGAGGACATTTCAATGTTTCTGCAAAATTGAAAAAGGTCACACAAAGTAAAGTGGAAGTGCCAATATATCAGACGTTCACGTTCGCGTCAGTTTGCTGAAATTGCCGACAGACCTGCTGGGGTCTCGCCGTCTTGATAGACACTTCACTGAGGACTCGTCAAACAGACAAACTCATTAGGCTTGCAGAGGAGGCCTCGAGGGGTTGCATTTCAAAGAATAACAACATTTGTTCAACCTGTCTGGGACACGGGTGCTTGACACACAGGGGGTGTTACTTGACAGGGATAGGACATAATCCCCCCGTATTGTCCCTCTACGAGATTTATAAACAAATTTAATCCTTAACATAAACAGAATCTCATTACTCGAGGTCGCTGTTTCTGATAAAATACGGACATTTCCTTTTCGTGTGCAAATGACAGAGCGATACATCTCACGAGGGAAGCTTCCCATCGGCCCTTTTTGATTGAGTTTTGATCTTCGCTATTTCGTTTATCATCCCAAAGATTCTTCCCTGTTTAGTTTGGGCGCTTGTTCATCCAGACAGGCCGGGCGTCGTAGAAACAAAAATTTCGCCCATCCTCGAAGATTTTCAATGTGGTCACTTGAGCCAAGCAATCCAATATTGCATAAAACAGGAATTGGCGTTAAGATGGACTTGTGGGACCGTTGCACGATGCAACCACATAGTGGCTGCGTTTTCCGTCTGATACACCAAAATGTCTTGATGTAGGGGTGGACGAACCATTCTCTCTTGAGAATGAGGGTGTTGTTAAGCAATACGAACACAAGAGAAACCTTTTGATATCGTTTGAAAAGCCAGTGGTAGTTTCCATGTTGTCTCGGAAAAGTTGATCCACCGAGCTGAGAATAGATTTTCAAATTTGGCAATTTCGAGGTTCATCTTGACTTGTGACCTTCAGCGCAGCGCCTCCACACTAGAAACCTGTAATTTCCACATCACCTGTAATACTAAGCCGGTTAGGAATTTTATTAAGATGTACATTTGATTTGACAGCGTCAGTGCATGTCTATGCGCCATTCCTCACTCACAAATTGGCTGTTTTCTGACCTTGCCTTCAGTGCAAGGTCACTGAGTCAACATTGAAAAAAATATTCCCCATTTTTTCCGGTTGCATGCGAACTGTGCAGAAAGGAGTGAAGCAATAATGTTTCTGTCCATCTGATCTTCAGACTTTCTTGCTCAAGCCTGACACATGGTGCTGGTGGCAGAACAATGGGAAAATCAAAAACCTCAGTTGACATCGCTGTCCAGCGCACAATTCGATCCTGGTTTCTGGTGGGCGGCTTCAAAATGGTTCTGGAAGTTCTTTTTCCCCTGGTCTGCCTGTCTGTTCAAATAGGTTGTATATTTTACCCAAAGACCAGCAGATCGAGAGGGCGAAAAGGGGAAAAAATCCCCAAAGGCTGAAGGATGTCAAGTCTCGATTGACGATTTGCGGGCCCATGAAGCATACCAAAACAGCGCGAAATACACCCAAGCCTATGTTTAACTCTGTGCGGTGACTTTTTCAGTCAACAATGGGCTGCGCACCTGGTTTTCCCCCTTCCTTTTCGAGTCCCCAATGAAAACTGTCATTCTGATCCTGTTCAAATTGTTTGCGGTCATTAATTCGAGAGCAGAATGTGCTTCAAAACACGCACAACGGGAACACAGTGTCATTTGGATGTCGGTCGTTCCAACAGATGCGGTGTACTGTCAGAGTGAACTGTGGCCATTCAAAGAACGGGTACTCACCACTGATAAAGTCATCGCACTGGCCAATTTGATGGCGGTGAATGGCAATTTGCCGGTGACTTGAGATAAAAAGGCAAACCAGTACGAAGGCAATGATAACAGGGCAGAGCCTGGGTTTCTTTGCCTTGAGGCCTTCAGGCAACATTATAGGCATCGTGACTCAGATAAAGTGTCTTCTCTGTGTGTCCTGCGTCTTTAAGTCGGAGGAGATTGCAATAGAGAGAAGCCCATTACGTGGCAAATGGGATTGCGATGGTGAAAATGCGCCTCGGTGCCTTTTCCAATCGTAAAAGCTGCAGTTTCCATCCAGGCTGCGGATCTTTTTCAGACTGGGACGCGGTGCTTTCCGGAGTCATTGCATCTCAATTTTCTCACCGTTTTGTCATAAAATTGAATGCACGGGATGCGAAACGCCGTCGTATGACCATTTTTCAGCCAAAGAAGGTGATTTAAGTTAGCAAATAATACCTTCATGGACGTAGCCCAAAGAAAGTGACAATTTATCCAGTGCCCCAGAGAAAACTTTGCGCACATTATCTTGAAGTCTTTCGATGGTGTTTAATTTTGGTGCACTATACCAGCAATGTTGCCCGTTTGATTGATCAGGGCAAATTAACTTCAGTCCAAATGATAGGGTTCAAACAAACGAGGGCTGAGGTTCAACCCTTTTCCGCAAAGAATCGCCATTTTTTTAAGACGGGGAATCTTACATGGACGTTTGTCATTAAAATAGAATATTCATGATCTGGGAAGTTTTGTCAGTGAGTCTTGTTTTCCAGATGATGAGAGAAACAACACAACAATCTCGAGAAGTAAGGTTTGGTTGAAATGCGACTTGTGGAGATTTTCCACACAGGAAGGTCCCTGCTGATGAAGATTACTGAAAGGTAAAGTGGAGAAAAGACAGGAAAAACGTTGAAACGTTGCTCACTCTGCCTTCACTGATGTCTTGCCACGAATAGATTCCTCAACAAAGCACTGAACTTCACCATTTGCTACAAGTGCCTTCGAACTTGCGAAGCCTCTCGAGGAAGGCTGACACACTGTTCAAGTGTTGGTACGATAGTCGCCTTTTGTGTTTGGGAGAGTTTGCATTGAAATTCAAGAACTCTGTGCTGTCAAGACTTTTTCGTCGTCCATTCTTCTGCGATGTTTTTCGCGACCTTTGTAAATGTCCGTGCCGAAACATACTTCAGTTTCATTCTGTTGCTGCAAAGATTGAGTGCTATTTTTGATGGTACAAAGGACGACGTGAAACTTTTTTACTTGGTGGCATGGGCCAGTACCTTCTTGAGAGCAAACTTGCCCAGCACAGAGTCACTGGACACATTTTCAAACTGTCTGGAGGTGTTTCAGTGCAAACAGAACAAAACACTGTGGCACTACAATGTCTCCCGAACTTTACAGACAAAAGGAACTTTACGTCCAAGCGCCCCCAGGACAATCAAGTTAACATTGGTTCAAGATGTTATTTTTTCCGAGGCATTTTCAGGCCCATCTACCCTACACGGCTGGGCAGTTACAATTGGCAGTTATTTGACTGACAACGGGGTTAGTAGTGTCTTAATTACAGGGGTACTGGACAGGAGGAGGGTTCTATTCTGCAGAGTCGACCACTGGCTTCGTGTGAACAGAAAAAGAGGGAAAATGTGGTGTGTTTTCGTTTTCCTGATTCTGCCTCAACAGATTTTTGTTGTGAATTTTTGTATTTGAACTAATTTCGTCATTTTGGGATCAGCAAGATGTTGCTCAATGAATCAGACAGTGAAGAAAAGAAAACCCAAAGCGTAAGAGAGGGGAATTCATCATTCTAAAGGGCACAAAAATGGTTCGGTGAGGCTAAATTTCACATTGACTGTGCATGTTCCTCCAGTTTTGCAGTTTTCTTCTTTGTTTTTTTCATCCGGCAGGCTTGCCCAGTGTTGTGTTGGCTGGTTTTGGTACAAACCTGAACGGAGAATAAATAGCGTTGCGCGAAACACTCACACTGAATCAAAGGCATTTTTTTTTGAGAATTTTCAGAATGTGCGTCTTGATTAAAGTCCCTGAAAACACCAGGTTGTCTGATTTGGCCTGAAGCTAGTGACTGAGCATCTCAAAATTATCTACTATTTGCCTTCTGACCATCAAAGTCTCATTCAGGCTGATGGACAAAACTGACGACACACTTGAACCAGTGGTGCTTTAGAGGTTTCGACAATTTAGGGGGAGGCAGAATAATGTCTCCTGTTCAAAATTTCATTGCTCAATAAACCCACATTCCTTCCAACACATTCTGAAGTCCAATTGCCGCACCATTACAGAAAAACGTGGTGATAACACTTTCATATTTTGAAAGGTGATTGGAAAGTGTTAACATTCACATCATGCTGTTAACAACCATAACTAGGGCCTCTTGAAAATCTTAATTTGGCTAATAAATGCAGAATTTGCAAAGGAACCCCGCTACTCACTTTTATTTCGAGTGGTTGCATTCTGCTTTTGTGTGCAAAATAAGAGTTGCAAAGACCCGCTGTGAACACAACAGAAAAACACTTTTGCAACTCTATTCAGTCTAGAAAAATTTTCTCTTTCAATAAAACCTGTTAAACAAAAGGGTCTTTTTGAGCAGAAATGTTCTTTGTCGTCGGTGGCGACATTCGAATGGTGGGTCATGGAAAGCAAAAGCTCTTGGGTGACACTGGTCAAAGCACGCCTCCATTTGAACCAAAGTTGGAATTTACAGTTCTTTCTTTGAGATTGATAATGGCTGGGCATCTGAGTTGTTCCAAAGGACCACAAGGGGTTTATTTATAAACTTGTTAACCATTCTTCGACAAGTGCCTCTGAAAGGATGCCGAAATTTAACTGTTGTTGACATTCAATTGAGTTTTGAAAAAGTATGATTAGAATGTATTCCGATTTGAAATTGAAGTACTCTCTTTTGCATGACTCATCCTTTTTATGTTTTAATTGCCACCGCAAAAGAAGGGGGTGGGGTCAGTTGATTCGGAGGCTTTGGCTTTCAACCACAATTTGCTATGAAAGCGCAACTTCTGTTTTCTGTTCTGTTTCTGTTCTGTTTTCGCACTGTACAGCAGTATATCCACCCAAAAGAGACGACATTTTGCTCTGGTTACAAAATTTGTTGGTGGTCGGAGCGAGGTTGTCATATTTAAATGTCTGTGGGAAACTGAGACAGGAACCCCCAAAAATGGCCTGACATTTTGCATACACTTTCCCTTCCTACAACATGTGCGAAAGAGTTTCATGTTATCCTGTGTCAGTGGAAAAATTGCACCACTTTAGGGCAAAACTTCTCCCTCCTCTATCAGATCCTGGCAGGGAAAGAGTGGTGATTAGCTTTTCCAGCCACAAACAGCGCAAAAATACGCCAGCCAAACTAAATGCTACCGCTGAGCTTATTGGGCTCATTTTCGCGTTGGCTTGGCTGTGGCCAATCTCTCTCTGTGATCTTTGTAGAGACATTAAAAAGAAATCATGGCAGGAGATTTTTGACGGCTTCATGACAAATTGCCATGTGAGGTATGTAAAAAATAGTTGTAAAAGGCAGCTACATGTAGTGAGGAGTTCAATTTCACACCAGGTTGGCCAATCATTGTGAAGCTGTCAGGTCACATGACTTCACGCATGCGTGCGCGTGCAGCCGTGACGGATGATAAAATGTGTGTGTTTTTCCCTGGCGAGGCTCAGTTGAGTGAGTCAGTCACGCACAGTGGTGCCATTAACTTTTCAGCCAAATGTGCTTTTTGATGCAGATACAGAAGACGGGGACTTGGAGACGAGAAGGAGAGGAGAAGGCTTCTCAACAAGCAACAAAAAGCACGGAGTGAAAGAAACAATTGTACACTGAGAAGTGTCCCCTCATAGTGGCTTTGTAACGGGATAGGCAGCACAGACGAGAAAAGAAGAACAAATATTGGAGAAAGCAAGACTTGAATAGGACGTGTCTGTGTGAAAAAAGAAGTGTCCACTCAGCCTCCACAGACAGACAATGTCTCGGTAAACAGTGTGACCATCCAGCACATGAAAAGGATATTTAAATGTTTAGTGGAACATGAACAGTTTTAAAATACAACAAGGAAAAATTCGGTGTGGAAAGTAACATTTTTTTCAACAGCAGCAGCCCACACAATCTGGATCAATTCATTTTGCATAAAGAATGCACATCCAGAAACGTTTGAACAAGGGACAATTTTCTTCCGCCGCGCGTGTTTTCTAGAAAGGAGCGGAGCGAAAGAAGCATGTCCAGATACTGTTGTCATCAGACGACTGTTGACTAGGAACCACCACCAAACGTGCGGGACTGAAAGGAGCAAAAACCATTGCCCAAACGAAGAAGGCATGATTCGTAAATTTGGTGAAAAGTGCACACAATACCCAGAAAGTTGGATATTTATACACAAACTGTGGGTCTCTGAAAGAAAGCGTTGACATTGATGCAGTCAGGGAGGCCAGTGTATGGACTCAGAGTGGTGTTTTTGTTGGCAGTTCAAACAATTCCGTTTAATTCACCTTATTCATTTTTGCCAATCTGCAAACAGTGTATCACCAGGTCTGTTTCTGTTTCCATGGCGTAAACGTCTTGCCGGATACAGGAAAATTCCCCAGGAGCTTTCTGAGGCAGAATCAATGACACTGAGAAGAATCACAAAACGCGCAGACATGGCTCTGTATTCTGGAATATGTTTGTTATTGACATTGCACATCACTGTAGTGACTGCGGAGACAACATGGACTGAGGTGAGTTACAGCTTGATTGAAGATGTGGTTGATATGGAAGTTGGTAACCTGGGAACGGACACCCCGTTGAACGCCAAGTACGGATCAGATCTGAGCAGCGTGGGCTTTGAGTTTCTGAAGCAAGGTGAAGACTATTCCCAGTATTTCTCCATTGACCCTTCCACGGGTGTTCTCAAGGTGGTTCAATCAGTGGACAGGGATACTCTGTGCCCCAACAGTGAATCCTGCCACTTGAAGTTGGACATCGGAGCCCTGGGACCTGACCGAGATTTCCTCATCATCAAACTTACCATCAATGTGATTGACACCAATGACAATGCGCCCAGTTTTCCTGATGACCGGATAGTGATCCACATCTCTGAGAGTTCCTCCGCGGATTCGTACCCGCTGCCGAGGGCGTCGGACCCAGACAGCGCCAGTTACACTGTCCAGTCCTACGAACTGATCGCGATGACGAACAAGTTCAGCCTGCGCGTCACAAACAACTCAGACGGGACGTTTGACCTGAGTTTAATTCTGACCGAGAGGCTGGACCGGGAGGAGGTGGCGTCCTACTCGCTGCAGGTCGTCGCTAAGGACGGTGGAGACCCCCCGCTGACCGCGACCCTGGCTGTGGAGGTCATCGTGCAGGACGCTAATGACAACACGCCGGAGTTCCTGAGCCCGGCGTATCAGGTGACGCTGCGGGAGGACCTGCCGCCCAACACGTCCTTCTTGCAGGTCGAGGCCGTCGACTCGGACCAGGGCCTCTCGGGCGAGGTCGTGTACGGCTTCACCCAGCAAACCTGCAGCCAACACTGCTCCATGTTCTCCCTGGACAACTCCACCGGGGATCTCACCCTCCTCAAGAAACTGGACTATGAAACCACTAAAATGTACCTGCTGCAAGTCGTGGCGTTCGACAAGGGACCCGACACTGAGACGTCCACCGTCAAGGTCACAGTGAAAGTACAAGACGTCAATGACCATCCACCGGAAATCTCCATCAACGCGCTGTCTGCGACCGGAAACGTGGAAGTTCCCGAGAATTCAGATCCGGGGACGTTCGTCGCTCACGTCTCGGTCAAGGACGCTGACTCGAGCGCCGGTGGCAACGGTCAGGTGACGTGTCGTCTCAGTGACGGCCCAGGCGACGGACCATTCCAACTCGAGGAGATCTTCCAGGGCGTCTTCCAGATTACCACCACCAAAGTTCTGGACAGGGAAACCCAGTACGAGTATTTGGTAAATCTGGAATGTCAAGACTACGGTCAACCCCCACTTATCTCCAACAGTGAATTCATTGTTACAGTGCTTGACGAAAACGATCACTCCCCGGTGTTTAAACGCGAATTATACTCGGTGGAAATTGAGGAAAATAGCCCCATAAATTTGCCACTATT
>JAAUYG010114706.1_pt1 | contig 11683 bp, 10 predicted proteins | sample 7278091 | NCBI WGS metagenome assembly JAAUYG01 (sample SAMN14350201, study PRJNA611818) | marine sediment metagenome | isolation source: surface marine sediment (0.6m) | place: French Polynesia: Moorea | collected 2018-08 | reverse complement strand
CTTACTGCGGGGAGGCTAAAGTGATCGTTTACACCCCCATATTTTACTGCGCAGAACTCCAATTGGCCTTTAACGACAAGATAACCCGGGAAGTGGCTGATACGCTACACATGTTTATGTACTGTTTTATGTACTTTTCTACTAATCTAATTCTTGAGTTGAGCTTGGCTCACTTTCCCCAACATAATTTTTCGCATGTGGAAAATTGCCAAGACATATCTCATTAGACATTATATTGACAATTCTGGCGGTTTTAAATCTGGATGTTGAACATCAGTAACTTAACCACTCTTACATTGTGTGTTAGGCACCGGTATCACAAAGAAAATATATCACTACAAGATTATACAAAAATGCCCTAGCAAAAATGTCCTGGTCCTAGCATGTGAACAATTGCCAAGAGACATGTGTCATCAGACAGTATATTGGGTCAGCTCTGGATATGGATGCTGAATGTTAGAGATTGCAGTGCTGTTGCATGCATTGGTACCACAAACGAAATGCATCCTTACAAGACCACCTGGTACTTTCTTAAGCCTTTATCTGTGGACAACTGCCAAGACTGAAGTGTTACAGGCTGTGTTACAGGCAGTGGCACCAATATACCAAAGAAAATATGCAAGACGAATCAGAACAAGACGAGTCAGGACTGTCTTTAGTCTTTGCTTGTGGACATTGACCGCCAGATACATGTGTCACCAGACAGTATACTGGTAATTTAGATGGTTTTGCATATGGATGCTGAATATTCACTAACACATGCGTAATGCCTAACACATGCTGTGATAGGCATCACAATCACAAAGGAAATGTATCATTAATGTATCAACAACGTATCAACAACATTTTGGACCCTTTCGCTCTACCACAAACACTTTTCGAGATATAATGGTGTCAAAAATCGAAAATAAAGAAAATGCACTGAATGACCTCAGATTTACCTTGAACACTTATGAGTCACAATTACCCTGTATACAGTCCGTACTTACCCCTGAGGCGCAAATTTTGGCCCGCTTCGCTCTACCACCAACCGTCTTTGCGACACATGGTTGTGCGGAAATGCATTGAATGATATCACAAGTACACTAAAACACGTAACTCTCAAACGTATCCTGTATAGGCTAAGTCCTTATCTTCGAGGCACAAAAATGGTCTCTTATGATATACATGCATACTATGTCGAGATACAAGTTTTTCAAAAATCAAAAATGCACCAATTGACCTCTGAAGTATCTTCAGCATTTACATGTCCAAATTACCTTATATACGCAAAGTGCTTACACCGGAGACATAAATATTTGGTCACTTTCACTTTACGGCCATCCGTTTTCGAGATACAAGGTTGTCAAAATCGGAAAAAAACGGAAATACACCGAATGACCTCAAAATGACATTTAACACTTAACAGCCAAAAATACTCCATACTCCACTGAGTACCACCGTGGGCGAAATGTAGTCCCTTTGCCCTAAGACCAGTCGTTTTGGAGAGACAAATCTGTCGAAAATCGGAAGAAATGGAAGTGCACAGAAAGATCTCAAACTGACCATGAACACTTAAAGGTCAAAAGCATGCCCTATTCCAAATTTTGGTCTGTTTCACTTTATGACTAGGTGTTTAAACAAATGTCATATTTTATAATTTCTCATTGAGCACACATTAAATGTCTCGAAAAAGAACAAAATGGATTGCCGAAATTTTAAAGTTTCAAATTTCACAATTATTTTAACACCTTTGGTAGAAACCCTCCCTGGTAGGGAGTGAATCTAGTGCATACTTTCAGAGAAGGTGTCGTTTGAAATTGTTACTCTCAACCCAAATTTGAAATTTAACAATTAATTGACCAAATCCGCAGAGACCATCCTTAGAAAATATAAATGAATTTTGCGGAGTCAATCTGCTGTGCACTTTCACAGGAGGTGCTGTTTAAATTTTCCTTCCCACATGGTCCAATGTTAAGGAAAAAATTAAAAAAATCTCTCTTTGCGCAAAATTTGGCCTTTATTCATTTCACGGTTTCCGAATTAATGTCTTTTTTATGCTGGTGGGTACACACAAAATTAGAGATGAGAGTGGCCTTATATCTGTATTGATGGTGAAGTGCTATCAGCCTTTAATGAAAACCCCATCTGGACCTCTTCTCAGCAAAGACGTGTCATGATTGAACTTGAAAGATTTATCATGATTTGAACCGAAAAACTGTTAGGTGTAATCTACAGAGCTGTTTATTCAACCACATATTGAAAACTGCATAGCATGTGGCACTACGTGCCTGTAAATGTTGACAGAGTGCAGTGTTTTGAAAAGCGAATAAGTGAAATTATAACCAGAGCTTACGACGTACATTGTGTTAAGATTTTGATTTTATCAGCTTGTTCAAAAAATATTATTTCAAGTCACTTGTAACGTTTAGAGATACCCATTTTATTTATAGTCATTTCAACGATGCTTCACATGGATATTTCACCAGGGGATCAGTGCATTAGAAATACATATGCCACATCGCGAGCTGCTTATTTTATGTTATGTTATTTTATGTTACCTTGAACTTATATAGCGCCAAAATCCGATAATTTGTTCAGAGGCGCTTTACAAAGAATAATTGTATACTGGGTAGTTGAAGCTGACAGATATGATTGTCAATTGATTATTTTAGAATGTATTGCAAAATAAGTGTGTTTTTAACAAAGATTTGAATTTGGCCAGCGTAATTAAGTGATGTGTCTCTTAATTTTTGCGGTAAGCTGTTCCATGTAGCTGGCGCCACGTAAGGAAATCGCCTCTCACCATAACTGACAGTTCTTACTGATAGAGTTACCAAAAGGTTACTAACGCTAGATCGAAGGGTTCTTGTCGGTATGTAGGGATGAAGCATGTCAGCTATGTACTTTGGTGCACAGCCCGTTAAGGCTTAGATAATGTATTGCTTATCAGTGTAACATTACATAGATCGAATTAGGTGATGCCATTGAATGTGAAAATGCGATGTCTGATAAAAACAAATTTTACCTATGGTATGTATTGTACTTTAGTCTTATGGGTGAGGCACACATCAAGAGGAAAATATAACTATGGGAAATTATGTTGGATTGATCTTTGATAACAATAAAATTAAATATATTGTGTATCAGGCATGAACTTATATATAATGCATAGGTTGGAGCAGAAACTTTTCAAAGCTGTACGTAGAGTACTAATAAAAAAATATGAGCAGTGTACCCCAAAGAAGTGTCCTCTGATGCTTTAATGGCGTTTTGCTCATACTGGTGTTCTGAAAAGTTCCAACATCGTGAAAACTGTTGCACAATGCCTAAATGTATTTATCCGTTCAAATTCAGTGAAGTTCAACGCGAATTTGTTCACCAGTTATTAACAAACAAGGTAATCAGAGAACCATGGTATACCAAAGCCTTACAAAAGTCCAGTCCTACATTAAATGTATTATTATTATATTTTTTCGGAAAAAATGGCCGAAACACACCTGATCATAACTCACACAGTCAATGCAACGGCACAGAAATTTATATAACGAACTCAAAAGGAAAGAAGGGGAATCGTATTACTGTGGCATGTTTTATACGTTTAAAATGCTGTTAGGAATACGTGGAAAACATTTAGGCCACTGACTGGAAAAATGCGCGAAAAACCTGTCCTTACGGATGGCTTTATACATAAGCGCAAACAATTACCGAACCTAAAGAAATATTGAATGTTTTTTGTGATTTCTTTTTACTATCGGAGAAGAACTTAGTAGGAACCTTTCACGTACTGGGAATAAGTGAAGAATTTCCAAAATAAAGAAAGATACACTCAATATTATGCAAAAGAAACAGAAATATGCAATATTGTAAATAACTTAAAGAATAAAAACTAGTTCACATGATGGAATAAGAAACATACTACTAAAACAAATTAGCAAATTTATTCTGTCTCCATTATCCGACTTGGTAGGTAAACCGTTCCAAAACATCTGGCTACGTACCACAGATATGCAAGATTGCAAAAGTGTTGCCACTGTATAAGAGTAAGGAACAAGACCAGCTAACAAATTATAGACCCATTTCTCTATTGCCCTCGTTGTCAAAAGTTATGGAAAGAGTTATATATAAAAGGTTGTACGAATTTTTAGATAAGCACAATATATTATATAAGAGTCAGTATGGATTTAGAAAGAATCATTCAACCATAGATGCTGTAGCGGAATGTGTGAAAGAACGTCTACTAGCATATGAATGAACTGAACACACCATAGCAATTTTTAGACCTAAGCAAAGCGTTTGATGCAATAAACAATAATCTATCCCTTAAAAAGGTACAGCATAACCGAATTCGGGGTTTAGCACGTGATTGGTTTAGGGATTATCTATCATCTAAACAACAATTTGTTGAATATAATAAAGTTAAAACAAATATTAAACCAGTAACATGTGAAGTCCCACAGGGATCAGTCCTTGGACCTTTATTATTTCTGGTTCACATAAATGATTTACCTAATTCATTAGACATCCTTAAAGCAATATTTTTTGCAGATGATCCTTCTGTATATGCATCTGACACTTCACTGCCTAACCTGATAACTACTGTCAACAAAGAATTGAATACACTGTCTTGTTAGTTTAAAGCAAACAAAATGTCATTAAATATAACAAAAAACAATATATTTTATATTTGGAAGAAAAAGAAAGACTACAGATGTACGTATCACCATGGATAGTATCGAGTTAGAACAAGTAACTCATACAAAATTCTTAGGGATCTTTATCGATGAACATCTGGTTAGGGCGGAGCACATCAAATGCTGTAACAAAAAGTATCATCTGCACTCTTCACTCTAAGATTTGTTAGACCATGTCTTAGCGAACAAACTTCAAAATTACTCCACTACACCCTAGTCTACCACCACTTAAGTAACGGGTTACACATGTGGGGTTCAGCTTGTATCACCCACCTAAATCCTCTAATTGTTGGACAAAAGAAAGCAATACACATAATTGCAAGAGTATGCCCAAGAGCGCCCCCAGCACACTGGTTCAATAGATTTGAAATATTGACACTGAATGAATTGTGAATGAATCTGTCTTAAAAGATTAATGATAATATAACATTCAGGAGCGAGGTGCATAATTATAACACAAGGAACGCACATATGATGTATGCAAGAATTCAAAATATGGCGACGAGCAGTATTTTTAATCTTGGGCCAAAATTTTAGACCTGATTATCAGATGCTATAAAAATATGACAACTTTTGGCTCATATAGGAAATTACTGAAACGATATCACTCAAATCATGGCAGTGTAGTTTATTAATTTCATCATGTGATTTCATTTAAGAAAATCAGAACCACAATCTATAAAATGTTAGCCGACTGTATATGAATTAAAATTTCTTTGGCAGGGGACGTACATGTATGTATCCTATAGGAGACCTAGAATTTTAGTGAGTGTTAGTTTACATAACCACTGCAGCAGCACAGGCATTTGCCAGCCATATAAATCTTGTTACATTATATTCCTGTATCACTTCATGAATTTTTATATGGTTTACACCCACCCTACTATAACAACTGCCACAGACTGCTCTGTATTGGATATCATTATCTCTGATTATTATGTAATACTCACTCGTAATCTCGAGCACTTTGCAAATAAAGTTAGTTTCTTACTCACTCACTCATTCACTCACTCACTCACTCTCTTACTTACTTACTAATAACTCTACTTCTCAAACCAACCTCATTGTATTCAGTATGAATTTCAAATGTCTAAATATAGTATGCAAGGCAATGAGCATTAATTGTTTCCAAAAATATTAAACAACAGACGATAGATAGTCAAGCAAGTCATGATATGACTTGGAAATTATCACTCCGTGTTGGTGTTGAACAGGACTGTGTACTAGGCCCTCTATATTTCCTGTTATTTAAATGCTTTACCGACACGTATCCGACATCTGTGTTAGAAATCTCTTTGCTTATGATTAAATCTTATATACAAGCAGAACATATAAAAGTGATGTACAGATCGTTTTGCAGCTTCACGTGTTTGATATAGATAAATGGTTCAAGAACAACACGTCAATGGCTAATGTAGCTCCATGATGATGGGTATGCAGGAAAAAAATAGGCTAAAGGGTGTGGCTTTCATTGCACAAAAATGCACAAAGTACAAATTTCTAGCATCTAAATGATTTATTAACAGTAGAAGCAATATTAGATTTCTTGAAAATAGTCAAACAGTGTACGTTTATCTACAAGTTCGTTTCAATAATAGTCTTAGATATCAGGGTGTTTCAGAGAGAAGTATAAGCGTGAGATATCGCTCACGCAGCCATTGAGGGTATACAATGGCAGGGAAACAGAGTGAATGTAATAGATTCCGTTTTGATCACTAATGGCTACTACAAGAAAGCGATTGTTTGCTGAAACTGGAGGGCAATAATTGTGCCAGTGAAGGAACATTTCTGCCAGTTGTGATTGTAAAACAACAGGAAATTACTGTTTAGAATGGGCTGGTGGTTCGAGTAGCTAATACATGAAGGTGATGCCTGTTTATTGAAGAGCTGTTATACTGCCATTTTAAGAACTGGTCAATTTGGTGAAAATATCATACCTTGAGATTGCTACAGCTGACTGTCAAGCGTGTAGATCCAGTTCAGAAGTAGTAGAATAAAACTCAAATATTAATCTAAACTTGAGTTCCTGGGCAAATGTGGTGCAAAATTGGAAAATGGCAGAGTTTAAGGCAGAAGACTTCTCGAGTGGTGAGATAACCACACTGCATGTTCAATGCAAAGAAAAAGCTGATGGGAGGACTTTGGTGTTATAGACACTGACGGAATATAGTTTGTTGAAAGTACTCTGAAACCTAGGAAGTTGACTGAGATGGAATTCCGCTTGGAGAGTATAAGTTAAACATGCAGGAGAGAGAAGCAGAGGGCTTTCGGGTACAGAAAGCTAGAGAAGAAACATATTTCAAATTACAAGAACGGAAGGGAAGGCACCATTGTCAGAATGAGAGGTGTGATCTTAAAGAAATATCAAATAGCAAGTTCTGTGTCACTGGTCCCTAAGTCTTATGAGGAGAACATTGAAAAGAATTTTTGATGTATATAAAGTGGCAAAGAATATAGATGTGCCTACGGATTTGTATTGTTTTGTTCTCGCAAAGTGTGTTAACTCAAAAGAACAAAGATGTGTACTGTGTTCTGTCGACTTCTCGGTGTGCTGACTATGGTTTAGTGAAAGAAAGGATTATTAAAGCTTATGAACTGGTTCCTAAAGATTACCTGTTAAAAAAGGGTTATCAGACTCATATAAAGTATTCTCGAGTGAAACAGAATACCTTCAGTAGATGGTTACAATCAATGAAAGTGTGACATCTTGATGGAACGAAATAATTGATTTAGCAGAAGAGTTCAAATTAGAGTTAATCTGGATGTAAGTCTTCGAAAAAGTGGAAAAAAAGAATATAGATTGGCCTACAGGTATGTATTGGTTCTTCCCAAGCATTACAAAATGTGATAACTTAAAAGACCAAAGATGTGCACTTTGTTCTGTCAACTTCTCAGTGTGCTGACTGCGGATTATTGAAAGAAAGGATTATTATTATTCAAGTCTGTGAACTGGTCCCTGAAGCCTGCCATAAGAAATTCAGAAACCTGGTAAGGAAAGGTAATCAGACTCATGCTGAGTATCTTCAAGTGAAAGAGAACGCCTTTAACAGAAGGTTATAAGCAAGGAAAATGGAGGATTGTGGTGGACTGAAACAATTGATTGTAGTTGAAGAGTTAAAGCGTGATGTTAGTAAATTAGAGTTCATCTGGGTGAACAACAGATTACAGACAGCTATGTATGCTGATGAGTTCAGTCTAACACAGAACCTGAGCATGTAGAGAAACAGGTTGATTCCTGATACATCCTATGGTACAGACAGAGGTGGTAAGAAGCCCAAAAAAGAAAAGGACCCACTGTGTTGTCATTGCAGAAAGCCCGATCATCTGATGCCAGACCGCCGTTTTTGAAAAAAGGGAAAGAGATTCAGACTCAGAAGACTCCTATGGGGTTGATAAATTCTAAACAGAGTAAAATGGCTATTGGAGCCAGTGTTCCTGCCAACAGAAACACACGTAGTGCCTAAACCGTTGGAAGGTTTGAAGGTGCTCATTTGCAGAGTTTTGTTTTTGAGGGCAGGATCACATGTGGGTGTGACAGAAACTAAAAAAAACAGTAGTCTTATTAAGGGACACGACCGCGGCCCAGAAGGTCTTGTTTAAACACGTGTTGCCACTATCAGATGACACAGATTTGCACAGGAACGTGTTGGTTGAGGGTATTAGGAATACAGGTTATCAGTCATTGCCATTACACAGAGCATGTCTTGAAGGCAAAATATGTGACTGGTGATGTAAAAACTGGCATTGTAGGGAAAAGACCTATTGAGGGTGTAGACATGCTACTTGGCAATGACCTTGCTGTGGTGGACAGGTTGAAATATGCCCAGTGTTGTGTGAAAAATCTATGGCAAGTGACACATGTTAGATGCCAGTTGGTGAGTCAGAATTATACCCAGAGTGTGATGCGACCAGAGCTATGGCTACAAAAGCAGAGAGAGTCACAGAATGATCTAATTTGTGTACGGTGAGACAGTAATGGTGATATAACATTGTATAAAACAGTATACAGTGATTGGTATGAAAAAGGGACAGTAGAAAATTCCACTACTGTAGTGCGTGTCTGGACACAGATCTGATTGTGTTGCATGACAAGTCATTGTCAGTTGAGGAGGCAGACAAGGTACCTGTGTGTTACTTTCTAAAAGATGCTGTCTTGATGAGAAAATATAGGTCTCCTGAAGTATCTACTACAGATGAGCGGAAGGTGTTCAAACAACTGCTGCACTTTCAAGGTAAAGGTCATGGATGATAGAATTAGCGTATAGTTTACCCATAAATGGTAATTTTAATATAAACAAACCCAGCATGGAATTCTGCAGCATGTCTATTAGCCAAAGATTGCCATGACCTGTTATGATGGTTGGTAGGCTAAATTAGAATGTAAAGTCTTTGTAAAAGCTTTTGAAATCTGTAGCGGCATTCGATGAACTACTTAACTGGGTAATAGCGTAATTATTGATTCTGTTGGCCTGATTTCAAATACAAAATATGGGAACACTTGTTGAAAATCATGTGTGCATCTATAAGGTGTCCAAAAGCCATTCCTTTGCGCAAGATATCGTCCCAGGTCATTATCAAGGCTTTAAAGAAATTTGGGAAGCCTAACGAAATTCAATCTGACCAAGTTTCCACTGATACGTCTAGGGTATTTCAGCATGTAATGCGTCAGCAGGATATTTAACATGTAATGGCTTCAGGTTATCATCCACAATCCCAGAGTGTCTTGAAAGATGCCATCAAACCTCGATTAAAGTCTGTTGCTTTGACAACCATCAAGATTGGAGTGAAGGAATCTACTTGTTGTTTGCTACTAAATATTGTAGAGGAATCTCTTGGTTTCAGTCCTTTTGCATTGGTGTTTGGCCAGACGGTGAGTGGACAGTTACAGGTTCTAAAAGAAGAGTGGCTGAAAGACAGGAAAACAGTACAATTTATGGAGGATGATGTGAGTTAGATAGTTTATTCACACTTTCATGATAATAGCAACTGTGACATCTGTTTAAATACTAAAATTTAAATAGACATACACGAAAGTATCGGCGATCCAGATAGCAAGGAAGTTAACTTAAGCCAGATGCCTTACAAGGATTGGAAAATAGTAAATTAAAAAAATACACCCAAATGTTTCGTTGGTGTGATGGTGGCACAACTTACCTATACCATACTATTTATTAAAGAGAAATCTGTATAAAATAAATTAGTTGTCTTGGAAGAAGTATCAATTAGTTGTGTTGGAAGAAGTGTCAAAGTTTAGATAATAAATAGATTTTAACAAGTTGCTTTAGTTTTTTCCGTTTCTACATTTTTCACATGTAGAAAGATGTAGTTTAAAGATGTAGTTTAAGTACAGATTGTACAAGGTGTGTGACTTAACAGAAACCTGACAGAGACACAGTAATCCTGGTATGACCAGAAAGGTGGGAAGAGAGTTTTCAATGAACATGACAGAGTGCTAGTCCTGTTAATCTATACCTGGTGAGCCACGGAGGGCTACTTTCTGTGGTCCTTAGGAATTTAGTGTTCTAGACAACAATGTATGTACAGCAGACGGCAAATAAGCAGAAGAATTGTCTCGTGTGAACATGTTGAAGATTTATCATCTCAGGGATGGTCACACAAAAAAGTATAAAGTCAAAGCACTGTCACTGGTGATACACATGATGAGAGTGAAATCCTTGGTGATGATTTTGTGATTGACAGTGGTGGCTGTGATTTTAAGATGGAAAAGGCTGACCCTGAGTAATCTTGAGTCTAAGGTGTCACACCTTGAGTCATGATGTGGATGTGGGACTGGCTAGGATTATTAAGCTACACCCTTACAGGTTAGCCCCACACAAGTTGAAAGTTGCACATGCACTTAAAAGAAAATAAGTAAATGCTAGAACACAAGATTTATTAACTGAGTCAAAGTCACTGGAGTTCACCAGTTATCTTGGTATCTAACCTGATGGTAGCCAAAGGCTCTGTATTCACTTTCGGACGGCGAACTCAGTAACCAAAACTGACTTGCAATCGTAGCCAATATCAAGAATTGACGATTTTGCTGACAAAGATTGACAAAGCCAGGTATGTAACACAGTGTGATTTAGTCCACGGATTGTGGCAAATTAAATTCCTTTGTCAGAAAGAACTAAAGATATATCAGCTTTTGTCGCACCCGATGGGTTGTATAATTGCGCGTTCAAGCCCTCTTGAGGAAAAATGTACCAAGTACCTTTCAAGGTTGCTGTATAACATTGTATACGGTTTGCTAGGAAGTGTTTTCCATATTAATAATCCTGTAATATACAGTGCTACCTGGGAGGCGCACTTGGTTAACATACATGCATTTCAACATCCGTCAGACCTAGAGATGCCAAGGTCAAGTGTATACTTGAACACCCAGTGACTGCTGCTAAGAAAAACCTTATGAGTCCTTGGGTATGGTAGGTTCTTACAAAAAGTTCTGTCAACACTTTGCTGTCATTGTAAGTCCTTTGACTAATTTGTTGAGAAGTAAAGTTTTTACTCATCTGAGCACTGTCAGAATGCATTTGACCAAGTGAAAGCTGTGTTAACACATGCACCAGTGGTAATGGCACCTGACAAACCTTTCAATATGGTGATTGATGCTGTAGCATGAGACTCTTGGCTCGTGACAAAACTGGCACTTCCGGTAGCTAGAACCTTTCTGGCCGTGACCCGCGCATGCGCATTGGTGGTATGGATGGCCGAATGTAATTATGTAAAGGCTTTTGCTATTTGCTCTCTTTAATAATAGTTGACTTGGTTTATTGATTTTTCGTTTGTTAATTTTGCGGCTAGAAATAATGGAAACCATTTAACATCTTCAACTAATAAGTCATTACTTCATACTGCCCAGTAAGCTTATTATCGCCCGACACTAAGGTACCGTGAAAAGTTTGGCATAACTCGGCACACTTTGGGTTATCCTGTAAGTCCCCGTTTGTCGCCCCGCGAGCCAAGTTTATTACGGTATAGTTTGTATGTAGAATAGAGGCACTTCCTGT
>JAAUYG010028261.1_pt1 | contig 11683 bp, 15 predicted proteins | sample 7278091 | NCBI WGS metagenome assembly JAAUYG01 (sample SAMN14350201, study PRJNA611818) | marine sediment metagenome | isolation source: surface marine sediment (0.6m) | place: French Polynesia: Moorea | collected 2018-08 | reverse complement strand
CTTTGAGCGAAATGGATGAAATTTGGGACTTGTGAACACTAGTAACACATATGGGGTACACTTGGCCTTGTAGCATTTAGGGTCATTTGGGGGTTATTCAGACTGAGTGCACTTGTCTCAGAATGGCCTGTAACTCAAAAGCGGCTGGTCATAGACTGAGACAGAGTGAAATTTTTGGACTCAGGGACACTAGTAACACATATATGGGTCAGTTTTGTTTACATTTACTGCATTACTTGTCTAACCAAGGGTATTCTGTCCTTCAAATGTCAAAATTAGGATTTAGTCACTTCAGCTACATAGCTATAGTAGCTACATGGCTGTTAGGCATTTAACCTAACTTGTTTCAATCTGGCAAGTGACCAAGCAGAGCATCAAAGCCCCTGGGCCTCTTGTGGTTATTATTATTATTATTATTATTATTATTATTATTATTATTATTATTATTATTATTATTATTATTATTATTATTCCTTGTAGGGATCAGTTGGGGGATTACTTGGTCCATTTGGAGTGAGATTTCAAGTGGGATTTGGTCAAAATTAATGAACATTTCTGTATTTTTTCAGTTAGAATAACTGACTATTGTTGTCCAGCAGAGTGTTAAATTCCGTGAAGCTCTTGTGCTTAATTCTAACAATCTTCTTTTTTTTCGCTAGCATAGATCTATAGGAGCAAAATAAATTGTTTTTGTTGTTTTTATATTTTTTGGCTACCAAGCCCTTTATAGTTGCATTATAAAATTGCATTATTTGACGCTGTCATACAGATTGTGAGGGTCTGTGGACCCGGGTCCGTGGACCTCTTGTTAATATTAGAAATTGAATTCTTAATATTAGATTTGTGTCATGTTAGAAAATAGGCACCATATTCCACTTCGACACCCATTATTATGCCATATGCAACTCGTTTAACATGGATGTTGCAAAAGAAATATAAAACATACATGTATGTTCTAACATTTAAGCTATTATAAATTGCAGTTAGCCCGCTTGAACCAGTCCTGATGGTACAGCGATTCGAACAAATAAAGTTAAGCCATCCAGTGGTCGGAATGGATATCCTACACTCAGTGAATAGCAGTGACTGTATTGTCAGGTGCCAGTCTCGATATCCTCTGTGTATGGCTGTCAGTTACTGGGAAGGCCAGAGAATCTGCCATCTCATGGCGGGTGGGTTAGAAGATCCATCGACTAGCTATGACGTGGACGAAGTCTGGACTAGTTATGTTATCTATACCAAAGGTATCGTTTTCAGGATCAGTCTGTCGAGGAAGAAGATTTGGGGCCAGTTTCTGGAAAATCTTAAGCCCACTAGTCATATTAGGCATGAGCAGATCATGGTTGTCAAGGCGATTAGGGAACTTAGGTCCGTTTCTAGACTTAAGATTATTTTGAGAAATTGGCACCTGATCAGTTTGACATGAATGTTAGGTCAACAGACATTGTCACTTACACAACAGCCTATATTTAGTAAGAGACCTACATGTCGGTGTAACATATTGTATAATTCCCTTTACGTTATGTGAATTGGGTTTTATCTCAACCCAATTAAAGATATACACGGCACCTATACATTGCACTGTCGTGGAGTGAAGTGTAATAAACACTAATTTTGGAAAATTTTAATCGTATTTTTCAGAACGCGCGGAGTGTGCTACTGGTGGGTATCTTTGGCAAGACATTTTAAACTTGACTGCTTCGTCTTCTGCTGATGGAGTAAATGCTTCTTACGCTGTGATGCCGAGAAATTTTAGCGAGCCGATTACGGCATGGACTGCGGGATCAACATCTCTGCCTCAGTGGATTCAGGTAAGTGTTAACGTTAGTCATTTCTACGGTGGCCCACAAGTACAATGCTTCTCTTGTATGCACATTGCTGTTCTGCCGAGCTGTTTTTGTTTTTGTTCTCTGCTGAGCACTTTTCGGCTCTTCTAGATTATTTCTGAGCATTTTCAAGCATGCTGTTCCGAGCATTTTATCTTCTCTGCCAAGCATTTTTCTTCCATACTGAACATATTTTCGGCTCTGCTAAACATTTTTGTATATACGAAAATATAAAAAAAATATAAGAAAAATATACGGCACAGAAAAAAAATGGACAGAAGAGCCGAAACGTGCTCAGCAGAGAGAGAGAGAGAGAGAGAGAGAGAGAGAGAGAGAGAGAGAGAGAGAGAGAGAGAGAGAGAGAGAGATCTAAACATTTCCAAATAATTTCGACCCCTCCCCCGGTCAATCACTTGAGGCTTGCTATGATACTTGTGATGATTGTACATGTACGTGTATAACCCTTGCATGTGAAAAACGATTGATTCTCTCTTCGTCCAATCGTCTGGAACATGTTTTAATTATTAAACAAGTACAGTCCACATATGCAACAAAATATGGACAAATGTCGCTCAATCCCTTCTCTCAGGCCAACTTCGAGAGTCTACTGAAACTGGTGATGATGACAGTGCGAGGGGCAATTCACACACCGGACTATATCAACACATTTGTTGTCTTATACGATGGAATTCCGTCTGGTTACTGGCAGGTTGTAACCAAACCCGGCACGCTCATACCACTGGTGAGATGTGAAAAACTGGACATTATTTTTTGGCTTTGTGCTATTGTACAGCACAGCTACTGTCCATCGTCCGTCCGTAAAACCCCTTTTTGTCGAAAATTGTCAATCGAAGTAACGCCAAATTTGTGGGTAAAAACTACCTGTCCACCATATCTACAGACCATCTTTTTTTCAAAATTTAAAACTTGATTGTTTAATGATTTTTTTTTCCTTTTTCGTTAACATGGAGCCATATGGGAATAAAAGTTTGAAACGACATATCTAAAAGAATACTAACACCAGATTTGCTGCTCAAAATTCATGTACACTCCTGGTATACGTCTATGTACTAAAAAGAATTGTGAATTTTTAAATTATGGCAATTATTTTGTTCCTTTTTGGGGGGGAGGGGGGGGGGCGGTTGACATGCTTTATGGCGCATTGTGTTAGTCCGAAATTGTATAGTAAATGTAGGCGATCGTTTAACATCTTAAGACACTCCTGGTTCCACGAACACAATTTTGCACTAAAGAAACACAATTATCACCAATATAGTGTGGCATATTTTCAGGTGTTCCCAGGTCCTCTCGACGAATCCGACCATCAGACTATCCCGTTCGTGCCTGCTATCATTGCCAGCAAAGTTCTGCTGAACGTGCTGACTTACACTGGTTCTATTACACTGGCATTTGAATTTCTTGGCTGCCCTCTCAGAGATAACATCACAGGTAAAGTACATGTATAGTACTTCTCAGATAACGTGACCTTGGCGAACAAGAACGAAATAATAAAGGCGAACTACACAGTATTTATAATTATTTTACTGCTATAACACACAAGCATCGTGAGTAGCGTACATGTAAATCAACAATCAGAGAAACTAAACAGAGAAACTAAACAGAGAAACTGAATGAAAGTATTTGTTCATTGACACTATTCAGCAACAGAAATCTTCACACCATTGGGAATGGAAAACGGAAGGATCACAGATGCCCAGATTAAGGCCAATCATTTCAAATGGCTGTCGACTGGAGCACGAACTCACTACAGTGGACTTTCTAGCCGGCTGAACGGAGAAGCTGTTGGCACTCTGGGGGGTGGTTGGCGCCCTGATGATGCTGTACCGTACGATCAGCAGTGGCTGCAGGTAACACATTCTCACAAGTGAATGCATGGTAAGATTTGAGCCTGCTTGTCAGTGCTATTATTTAGAGAGCTATATCTGAGTGTTTTGGGTACTATAATCTTTGGAAATTATGACATGTTATTGTGACCGAACAGGTTTATAGTCACTTGAATAATTTTACAATCTCGTAGTTGACTGTAACACGGCTTATCCCGCTTGATAATATAGGTTGATGTTATGACATAAGACCACTACCATTTTGGATGCTGAAAAATAGACACTTGACAAATTATATAGCGTGTTATTTCTGTGTTGTCTTGTGAAGTTGAGAACATAAAAATATAAACTATTTGCAACTGTAACCAATGTGGTTGTTTAATGACAATTAATACTTTCAGAAACATTCAGTAAAAGAGAGAAAGTATAATGTTAACAATTATATTGTAGCTGATGTCACGTTGTTTGTAAGTATATACTGCAATGGGATTGAATTCCTTCACGACGTGTTCACATTTTATTAAATGTTTGCCGCTCTACGTTTGAAAAGTTTCATAACTAGCGGTCGCAAGAATTATCGCGGGTCGGAGTAATCAGCTTGATCCAGAGGCATTTACGTAATCTATCTACATGCGCATACTTGTCTGATATGCATGGAACAGACAAATATATGTATGACAATACATGCAAATTAAAGGTACGCACTTTGTTTCTAAAATGCCCGCTTACCTTATGTGATTTTAGGTAGACGAGGCTAAGTGTTTTCTATCAGGGCTCAGTTTTCAGATTTACCTTAAGTCCAAACATGAACTTAAGTTGTTAATCAAAACGTGAGCCATTGCCTTTTGCCCATGGTTAAATTTTATTTTAATAAAGATTTTAGGGGTGCAACCTATCTGCCTACTCAAGTCACTGAGTACCTACTCAATACCTCTGACATAGCGAGTACTAGCTTGTTCCAGAAATAGCCCTACTCTCCATAACCAATCAACTGTCGCCCGATCGCTGTTAAAGATCCAATATGCAGGCACGGCGCCTCTGATCTGTTAATCTTCCCATGTACTGATTCTCTTAGCAGACATAACTGGCTTTGTTTCCCCGTGATATAACCGATGGGGGCAGCAGAAGGTTTACAAAAGATTAAATCAAATCCATCCTGTCTCCTCTCCGTCTGTCGAGAGGATTGAACCAGGTCAATGCATTAACTGGCACACTGTTTATAGTCCTGTACTAAGTATTTTTTTCTGAAAAGAAAAGAACGCATCACATGCTTTACAATTACTTTCGCGAACGCCATTTACTCATACTCGTTTCACGAGGCTCTGTATCCGGAATGCAGTTTTTTGATGCGACTATATTTCCAGGTCAACCTCATCATCTGGCACAACATAACTGGTTTGTTAATCCAAGGTTCATCGTCTGGGACCGATTATCTGACAACGTACGGCATCGAGTATGGCGATGGGAGAAACTGGACAGCCTACTCCGATTGGTCTGGCGCACAGGTAACCGTTGGTGGAAAAAATACAATGATGGCAAATTCACCTTATATCAGACTATACACACAACGGGTGAACACGCTTATTTCGAAATTGAACCGCTTATTTCGTACATGCGCACGAAATTGCAAACGGCAACAGAACATGCTTGGATATACTCCGCAGGGATTACCCCCGATATTAGCCGACCCCGCTGCCTAGTGGCTAGCTTGCTGGGCTCCTGCTGGTTCCTTCTGTTGAATTTTCCGCTAAAAGAAAACATTTTAACAGGAAAAAGGATTTTGGCGCAAACTATCCCACATCGCATTTAAAGAAAGTTATGCAGACACTTTAGTTTCTGCATGTACGAAATAAGGTCACACAGTATTTAACTTAAGATATTCCAGACGACGATCGCACGATATTTATGTATAATATATTGATTCTACTTAATTCACCAATTCTAATGTGATGATTCCATTGTAGTGTAAGGACATAGCATGCTTTGACATATGTTCTTGAGTTTCATTGTATTTTACCCATTTCGTTATATTATCTTATAATAGCCTATAGGTGGAGCCACATCGTTTGATGTCCCTATTCTAACACTGCTCAAGCCGTCCATACAGGCTACTCATATTCGAATAATTCCACATGAATGTGTTGGAGTTTGTCTCGTACGGTTTGAACTGCTCGGACATCCATTGGGTATGTATTTATTTTTATTTATTTATCAATATGTTTATCATGGGTGGGCTGGTTACAAAAAATGTATTCTTCCCCTGGCCAGCGCCCAGCAGAAAATAATGTACAGAAAAAAGCAAATATATTCAATAAAAACATCGTCAATTTCTTAAAAGTCTCAATGTATCCGATCTGTTGCTGGACATTCCTGCATCATACATGTAATGTTCCTTATTCAATGCCATTTGAATTAGGCTATACATGTATGTACTTTAAATTCCTCCCTAACGTGTTTGAAGCTGTAACGCCACATTTGTCACACCTGCTGTATTGTGCATGTACAGTATTCTTCCACACTGCGTTATGTTGTGATTTATGCATTGTTTTCACAAACAATATTGTAAATTTTTGCACTGGGTTATAATCCCGGGGGGGGGGGGGCACTGCCTATGTGAAGTGGACACCCCGACACCGTGTCCCTTTGCCACCCGGCGCGACACAGGCATCGGGAGAGAAAAACGAAAATTTTATGGGGCATTTTGAAAGTAACTTTTGGGGTATTGTCTTAACTGTAGTTTGTTCTATAGCTATTGATATATACATACAATGCTTTATCAAGGTCTACACGCTAGGAAGAGTCAATCTTTGGAGTTAGATTGCAGAAATGTTTGGAACTATTATCATGTAACTGCCATTGCTATCAAGCAGGAATAAATTTTGTAGGCATTATGAAAGTAAAACTGGCTTTTTGCATTGTCAAGCTGAGAGTAAAATGGCTCAAAACAGGGGCATTTCCGCGGCATACCTGTACTACTTACTATAGCAATGCCTCGCCCGGGGTTATAATCTGACGCATTTCGGTCCGTATTACACATACGTATCCTTTCTTTAGGTTGCAGTCCTGTAAATCCCGCGGCGGTCTCAAATATCCAGGCGTCGTCTTGTGCCACAAATTGTTCCAATCTCATGACGTCATCGCAAGCAAATCTTACATATTGGTGCTCTGGAGATACTGACGCTGATCCATGGGTGTTGTTAGATTTGGGACAGTTGTATCACGTGACTGGTTTTCATATTCGTCTGCCAATTGAAGGACCAGTATTTGAGGCTGTTTCAGCTTTGGGGAGCTCTGACGGTGTGTCATGGTTGGCCTACGGTAATATTGATCCTGATATTACGGTAAGTGAACCACTAGCAATCATATTACACAGATTTATGGCTTAAGTGAAAACTTAGACTTAAGTATTTTTGAGAACTCTGGCCCAGGTACACAAGTTCTTGGTTCGTTGAAACCTCATATATAACCCATTTGCCTACCACAAGTAACCCTATAGTAAAACATGACACGCAGTATAACATTGCAAATAAGGGGATGAAAGATCCATTACATGATTAGTCGCAAAATGTTTCATAAGACTTTAAGATCGTTTTAGAGTTGCGTGCAAGACGTTACTGTGTAACGTGACCTGGGGCCAGAAACCGAATTGCTAATGTTTGTTGGTTAGTTTCTGTTAGTATCAGTAATACTTAGTGCACATAATTCGTATCGTATGCATCGTGTGCACTTGATGCAGGTAGTCATGTATGAGAAGTATCGACTTGACTAAACCATGTGTCAATTACCAAGTAATAACAGTAAAAGTTTAGGTGAATTTTGCAATGTGTCCTTTCCCCAGGTAACCACAAGCGAGGTAAAGTACAACTACGTACTGAGGTTGGCTGAGAGATGGCGAACATTCAAACTGATGTTCGTCAGTAACGAGGACCTCTTTAACTTGTGCCTCAACCTTGAGCTGTTTGCATGCCTCGCCACTGGTAATTTAATCTTGGATTTAACGTTTACTCAATAACCTCCCAGTGAAGCTTCCAATGTGGTTACAATGGATGATAACCTCGATATCCACTAGCAGACTTCCAAAATAACTACACAGTGTACATTACAAATATTTCGGGATGGACTCCCTGACATATGGAGGCACGAAATGTGCATTCTGGAAGAATGACCCAAAATATTGTATAATAAAGAAGTGTTTCATTTATTAAATTTAATGCATCTGGGGACTATTTATAGAATATAAATTTAGTTTCTATTTTTGTTTCTGGGTTTTGGTTTACCATTTTACAATGCAGCTCTCTTTAACTGTGCCGGCTCGTGGCGCGGGAGTCCGTCGTCGTGGATGTCTATAAAAGACGTTTTCCCAGAAACTATCAACCAGATCAACGCAACATTTTGCATAAGGGTGTATCCACTATATCCCCAGATCATTGCGTTTTGTTCTGATTACGTTTTGTTTTGATTTTAAAAAGTTTAGGTTTTTAAATGTTAACTATTATTTAAAAATGGCACCCTATGTGGGTGAAAATGTCAGAACTTGCTCTTCCAAAATTCTTGAGACATATCATTGAAACTTTTGTAGAAATATGGCTATATGTACTTTCGCAAAAGTTTCTTGTTAGTTTAAATTTGACTTGCAACTTTAAGGAAGCGTATTGTTGAAAAATGTTTTAATATTGGAACCATATGCGGGAAATGTTTAAAACGGCTACTCATCCTACAGTTTTTGTTTCTTTTAACCAATCTTTCTCTAAATGTCACCCGTGACAGTCATTTTTAAATTTCGAATTTGCATTTAAAAACAACAAATCATAACTTAAGATTGGGGTCATTTGGGAAATGAAAAATGATCCAAAATTTGGCGCTAATGATAAGAGATAGGATTTTTTTTCGAGTGCCTATTACTCCTAAATGGTGCGAGACAGATATGTAGTTTACTGTTAGACACTAATAGGAAGTCCTATATGAGGAGTCCATCAGCACCATTGGATTTAACCTTGAGTCACCTTGAAAGGTCAAATTCAAGGTCACTTGAATTTTGGAGCCTTATATCTCATAACGGGTACTTAGGCCATGTGTTACTATTAAATATTCATAGGAAACCATATATGGCGAGTCCAATGCCACCCTCACATTTGACCTTGAGTGACCTTGAAAGGTCAAGTCAAGGTCATTACATTTTGAAGCCTTATATCTTGCAAACGAGCGTAGTTCGGCCCTATGTTACTATTAAACGCTGATAGGAAATCATATATGGGGAGTCTAATGCCGCCCTCACAGTTGATCTTGAGTGACCTTGAAAGGTTAAGGTCAAGGTCACACAAGGTCACAAATTTTGAAGCCTTATATATCTCGTAAAGGAGCTTGGTTGTGCCTTATAATGTTACTATTGAACATCAATATTAATAGGAAACCATATACACTCATATAGAGAGTCCGAAAGCACTGTCATACTTTACCTTGAGTGAACTTGAAAGGTCAAAGTCAAGGTCAAAAAATTTTGAAGCCTTATATCATGTAAAGGAGCTTAGTTGGGAATTTGCGGGCGTGCGGGATCTTCCGCTGTCCCAACGGTCTTTCTTGTTCTTATATATGTTCCCTGTGACCATCCACACACAAGCTATGGCTTCGGTTTTTGAAATTTCAAATTAAAAAAAAAACAAATAATTTTTGACCTTGTGTCTAGTGGGAAGATGAAATATTTTAAATAGAGCGAAATGCATTGATATTAGAGATTCAGCTACCCTATCGACACATATGGTGTTCCTTTGATCTGGTAGTGTTCAATGTCATGTTGTGGTCATTTGGTACACTTGTCACAAGTGGCCTGTGGTTTGTCATGGACCAGAACAGAGTGAAATGTGGGGCTCTGGAACACCAGGAACACAAAATATATGGGGTGCACTTGACTGCATAATGTTAAAGTCTTTTTGTCGTCATTCAGTGCTCTTGTCAAAATGTGGCATGTGACCCGCTAACCTTTGGTCATACAGGGAAATGGGGTGCAGTTTGGGAGTCAGGAACACGACTAGCACATATATGGGATAAATTTCACCTCGTAGTGTTCAAGATCATTTTGGGGTCACCTCACAGTGGTCTGTTACTCGAAAACGGAAGTTTCTAGGCTCAATTTATGGAGTTAAATTTGGGACTCAGTGACACTTTGACTTTGTAGTGGTCTATGCCATTTTGGGGGGTCATACATTCATTCCATCAAGCAGATTGCCAAAGTCCATGTACCTCTTATTTTGCCTCTAACAACATATCAACATGTGTGTACTTTCAGCCTGCCCCCCTGGCTTTGCCTTGTATGATGGGTGGTGCTATAACGTCCAAGGTCTACGGTTCACACAGCCAGAGGGCAGGCAGAGATGCCAGGCAGCAGGACACTGGCTGGAACCTGGGGATCTTGCCGATATAAGGAACGCGGAGGAAAATCATTTTGTTTTTAACCTGCACAGAAAGTAAGTTTTCGTCGCTGTTTTATATTGTTATGTTGTGATGTGCACCATGTCACAGTTTGAAAAAAAAACGCCAGCATTTCCATGTACATGTATTCACGAAAGCGAAGCTTTATGCTAACAGTGTCCCATGACAAAAGTCACTAAAATGCATTATAAAATACTTTTCCATAACTAATTTAACTTGAGCCAAATGAGAGCAAAGTTTATCATAACCCTTTAAAAGAATTGATTACTTGTACGTTAATATTCGATGGATATGTCTAGCTTCATATAGCACATGCAAGGGACTTGGAATTTTAGTGTAGTTGTATAATCTCTTTGGCTGGCCTTAGTAGAGTTGTTTTAGATGTTGGAATTTTTGTGCAACCAACTTGCATACCCATTAAAATATATGGCCATATTTTGTACTACTTGTATTGACTTGAGGCAGGCACAGCCCACTGTTTTTAACACCTGCCGATTTATGCTCAAGACGCCCTATAATACACTTGAAAGAGATAGGACCGTGTCTGCCTAGATGTGGTATTTGGACAACTTGTGCAAATTCTGTTTTGTCTTAATCTAGGTCTCGTCTAAGAAGACCAAGTCTAGACGTTAGACTATTATGTTGAATGTAGACATGCTTCATGAAATCAGCCCGTAATGGCTATTGGTTGAACCTTGGGGGTGGGCTTTGTCAACCAATTGCGGGACTAGAGCCGTCTTTCCACGGTTTCTGCTGCAGACCTTCCAAGCTGTGCAGCGCATATACGCTTGCATTTGTTAATATAGTTTGTGACATGCACCCTACATAGATATTAATACAGAATATCAACTCATCCACCAAAAATCGTCAGGACCCGAAACTGGCTGTCACCACTGGTGGATTTCCCCTTGTTTGGCATCAAATATAAAGTCAGTTCTAAACGAAATTGGCTGTAATTCTTCCGTTTCGGAGGCTAAGTTAGTTAGACCTAGTATTAATAACAGGTGCACATAATATTTTCCCACTCTTTCTCAGCTTGTGTGTGTACTCAAGAACTCCCCTTTCCTGTATTTAATATTGTCGTTTGTCCATCAGACACGACGCGTATCTAACGCTGGGTATTGAATATAACTCGACCCTCTCCGAATGGCGATATGTACGGGCCCCAGAGGAAATACATGATCTGACTTTCTGGGACACGCGTCCAACTCCACCGCCTGCCACAGTGGGACCTTACGTAGCGTACAGCGTAGCCAGCTTACAGTTTTGGACACCTATTTCTGCCTCCGAGTTAAAGGGTTATGTTTGCAAGACAAAGGCATCAGGTAAATTATGTGGATATAGGAATCAGGTTCCGTCAGTAATTCATTTTGTCTTTTGATCGTTTTGGCCACTCGATCCAAGCACAGAACGCCAATATGGCAGAAACCCAATGCCGCGCTGATCAAAGTTGGATCAGCTGCTTTAATAATAATAATAATATGCAGTTCTTATATAGCGCTTGTCCTGGCCGAAGCTAGCTCAAAGCGCTTTACATATTATTATCCCTGGCAGACCTGTTCAATCCGTCACTTGCTCAACTCCCCG
>JAAUYG010288846.1_pt1 | contig 11685 bp, 1 predicted proteins | sample 7278091 | NCBI WGS metagenome assembly JAAUYG01 (sample SAMN14350201, study PRJNA611818) | marine sediment metagenome | isolation source: surface marine sediment (0.6m) | place: French Polynesia: Moorea | collected 2018-08 | reverse complement strand
TGAGGTACATATGTCAAATACAGCACATGAAGGGAGAATCAGTCTTTTGTTTTCCTCTACCAACAGGCAGCGCATCTTCTTCAGTTTCACCTTTACTTCATCATCATCTCCATCATCATCTCCAGCTAATAGCTGCTCTTGTAGGAACTGGTATATTGTCTTAAAGACATCTTTCACATGTCTATTGCTGACATTGCTGTTGTCCTGCACTAGACGTTCACAGAGTGTTTCTAGGTGTGAGACAACTTTTTTAACAGGGGGTTTCTTCTGTATCTGCAGTTTCTGTTCGATGCTTTGCTGTGTCTGTTTATCCAACCCAGGCTGTTTGGAAGGATCAGCCCAGGCAGGCAAAAGACAGCAGCATGTCCACACCAACCTCTCCTGATCTTGTGGCACACTGTTGCGGAATGACGTGGGTGCTAGTCTGCCATTTCCAAGGTCACCATGCTGTGGGTAGATGTTGACAAGTTGTACAGAGGCGGGTTCCTGGCACAAGAACGGGATATCTGCAATGTCTGGTAAGATGTCATTTCTGCTGCGTTCATCCATCTCAAAGAGGTGTTGCAAAAGCACTTTAGAATTAGCAATTGTGGTAGGATTTCCCACTGGCACTTGAATTTCCCGCCCAACTTGCTTTATGAAGCCCAAGAACATCTCCTTAGACACTGTACTGACGAGCCCCAGCTGCCTCAGAAAGTTGTACCAGTCACTGTCTTCGAGCCGATGATTGGTTCTGGGTGGAAACTTGTCACCTGGGAGAAGATCACGGAGTAGCATGTTCTCAGGATCGTAGAACTCCGAGGCTGGATTCAGTCTACCTGTACCATCATCAATGAAGGGTAACACTCTGAGTGCATTTAGAAGATCTTCCCTTTCAGGCTTGGATAAATCCCTTGGATTCTCAGACTTCAAGTATGTCGTGTAGATGTAGTGAAGATGGATCATTCTCTCATGTGATGAGAAATACTCCAGATGCTGAAAAATAAATTGGACGTATACATGAAGAATACCAAGTTCTGATACGCATCCAAGGAAATTGTAGAGTGCCTGGTACTCGTCATTTCTCTCTAGGAATACAGTACCTGAACGGTTTTGCCACACATCAATACCGTTTGTTGGCATTCTTGCTGGAACAGTATATGCCACACTGCCCGTAAGCGATATAAGTTCATGACAGATTGTGGTGAATACTGGAAGGTCTTTGAGCAACTTAGCATTTGTTTTGTCCTCCTGAAGTGCCTCCAGATGTTTGGAGAAATATTCCAGAATGGCTCTGGCTTCACGCCAAGTAAAGTTGAGACTTGAAGATTTGAAAGCCTTCAGTTGCATTGCTTTCTCATGTAGTAAGTTAAGCAAGGTCACAGGGTCCTCAAATGTTGTCACAATGACCTCCATAATACAGATGCTGTAAGCGGATCTCCTGATGATAGAACCAAGGTCCAACTCTAGTACTTGCAGTTTTTTCAGGCTTTCCTGGATCTGTTTGTAGCGCTCTGACCCTTTGGATTCCCAGCAAACAACTGTGTGAGACTTGTTTATAGGAACCAAGAAGAAATGACTCGTATCCTTTGCTGGAAGCAAGCACCAGTCCTGGATGGGTTTGAGTTTCATCATCACAGTTTCCCTGATCACCTTCTTTGCGTATGAACTACTCATGGCTCTGTCTACTTTTTCTGTGCACTTTTCCAGGTCATCAAAGATTAAGTTCCATAGAGTTCTCACCCAGTGCTCAGTGGGCATGCTGTCGTAACCTTTGTTCCATCGTACCATATCACACCCTTTGAATTCTTCAGGCAAGGTATGAGGCAGAAGCTTAGCCAGGCCAGCAGTGTCTAGTGATTTAAAGACTGGGTATTGGTTTGGTTCGATGTCATTGAAAATAGTTTGCTTCAACGAATTCTTGAGAAAGCAGTTGGCTTTAGCTGGCACCAGATGGTAATAATCTGTATAGAAGACTGGTGTATTCTGTCTGAAGACTCGTAATACATTATCACCGGTAAGAAGTAGTGGCAACCCCTCCAGCTTGCCATAGAATGTTGGATCTTTCTTGCAGTATCTGAGAACTATGGAGAGGTTTCTCTCGGACCCAAATGGAGTTTCACTGATTGGCAGTGGTAGTTGACCAATCTCACACATGGGTGCCTTGGTGCTGTAAGACAGATAAAAGCGTATGACTTCCTCTGGCCTGAGAAATTCCACCTTCACCCCAGACTGCTCAAAGTTGGATGCAATGCAGTGGGGTGCTTCGAGAAGTCTCATGTGTGAAGCCAGCAGCACATCTTTCGGGATATCCAGGCTGGTGAAGAAGGCTTTGTTGGCACCATTTGCTGCAGGTGACATCCATAGGATTAACCACTGTATGGCATTTTCTTTGGCAACTTGCTGCTCTCCTCCTCTAAGAACGGGTAGGATAGGCACATCGTCCCTAGCCAATGACTGATACACAGACTTGACGAGTCCGTTCCACTGGGGTTTGTGTTGGTGGAACTGAGGGAAGAAATGGAAGAAGTTTTGAAGAGCTTGACCAAGTCTTTGTCTGCTGCAAAAAACCTTTGATACATGTTTTCTCGTCTCAGCAGCGAGCCCTAGAAGTCTGATGCATTGCAAAAGCTGGCAGTAGGAATATGACAGAACCACTCTGCACAGTAGATCATTCCATTCCTTTTTGTAGTCAGGGGATTGTGAATCCAGATTTGTCCAAAGATGGCGTCGATTCTCGTAGCCAAGGGCAAAATGGCCATTAATATGAACTGGCAGACTTGACTCTATGGGAAGTGGCAGGAAGCAAAATACTCGTGTGTGTGAGGGTCGCATGAAGAGTGGCAAGCTGCCAATGCCTATCGTATTGAAGTCTTGAGCATGGCATGCAACCCCTCCCCTCGGCATCAGAGCAAGGTCTCCAGACTTGAAAGAATCCTTGATGACTTTTGGAACATGAGCGCATGGCTTCAATCCCACAGTCTGAGACACGTACCACTGTTCTTGATTACCAGCATTATCTGAAATAAACAATGGCCAAACTGCTCCCAGGCAAGGTATTTCAGTCACAGTTATATCTCTACACTGAAGCTGTTTGCTGTATTTCTTTAGATGGTCTTTTATTTGGTTCCTCTCTTTTGTATGTTCCTTAGAATGTGTTGCCACGGCAGAGTATGTGTTGGTTAGGTTTCCTGTTTCAGGATGTATACTGGAAATGCTAATCATTTGAATGTTGTTTGTAAATATCAAAATGTCCAGTACCTCTTCTTTCAGTTTCGTCAGAATTTGTTGCATGCCGTGGACATCTATGCTTCGTTTGGAAATATCTGATCTCTCAGCCATTTCTTTGGTTCGAAGTGGGAAGCGGAAGATGGTTGAATTTTTTACATCAAAGATCTCTGGTAAGTAGCCATGAAAAACATCTGGAAAAGTCTTCTGTAGGTATCCTACATCCGTATATCTCATTCCAGGCTGAGCAACAGTTGCTCCAGGAACATATAAACAGTGTGGATCAAACACACACAGATTCTCCCCTAGGGAATCACTGGAGGTGAAAATAGAAGGAACATCTGTGAGATGATATACAGAGCTGAAGCCAATCCCGTACTGTCCAGTTTTGTTTGGGTCCATGCTTTTGCTGCCTTCTCCCAGCCTCTGAATTCCTTCCAGGTCTTTTTCAGTGAATGGTCTGTTGTTGTACACACACAAGGCGGGGCCTTGCAGGGGTTCCCAAGAATCATCAAATATTCGATCTGTTAAATGTTGTCTCGGATCACACACAAAATGAATTTCTGTGGCCTCTGCATCATCTGCATTCTGAATCAGCTCCTGCAGAACTTCATGGTTACATGGGTATGTGTTAAGAATCCTCTTGATTGTGTTAACCAGCATTTCGTTTTGTCCAAATGGAATACCGTTGGCATGTCTGCTGACAGTGTATTGTCGTCGTGTCTTCACACCAAGGCATTCAGACGTCGGATAGGTGACCCCAGGATGAGTGAAGTTGCTCATAGCATCATCAATCCATGGACAGTCATTGTAACACAATGCAGATACAGGTTCCAAAACACGTTTTGTGTTGGGAATATATATGGTGCCATACTTTTCCTCGATTGTTGATGCTGTTTCTTTTGTATCTCTTATGCATTCGTTGAGAGCTGTAACCAACTTGATCACTGTGGCAAGTTTACTCTTGGTCAATGGGCGTTCACCTTGTGCAGTCTTCACTTGGTGCAGAACCTCTATATAGGTCTTGGGCGAAAAGGACTCCTGTACACCTAGCCTGCGAAAGAAATCCTGATAGAGGTCATTTATCTCTGGTGAAAGTCTGTATAGGTATGGGGGATAGTCTGAAAGAAAGCTAAGCGCAACCTCAGAAGGCTTCAGAAACCTGTCCTCTATGAGAAGACATGGTTTGTGTGAAAGATTTTCACAGTACTCTTCTACCTGTGAGTCTTTAAGACAATCCTGAAGATATCTGTACACAGTGAACATTATCTGCCGCAGTTCTTTCCTACCTTCAACCTCGAGAGCAGCCGGGACAACTTTTAAAGCATGTTCCATTTGTGTCACCACTTCCTCAAAGGCTGTTTTTTTGGAAGTAAGACCTAGAAAATCCTTCACCCTTCCAGGTATGTTGGTGTCTTTTGCCAGTGGTCTAACTGCTCCCACAAGATATTTCTGATCTGTGCTGTAAAGTTCAGAAGGAGCCAAAAGGTTATCCTTGCTGTACATATCCCCGGCCCATGGAATGGGAAACCCCTTCTCTTTTGGCTGCACTAAAAGGAAGGCGATTTGTGTCAAGGTAGAATGTGCTTGCTCAGTTTTTGGATCCTGTCCCATATTTCTTTCCCTGTTATGGGATTGGTGTGTTCTTTGAAGTCTCCGATGTATGAAAGTGACCAGCCATTGAAGGCGATTGTTGCCAGTCTCCCAATCCACAGCAAATGCTGACTTAACTGAGTGTGCTCTTTCTATGAGGTCATCCCAGATCAGTTCACCATCTTGCATGCCAAGTTTGAGGAGATGCCTCAGGATGTCGTCTTCAACATATCTTTTTCCATGTGGGAAGCGGCCATCTTCAGGACAATAGAGTCTTGAGACTAGGCCTGTGGGATGTATAAGCTGTGAAGGCTTGCAGAGAGTTTCACCTGCTGGCGAGACTGGTATGCAAGCTGTGTTCTGCAGCAGGGTATTGAGGTACTTTTTATCTTGTCTCAGTGCATGTAAAGTTAATGTGTTTCTCTGCAGGCTGGTCAGCTGGTCAAAATTGGGAAACACAATCTCCTGGAAGAAACGACGGACAGAGTAATGCTTCTCCTGTAGAGTCCTCTCATACCCCATGGCCCGCAGGCTTTCCAACACAGACTGTTCGGGTGTGAGGACAAACTTGCCAGTGACACATCGAGCCATGACCTCTCGTGCACAGTCTCCCACATTCTTTGTTCCTGCCAATAGTGGATCCAAGAAGATTGCATCATTTAGGGAAATGTAATGGCCATCTCGGAGGTACAGTGGGACCCTCATTACCGAGGACTCTTGTTTGTAGAAGCTGTGAAACAAGGGCTTGAAGTAGTCTGTTGTACTGGCCAAAGTTGGCCAAACTTCCCAGAAGCTGCCATCTGTTTTAGTTGGCTTAACCTTCTCTAGGTCTATCATCATTTGAAAATATGCATGACACACAGCATCCTCTTGCAGAAGCTGGTTCCACAACGTCTTTCTTTCTTCTTTGTCTTCTGTGGTCTTTTCAGTCAAGTGCCGTCGACTGGGCTCCAGAGCAAATGCCCCATTGATGTGAACAGGCATTCCCGTGTAAATGGGAAGAGGCAGATAGACAAAAACCTGACCCTTACATGGAACAGGTAGGTAACCATCCTGTATTGTTCTAAGGGATACAGCCACTGCACCAGCAGGGACAAAGTGTTCCTTTGCCTCCTGGGCAAACTTTAAGGACTGTTCCTGCCCAACACAACCGCTAATCATCCAGTACTGGTCTTGATTCGGGTAATTGTCTTCCCGTGTGAGTTCCAAACTGTCCCTTTCTGGAATGGCATGATGAAACACCGTCTTTATCACCATAGTGACCAGAGGAACCGGTGGCGTGGTCACAACCTTGCTCACACGATGTTGGTGCTTCTGTTTCATGTACTGTGCTGTGGCTGCCAGTAATGCTGATTGTGCTTCCTGTGGTTCTTTATCCCCTTGTGATAGTCGTGAGAACATACGAATTGGCTGGACTAAGCTTCTTTCAATGCACATTATTTGGTTAGCGTAGGCAGGGTTCCCTTCTTCACGGACATGGAAAACTTCCACTTTGGTCACATTCTGCGTAAACAAAAGTAAGGAGTGAGCATGCTTTGTCAGGACACTGAGCAGTTCACGGACTTGGCACTTGTCGTAATGTTTATCGCAGATGTCACTATCAACAGCTTGGTGCTTAGTCCTGAGTGGCAGCCTGAATAGTGTACCGTTGTAATATCCACCGCTCTCTTCTGGGTTCATATTGCACCCAAAGACATTCTGGTAAGGAAGGAACTGATCACAAAGTTTACGTAGGAGTGTTTGGTTTTTCTTCATGTCAATACGGATGCCTGGCTTTGACCTATCCTTGATACACTTCCCAATGTGTCTTGTATGAGGATCAAAGAAGACAATACTCTGCTGGCTCACAAAACTGGGGACATCAGTGATGTTGTATACGACATTGAACCCAAGACCAAATCTCCCAATTTTTTCTGTTTCAGCCTCCTTGGTGGCTCCCCCAAGCTTGGTGATGTTGTTGAAATCTTGTTCAGTGAACACAGCATTGTTGTATACCCACAGTGCTGGACCTTGGCATTCTTTCATTCCCTCGTCAAGAAGATATTTCACAGCATCATTGTTGCTACGTTCATCATAGAGAACACGGAATTCTGTGGCCCCAGCATCATCGGCATTCTGTATCATTTCCTTGAAGACTGACAGGCCATCTGTGTATTCTTCTAGCAACTGATGGAGACGACATGTGAGTGACTCCTCTTGACCAAATCCTGTGATTGAGAGCTCATCAGCATGAAGCATGCGGCTCATCAGTGTAGGAACTCCAAGGCTCTCTGCTGTGGCAACTGAGAGATTTGGATGGATAAATATGATCCCGTCCTGTGCATCAAATGCCATCAGATTGCTGTCCTGCTTCAGCCAGTCGGTATCACAGTATGTGCAGTCTTGGATTGGCAGAAGCTGTAGACGTGATGCGTTATCATCGGGTTGAACAGGGAGCAGAATTTTTGCCTGTGTTTCATCTGGTAGTCCAACTTCCTTAAGATAATTGAGAATGTCTATGGAGAGCTGCAGGTCACTCTGTACCATCTCAACACTTGCAGCTCCAGACGAATGGACCTGCTGTAACTGGTGTAGGATATTGATCAGGTCATCCTGCTTGCATTCTCTCTTCATGCCCAGTGAAGCAAATAGGCTCTCGAATTGCTGCATCTCAGATGGTAAGGTAAAAGTATATGGTCGGAGGTCCATCACAGGACGCCTCATGACAAACTTGTCCAAAGACGAAAATCCATCCCCTTGCCAAACCCACTCCAAGATCCCTGCATTCTGGATGTCTTCTAGAAGAGTGTGTGGGTGCTTTCCTTTGAAGTAGTCATAGATGTGTGTGATGACTGTCAGATACATGGCTTTTTCTGCAGGCTGATACTTCTGGATGACACGTGCCAATTGCTGCACTACCACAGCCAATGGGGGTGCTTGGGTCCATCCTAGTAAAGCTGCCATTTCTTTACAAGCTGGTATCGCCACAACTGGACAAACTAAACCAACCAGTGTAGCCCAGTCAAGAGACCACATCTTGGCAGGCCTACAAATTGGTGGCCCGGAGCACCAGGCAACTTTAGAAGGAAAACTTGGAGGCTTTTCCTTGAGGCTTGGAACCCAGGCAATGTTTTTTGCAATTTCAGCGAGCGAGTGCCCTTGAACCAACTCTGTCAAAAGTTTTGGCCGCCCATCTAGGTATTTGAACAGGGCTACAGCTTTTCTCCATGTTGACTGTGTTTTATCCTCCAGGCAGCCAAAAGAATCTCGCTTAGAAATGGCTTCCACCGAAAGCATACTGCTTTGTAGATCTGAAGGTGTGATTGATTTCTCTGTCTTTAGACCAAGCTGCCTCAGGAATATTAGATACTTCACGTCAGCAAATTTTCCTGCAGGAAACATGTCTTGCTCCGCAAACAGAGAACACAGCAGCTCACTCTCCGGATCACATAGTTCTCTGGGTGTTCGGAAATTCCCGGATCTTGCACTGATGAAAGGTACTTCAGCCAAAGCATGCAATATTCTGGGATTCGTCTGCATGTACATGGAAAAGTTTTTGAACACATGCACCACAACAGCTTCAGTTGTTTGTTGGTCACACTGCCCTGCCCGCATATCAGCCAGGACATATTCTTCAAGTACAGTGGCTTGATCCAAAACAATGACGCCCAGCATCTCAGCCAGTTTCTTGGCTTCTGGATCAGACACATCCAGAAATCTCTCTTTGACCACACATGGCATGTCAAATAAATTTGCTCCCAGAGAAACCTCTATAGCGGACACGAAGTCTGATTTAGTTTCTGTGGAATGTGTTGAAAGAAAGATCGGGAGATGGTTCAAGATCTTGGTGCTCCCTGAATTGGCCACAGTCTGTAGTGGCAAACCAACTAACATATTGATGAAAGCAGCTTTCTGCTCCTTGGTTGTGTCTGTTCTAATTTTCTCAACAACATCTGTACTGATTTGTATTGTGTTTGACTGAAATGAGACTTCCAAGATATCTTCAGGAACTGGTAGCTTGATCAAATGACCCACAACTGAAGCATGTCCTTGTACATAATCTGGCAGGTCATCCACGATGTACACATCAAATATCTCCAGAAATGGCTCAAGTGTGGTCTCCAGGCTCATTCCCATGGCTGATCTGATGATGCAACGACTGTTGTGCGATAAAAAGACTAGCCTAAATGGTGGTTCTTTGCTCAGTGGCAGTAATGGCAGTCCGTAGAATGTGCTGATATCCAAAGGGAACTGTTTCCTTAGGAATTCCCAAAGTGTTTCTAGCCACTGAGCCGGTGGTCCAGTTTTTGCAGGATCCCATTCTGTGATAGAATTGTTGAACCATGTCTTGGGTAGGACTTTGGGAATCAGAGCAACAGCACTTTGTCTGTCCATGTGTCTCAGCTGATAACTTTCTGAAATGTCACGTTGTATGCATCCATTAGTGCAATGATGGCAGCACAGGGTACAGAGGAAGTTGTCCCAATACATACATCTTACACTTGCAATATTGTTTAAGGGCTGCACAGAATATTCTCATGCAATTCTAACAAAATAAACACATAATATGTTGATCTGATATACAGTGCGATATGTGTCACTGTATCTCTGTAAAAAAGTATTTATTTATTTATTGACAAGATGCTTTTGCTTTTTGTCTCAAAGTATTATACGTTTCCTTCGTCATTAGCCCAAATGCATTTATGCAGTAACTTACCCTCTTCAGCTAGCCTGGCAAGTTTGGTCATCAACAAGTCATCCAGATCACCTGCTATAAGGCAGAACTCCAATCCGGGGAACAGATCACGTGGGCAGTCTACAGTTGGTAGGTACACAGGGGTATCACCCTTGCAGAAACCTGCCATCGTTCCATCAGCCAGTGGCAGAAGTGGAATTTCATCCATCTGCTGAAAACATTCGTCTTCGTCTTTGAGAATGTATCTCAGGACACACAGCCTTTGTTGATTAGACAGTGAATCAATGATACCGGGTTGTTGTTGGATAGTGCCACGCACAAAGCTTGGGGTGATGGTTTTCAGGGCATAATTGCTGTAGGCACCAATGGCCAGGAGGAAGTGGTGAGGGACCCTCGATACATATGCAAGGGCTTGAACCAAGATGCAGGAAATGGCTTCCTGGGTTATTCTGTCTTCTTTCAGACAGTCAAACACTGCATCGCTTGGTGAAACCCAACAACCACCCTTGGCAGGTGAATATGCTATAGGATGGTGCAGTAGTCTATCATAGAGCGGGGATAGTAGGCTGTTCCATTTCTCATCGACTGCATGAAGATCTGGCATAGCATGGTACACGTCAGCCACCTTAACCAAATCTGGATTATTGTTTGCCATTTCACTTGCCCAGATCACGAGCTGACTGTAGCAGATGGGAAGGACTTCCTGTATGAGACGTTGGTTCCATAGGACACACTTATCGCTTTCAATGCTCTGTCCAGCTGTTGGCCATTTTGGATGTCTGCGATTCTGACTGAGAGCAAAATAGCCATTAACGTGCACAGGGAGGCCTGTGGGGCTTTTCTGTTCTACTGCGAGAGGCAAGAAACAGAAAGTTTGTCCGTCTGGATCAGTTTGGCCATTTTCTTTCTCTGGTTCTGATGTGGTTTTCCCGAGTTCCATAGCAACCCCAACCAGTGGCACCAGTGACAGACTAGTATCCCCTTGCAGGACCTGCAGTTGGGTCGACATATTGGTTCCGGCGCGATACTCATTCAGCAACCACTTGTAAATTACTCTCTCGGGTTCCTCCCCAGCACAATATTGCAATGTCTCAATAATTACCACATACCTCAAGGTGACTCCATTGGGGTGCTGGTCTGGCGGTTGCTTCAGTTCAGCAGAGAAATCTCTACGTTTCTTGCGCACGTGCTCGAGACAATCTGCAGCAATTCTAACCTCAAACACGGGTATAGGCTTTTCTAGTCCCTTCTCGCGGTTGTAGAGTAATACTCGTTCCATGTTTTTTAGGAATATTAGCAACCAGCATGCGTCAGATTGAAAGGAGTCGAAGAGATGTTGGATCCTATGCTTGTCATACACTGTTGGTGACAGCTCTGATGCAACATGTCTCAATGGGAAGCGAAAGAGAGTTCCGTTGTAATAACCATCATTGAAGGTCTCTTTTGTGCAGTCAAAGATCCCTTGGTATGGTTGAAACTGGTCAGGGATTGTTGCCATTTGCTCTCTCCTCTGCTTCAAGTGCCAGCTAAAGCCAGATGTCTTGTCTCCCCTGTATTGGAAAAACTTCTCATGTGGATCAACCATGAAGAGACGATCTGCACTGATGACGCTGGGCAGGTCTGTGAATTGAGAGATGCATGCATACAATACTACATGTATGTGCTTACAGTAAGACAGGAGTAGATGATGGGTGAGGAAAGAAAATTCAGTATGTGTATGGGCGTATAGGTGGGGGTAGATGGGATATAGGGAGGTAGAAGGATCTAGTGGATGGTAATTAAGTTTGATAGAAGGGTCTGGTGAATGGTAATTAAGTATGCCGCAGAGTTGGCATGCTAGGTAGGTGCAACAACAACAACAACAACAACAACAACAACAACAACAACAACAACAACAACAATAATAATAATAATAATAATAATAATAATAATAATATTTTTAAATAATCGTGATATTTAGGGATTTGGTAATCATGATCGTATGATTGTATTCTATGGCGTGCCTCACGCAATAGTAAAATATGATTGCATATATGATTACTTTACAGTTACATGTGTCTTAAACCAACAGCTTATCCAATTCATTTTTAGCTCTGCTAGACTATGTCAGCAGAGCTCATGAAATCGAAATTCGTCCGTCGTCCGTCCGTCTGTGGCATCGATTATCTCTGAAGTTATTGCATGGATTTCTTTTAAATTTTAGTTGTGGC
>JAAUYG010271444.1_pt1 | contig 11688 bp, 11 predicted proteins | sample 7278091 | NCBI WGS metagenome assembly JAAUYG01 (sample SAMN14350201, study PRJNA611818) | marine sediment metagenome | isolation source: surface marine sediment (0.6m) | place: French Polynesia: Moorea | collected 2018-08 | reverse complement strand
ATGTACTGTATACACGTTTTGGGCCGTCTTTCAGAAGTGGTTTTTTTTTTCGCGAAAGACCTGACTGCAATTTGCAGCTTGTCGCGTTACAATTCCAGTCTAGAGCTCCGGCATTTCGAGTTTCCATGTGAACAGTTACTTTTGCTTGTTGACAAGATTTGAAGGTTGACATTGCTTTTGTTGTGTTCGAGATCTGCAAATTTTCTCACGTTCTCTGGATTTGTGCTGGCAGATCTAAATCAGAGAGCAATCACTACATGATGCAAATCAAGCGAGACAGACACAAGAAGCAGCAGAGGTCAGGTTCATTTCTCCAACGTGATTGTTATTGCTTTGATTTTGGAGAAAACCTGTTGCCTTGGGCTTTGTTAGATGACCGTTCTGGTCTCCTACTTACAGCCATTAGGGAAACCTCTTCCTTATTAATGTTGCCTATTGCCTGTTGATTGGGTGGAATCACAGTCCCTTTATCACTCGATATTGTGTTAAGGAATTCTACTTTCCAGCTAAGGAGGCAGTAAATCAATTTGTTCACGGTGAAGTTGGTGACTCTTTAAGTGGAAGCTGACGAACTGATTGAGGTCCAGTGCTCCTCACTGTAACTTCAGCGAGCAATAGCCTTCAATTCCGGAGAAGCGATGTTTCCCAAATCATCGATTGCAAAGTCAAAAACTTCCGAGCCTTTTACCAGTGTGAACAAATGAAGAGGTTTTTCCTTTGCCAACTGCTCTGTGAAATTTTAGTGATTGTATTGCCTCGAGGACAGGCGGGTTTTGTTGAGGCTGTGAACAAACCAGCTTTGGAGTCTGTGATCGTGTCCGATCCCAGAAGGAAAGAAAGCGGTGTTTGTTTTGTATGTGTGTTCACTGGTTTATGGGCGCATTAATTTCTTCTCAAGTTTGAAACACTGGTTCTTCCCGAAATTTATTTTGCAAAAAAAAAAACAAAACACAACCCAAAAACTGAACAGTGCCAAGGAACAGGTTCCATGGAGGAGAGCAACAAAAGTGGGTTGCAAATGCGGAAAGTTCTTCTGTGACAGAACACTGGAAGGCAATACACATCGAATTTTGTCCAGCAGCTTCTTTCTTTCTTTCTTGGAAGTGGTGGTTTCTTGTCACACATTCTTTTCATCTGTTTTTTTTTGACCTGACAGAAACAAGGATTCCCTGTTCAGAACTTTGACAGCAATTGATCCAGGAATCCCAAGAAAGCTTGTCTGATTGGCCCCTGTATGCTGTCTGCAGTTCCATAAAAGATGTCCAACGGAACGCTATGTACCGGTAATTAAACAGAGGTTTGCACGACCCACTGGTCCACCTCTCCTTTTCCCTCGCTGTCTGGTTTCGGCAAGTCTGAAGTAGCAAGACGATAGCAAGGCAGAAGACGTTCCAACGGTTGCATAGGAGGCCAGGCATCTGCCTTTCGTCTTTGAAAGTTCTTTTCCGGCCAACAGGTTTAAGATGTTTGTTGGGCTCACCGCGAACATGCTCCACGTCAAAACTTTACTGTCAACTGAATGCAAGATCGGGACATCAGTCAAATTTTGGGCAGGATCCTTCACAAAAGAAGTCATATTCCCTGGAACGTGTCAACACAAGGTCCATTGAGACACGCAACAGAAAATTCTTCACTTCGGCTGCCAAGTTTCCGACAGATCAGATCACCAAGGACAATCACTTCTGCACATCTAATCTGAGCATGTCTCCCGAGCTACCGAGCAAATGACAATGTGCCTTGTGTTATCTGGGGTTGTTTTCACTCGCTTTGTTTGTATTTGGACTGCATGCAAGACATTTGTTTTTGGGTCTTCTGTTTACCCGACGAAACCCTCGGTTCGATTGGAGTCAACATCACGATCTCGTGCATGTTTGTGGTTCGAAAAGAAAAACTGTTTCGTGCCTTCCTGGTTTGGCCTTGTTTTCCTGCGTTTGTTTGTTTCTAAAGTTAATCCCATCTAACAGTGGAACTTACCACAAGGGGGACAAAACCTGAAGAAAGTGTTTCTTGGGGAAGCAGCTGTTGTACCCTCAAGAGAGACAAGGGAAGTGTTTTAGAGTCAAGTTTGGCTTCTGTCGTGAAAAATTCTCTTTGAAAGGATTAGCCTCCTTTCTTGTTACTGTGTTTTGCTTTGCATACCAATGGTTCAACACGGCGTCTTTCTGGTGCGACGTACGAAGGAAAACTCCGAAGCAGCTTCGTCAAGTTTTCGGTCTTCTGTTCATTCATATTTTCAGCAAAGCCAAGAGGCTGCAGCAAAAAGCGATTTGCAAGTGTAAAACTGGCTATAGGTTTAATTCTGGCAATGGGTAATCGGCCATGCTAATATTCCGGTGGCATTGCACCTATAACTCACCAGACTGCGATCGTTTCTGGTGCAAAGTTGAAAGGTTTTTTTTCTGTGTGCGGACTACTCCTGCAGAGCTGAATTTTATTGGACCTGGCTGGTGTACTTGTGCATGGACATTTCTGTTTCCTTCTTCTGAGTGTTTTCATTTGTTTTGATTTCTGGAAAAAAAAACTACCGGTAGGTCCTGCGAGGGTTGTGTGGTTTCAGAAGGTAGAATCCGCTGAGAGTAAAGCGAACCTCTTTGTCTGAGTTCATGGAGTTATGATTTTGAGCAGATTTCGTTCCTTGACTTGGGGTGGTTTTCGTTTTGTGGTTCAGTCTGAAAATGGTTTGTAAAAATAAGGATTTTTTTTTCATGTCTGAAGCTGATTCCAGCCATGACAGCTTTTTTCTTGCATTTTGTTGATGTGTCGTAACTTTCAATGTGTCACTTTACAACTTCATTTGGAGCTTCTTGCTTTTGCTCGTATAAAATCTGTCGGATGCAGTTTGCTAAATCATGTGTCAGATTTCAGAAAAGAAGCTTGGCAACAGATACGATTCACCTTTGTGTCGTGGCATTGAAGCTGCGAACAGACTTAAGCTGGATTCAGATGGGAAAGAAAACCAGCATTTTTTACACTGTGATATCCAATTGACAGGGATAAAAGGGAAAACGATGGAGCTGCCTTTCTGAATTGTAATCGTATCAATTCGTTGTCCGCACATTTCACCCAGAATTGCCAACTGCCAAGGGAAGCAATCAGGCATCCCTCGCAAGAGAAGCGGCAGCCTAAGGCACCAATCATACCTCGTAATTGTCACTGATTGATACGGAGACACAATTTGCACCTTGCTTTTTAACCATGATTACTTTAAATGGTGGCTTTATTGCATAAAAAAGATATTCAATCACATTGGGGTAATTCGCGATGTATTGGCACTTGCGCAGTGTTCAAGGGTGTCTGGCGAGTAAATTGCTCTGCCAATAGTCATTTGATGAATCCTTGGATATTTTTGGAATTGGCTGTGAGGGTCCGTCCACTTTTGTCCACTCCCATGCAAGATCATGAAGGTCATTGTCCTGCCATGTCATTGTCGTTCCATGCATTGCATTAAAAATGTCGGTTTCCTGAATGGGAAATGGCGAATTCCCGTCTTTTCTTGTGTCATAGATACCTTCAAGAGAACCCCTTGGGTTTTGCATTTCACTTTGGAGGTGTTCAAGGCTTGCTCACCGTTCTCTGTGCAACTTTCTGGTGTTGCGTTGAGAGAAAATTGCATCTTGAGGCCCACACAAGGCGCAGTTTTTTTAGTACAATGTGTTCTGACAGCGAATTTGGTTACAGTTTTGCAAGATCTCACTAAAATGCTGACAACATTCACGCGATTTCACAAAAGATGGGCTGCGCTCCTTCAGGTGACAGAGCGACTGAAATGAGTCCCTGTGGCTGTCATCCTTGTGTCATTCATCATCTCATCATCGTACTCACTGACTTCGTAGTCATGGGCAGTACTTGGTTGACCACTGCCTGCCAACTAGGTTCTGTTGTTTTGTCAAAAGATCACGCTGACCTGCTGAATGGCCACAAATTCCATGTACACCCATCCTATTCAGTCATTCCCACTTTCAAGCCATGTAATTTGACTGGTCACCCTTCTGTCTTCAAGGAAAGCTCTTCCACGCGAGCATCGTTTTTGTCTTGTGAAAAATGCAAGAGATAACGCCACTGTAATTCCAACGGAAACAGTCTGTTGGACGCAGAGCCAATGGTCACGAACTTGTTCACTTGCATTTGATGTTACCAAACGACAGAAACAGGTCTGGCATCGGAGGAAAACATGCAGCTTTTCACCATGGCAGCTTTTCGTACACGCATTTCATTGTTTTCTGGGCATTTTCCGTTCACTCATTATGTTTCCGTGTTCCTGCTCGTCATAATTCTTGACATTCGGAAGGAAGCTCCGAATCGCAGACTGTCTTCCTGATGTTTACGTCCGTAATTTCACTCCGGGAAGGAAGTCGTTCACGTTTTCTGTTCTGTTGTGTGTGCGGCACTTTCGGGTCGCAGAGATGACAAGTTCGGTACCATTGTCAGGTACAAAGAAAAATGGTGCCCAGGCTTTTTCCATTAATGTGCTCTGCATGTGTTTTGAAGTCAGTGCTGGGATTTTTGTTTTGATGACCTCTGTCGTATTCGGAAATGACGAATGGTAAAAATGCCATGGCAGTTATACTTTGAGAACATACTTTGTTGCAAGACGAGCAAGCTTTTCGTTGTTCTGGAAATCCCTCAATGAAATGACAGCTCCAGTGAATGTGGCATGCAGGAGAAAGACTGTTGTGTAGACAATGGAATTTGAACTTTGTGGCCGGGACGGGGAAGATTCTTGCAGGTGTAGTATCGCGTCTTGTGAGTTGAACTGCGCCTGGTTGGGCACCCATGCTGATTTTCTGCCGAAATAATCTTTTTCTGTCCTTCGTTGCCAACGTGCGTGTCTACGTTGGCGAAAAAGTTGCAAGGATATTTGACTTTTGTGACAGTCCGTCAGCAGCGACGTTGAACTTTGCAGACCAAAAGACTTCTCAACATGGCAGGACCTGGGATGTCACAGGGATGTCAGGTTAAGTTGCATGCTATTAATTGGACATTAGGGGATCAGCCTGCTCCACTTACCAACGGGGTGAGGTCATTTTCCTTAAGTGCTTTGGTCTCTTGGACGAATCTTCCGTGTTGGGTTTCCTTACCCAAGAAAAAGACGTAAGACTTGCTCTACCTCCTGAAAAGTTGCTTTCTCCGACAAAAGCAGCTGCTTGTATATTCTCTGCGGGCGAGACTTTGAGATTATCAATACCTTTCCTTTGCTGAATGAAGACTGGTATTTGCGTAGCATTTGTCAAAAAAACTTGCGCTCGCGAGGTTAGGCAGGCTGCAAGCGATACATTTTAATGTAAATGGTGACATAGCAATGGCTTCGTTGCAGAAGCTGCTGTGTTTAAAGTTGCAATTAAGAAGTTAAGCACTTCTCGTTGTCACACTTCATAAATTACCTCGACGTGACAATTAACTTGATGCTTTCACTTCAAAAGGGATATTTTCACCGCACCAATTTGTAATGGAGGATATTTTGGAGTTGAAAACTGAACTTCTGGAGGAGAGCGTATCGGGAGCATCAGAAGCATGGAGCCGCAGACCGTCAACCCTCCTCAGTCTCACATTCCTCAATCACAGGTAGAGTATATATTGTCTTTGTGACGACGAAATTGAGCTCTGTTGCTCAAAGCAAGGCCGTCTCTGCTTTCAAAACGTACGTCAAAGATGTGCAATGTGAACAAATATTCCATGGAGGATCATGCTGCAGGACCTCTCCACCAAAAGGTCAAATCTTGATGATTCTGTCCGAATTTTCTGATTTTTCGGTCATTCACAAAAATTTTTCTTTTGAGCAAACCATTCGTTTTGACAAAAGTATCCTGTGACGCTTGTCTTTTGACGATTTCGTGGCTACAGATCGTTTGACTTTGCCTTTGTGTGTTGAGTGATTGGCGCAGAAGTTTTGGTTTCATGTGTTGCGGCTGTCAAGCAGGAATCGTTAGAAACTGAAGCCATTGCTCTGGGAGATGCTTTGCAACGAAACCTCCCCTTCCCCAAAGGACACAAGCTCGAAAGGAAGCGTTGTAGTTGCAAAAAAAGAACAATTGAAGAGAAGAGTTCCCTGGAAACCGTCGTCCGCTTACCACTTAAGGTTTCAGGTGTTGGAGAATGCTGCATACAAATCCTGCACAATTACTTTTCCTCCCGAGCTTTTTTGGTGGCTGTGTTGCTTTCAGAAAATCGTGAAAGATGCATTTGCCTTTGATCACAAAATCACAAATGCATTTTGCAACCTTCTTCTGCTGTCTGTGACACCTTTTGTGACAATGGCACAGAACATTTTTCATTTCTCCCATTCCACGTTTGTGTTGTGTGAAGTGGTCAAAAATGAGGCTTTGGTATTGTCGCTGCTTGATTGTGAGTGTAACGTAAGCATCAATGCTGTGTTCACATTTCAAAAGGAATTACCGACCCCAGACAGGGTGATTTTTTTTCGTTGCCTGAAGATGACGTCCAATGAGGCCACGCGGCCTTGTGAGTCTCTTTGTGCCCTTTTCCCGCCAGTTCGGCCGTTTCTTTTATCCTCTTCTCTAAAGTGAGAGAGTCACTGCAGAATGTGATGCAGTGTACAACTGTGCACTTGTAACGAACGTCGCTGATGTTTTTTTCGAGTTGCACGTGGTTCGGACAGATTCTAGGGAACGGAGAAAAGCCCTGTTGCCTCAAGTGTCGAAAACACACGGAAGTGGAAATGGATCTGGTCTGGCAAGGTGAACAGGGTTGGGGCGTTGGTCCCGCGCAAGACGTAGGTGACAGTTGGGACGCAAAGCTTGCAGGAAGGTCTCAGTGCCTGAGGAGGAAGCTGTTACAATTGTGGATGTACCTTGCGGCACGGAAGGACGACTGTCCCGTGGAAATCAATATGCCTTTGCGACCGCTGATATCCCAGCTTCATACGAAAGTTTTTTCTCCGCCTGTGGTCTGCCTGGGAAAGGTTCCCTCGCACAGTTTGCTGTGAACCACTTTCTATTTGTGGCGTTAAGTATATACGGTGGGTCTAAATTGGCTTTGTCGAGTTAAAAAGTCAGCAAAACACGAATGAGTGATCTTCCTTCGGGAAAAGAACTGTGGACACCTTTTTTGCCTGGCATTTTACTGACTGGAGCAAGTTGCAGCCAGAGACATCTCAGCTTTGGGAAGTATTCTCTCTCGAAAAAAAACAGAGAGCGTTTAGCCCAATACCTTCTCTGAGCAACAATCCCAGCAACAATCCCAACTACAGCACTTGCAGAATAACAGTCTCAGTTGTGATCCCAGACAAGGGTTGTTTTAGTCCCGGGTACGCAGTAACGGACGCGTTTCCTCAATGAAACACAAGCAAGACTTGCTTTGAGGGAAAGAGCTTTCTGTCAGAACTCCTGTACAACTCCGATGGCAGTTCCTCCTGTTCCTCTCAAGCTGGCAATCATTCCAAGGCGCCACATGCACGTGAAGAAAAGGTTTGTCGCTATAGCCTTATGGAATCTGTTCACAGGAGAACAGTTCTGATTTGCGCTCTGACAATGCTTTCAAAACGGCAATTTCAAAATGTGGATTGGCGCAATTTAATTTGATCTGATTCAGAGGCGTCGACACCAACCTTGTGCACCATGGAAAGTGTAAAACGCAAACCTTCACCCGCAAACTGTGAACAAGTTTTAGCAGACATGTCTTGCAAAGAGCGTCTATTCGTTTTCGCGCAAAGCTTTTGTTTTGCACAGATTCCTGTTTTTCCTGGAACTTTAAGAAAAACACATTTTGCTGCGTTAATTTGTCTAGTCACAAAAAAACCCTTTTTGTGGAGATCCTCACGCCATTGGTTTTTTGTGTTGGAGAGAACTCCAGATAATTGAATTTAACTTTGAGATCATTTTGGAGCTGGGAAGCTGTTTTATCATTCCAGTGAATTTTTCCGGTGAGTTAAATTTCGGCTTCCAGGATAAGCTGAAAATCTGCACAACCAAATGGATTTTCGCTGGAGGTATCTGACTTGTCCGCGCAGCAGAGCAGGTTCAAGCAGTGGCTCGTAAGGTCTGTGGAGTGCTCTGACTTTGTTGTCTTGGAAATACACTCAGCTCAGGATTTGCCTCTTGAAATTTTCTCATGCAGGATTATCGTCCATAAACTACGGCTTTATCCCCGTCATTTGTGCGGAGGTGCAGTGGCATGGAAATTGCTAATGCTCATTACGCTGGGCAAATGGGGTGTCAGTAACATAGCATCTGAGAAAACAAAAAGAAAACTAAGATCACCTTGATTGGTCTGAGAGGGAATCAAAAGTACTTGTGAAGCTGTTCACAATTACCGGTGAAGCTGTTGTTCAGATGGTTCTGATTACCGTCGCGGTTTCAGCAAAGTTTCAGCTTTGTTTGCATCGCGGTATCTGTTGTGTTGTCCGGCAAAGTCCACTCACAATGCTTGTTGACCAGCAGCGGCGGATTGTGCGGATTTCTCTTCAGTGGAAATAGATCTGTCATTGATCGATCACATTGGATGATAGTGCTGTGCGCGACTTCAGTGCAGGTGAGAAGATGGGTGCGCTACTGTTGGTCGACGCAATCTCCCAATGCGGTACCGCACACCCGATCAGAGCTCGACCAACTTTGGTTTTCGTCCTTGTTTCTGAAAATGCAAATTGATTTCGTATTTCTGAGTATTTTGTTGTTTCTTTTCTTTCTTTGGAAAAAAAAAACAGTTTGCTGAAGGGTCTTCCAAAACGGAGAAAAAAGTAACATCCAGCGGCTTCCTGGAGGTTTGTGAAATGCATGTTGCAGCGAAATCCAGACAACCGTTCACAAAAAAAGAATCTAAATGCAAATTATTTGGAAAGAGTGCTTCTAGTCTCGGCAGCAGCGAGGGAGTTCTTCATTTTCTTTTCTTTAACTTTTGCACATATATAAGCCAAGCAAAGAATGTTGTACGGCTGTTAGATGTGCTGCTCACATACCTGCACCGTTATCAAAGGGTTGTTGAGTACTCTCCTGTCGAAGAAATGGACTCTAGAATGTTGCAGAAAGTCTAAGAGATGTAGTTTTATCAGGCATTACCGACGGTGTCTGTGATCTGGCATTTTTGTACGTGAAGGCGGAGAGACAAATAATAGGATGTGCGTCTTGTCAGTCATCTTGTGACAGGATAATTTGAGACTCGAGTCCTGCTGTCATCATGGGACCCCGTGACTTTCTTCCCTTGGTACCTGCCTACCTCCCTTTTGAGTTTCTGTTTTTGTTAATGCCAAGGGCAAAGTATGTTTGTGCAACATCTTGCATTTTTGGATTTTGAAGTTTTGAGTAATTTTTGTCTTGTACTGACACGCAAATACATCAGGTGAGTGTTGATGCGGAATCAAACGAAAAGGTTTGAGGTCTTGAAGCTTGAAGCGCTTCCCGGGTATATACATTTGGCAGGGAGTGCAAGTTTCCCATCATTCCTAAAAATGCAGAGATTCTTGGCTGTGTGTTGGGAGGGGGCTGTCCGGGTTTCCAATTTACAGGACGCTGGGCACAAATCTCTCGCGCAACAGTGCTGTGCCTTTTGTGCTGTGATCATTTCCTTCGATTTCTTTTCTCTTTACTCTCAAGAGCCTCATTGCAAGTGATTTTGCCGGCACATTTCAGCGAAAGAGTGACGTGCTGATTCAAACGCAGTACCAAGGCACTTGTCCCTGAAAGCAGTGTGGTTTCAGGTGCCACACTCGGTATATTGCTGCGTTTCCTTTTTGTGCCATAGTTTGCCAAAAACAAGGAAGGCTTCTTGCCCGTCGTATAATGCCTTGAATGCTTGTGCTGTTTATTTCGTTCCCTGCAGTGTGAAAATCGACCTTGGTGCTTTCTTTCGCCAGTCATTTTCCGGCCGCCAGGCTGAATGCCGAGCCGCCTTGTGGAATCACGTATATACAGTCTGTCGCTGTGGTCGTTGTCCTGCGAGACCCCCGTTGCCAAGGCAGTATTCTCCTGAAACCACTTTACCTTCCAGCAATGTCACTGCTGTTGTGTGACGGTTTGAAGAGAAAACTGAATTGGAATCTCCCCGGCCTTGCGGCCTGTACGTTGAGCCAGAAAGGAGATATTGCCAGTGTTGGCAGCTGGAAGTGAAAGAAAGTTCTTGGCACAATTTAAATGTTCTTTCTTCCATGCATGCTAACAGTTTAAGACTGAGACTTCCCTGCAGCTGGGAGCAGTTAGAAAGAGTCTCTCGTTGAATTTTGTGCTTTACGGGTCTGAAATCAAAGCACACAAGTTCTGGTGCAGCAAAACTGTGGTCGAGTTTCTGTGGCCTTTGAGATACAAGAGTCACCACGAAAAGGAACTCCCTCGCGGATTTTTTCTGGGTTTCATTTTAACTGAAAATGGGTCTTTTGAAATCTTCCAAAAAAGTACCAAGGAACTTTGGTGTCTCAGCTAACATGCCCAAAAGCGAAAGCTCGTGAATGTTGTTCCATCAACTTTGGAAAAACAACTCGTTTCTTCCTTCTGCATGCTTTATCTTTCTTTCCAAATCACAAAGGTCCTGTCGCTTCTTCAAGAGTTGTGTGAACACCAAAAAGGGGATTAATTCCCCGAAAGAGAAAAAATCTGCGAGTCAAGTGCGTGATAATGAATTGAGCAGGATTTTATTCCTCCCAATCACTTTCGTGAAAAGTTCAAAACTTCCTCTGCAGAGCCAGATTTGTATCAGCAGATGATGTACGCTACTTACGGCAGCGCTGACAATTCAAACGCCAATCAGAAACGACACGAATAAAAAAGCTGGTTCCCAAGAAATAAGAAAATCCAAAAAGGACCAGTTTTAATTTTTTGGTGGAATGATGCATGTGTTGTTATTGTTCTCGTGTTTGTCGTCGTCATGGCGTTGTGCCTATCTACGAAGGGCGTTGCCAAAAGATGTGTGAATGCCTTTGGGGTTTCTTCGCTTGGTCCCAGTGTCCCACCCAGCTGTGAAACAAATGTTGTGCCAAAGCTGTGCCCACCTGTCACGAAAGTGCAATGCTTCCTACCCACACGTGGCCTTGACCCGGATAAACGCCCGTTTGTGAAGCAGCTTTGAAGCAGAAGTGAGTGTTCTTCTTGGTCTCACACAAAAAAGTGTGTCGGCTGATGCATGGACACCAGAAAATGAGAATCTGCACTTTTTGGTAAGAACAAACGCACATCACGGACATTCTTTGAGCAACGATCAGCAACCAAGAAGTGATGATGTTTTCAATTCTGCAAAAGAAGCAGGATAACCTTCACTTGTGCTACCAAGTGTATCATGTAGTGTCAACCTTTGTTGGAGGCAGAATCCCCCTCCCCCATTCTGGTCTTTTAGCTCGAAGTTGTTTTGGTTTGCCGAGGTCTACAGAATGCATTCGTGTGGACACAACACGGGATGATAAAGAATTTCAAAAATCGCTGCCCTATAGAGCGTGAAGAAATTTGAAGGATCGGGTCTTTCAGCACAAATATTACCATCCACCCCACCTTGTTGCGACGAATGGGACATCATCGAAGATAAGTTTTGTGCTCCTGACAAAACCAAGATTCGGTGTCTTGCACAGGAAGACGTAATTTCCTTTCGTGTTCATCAAGAAATATGAACAGGAGACAGGGACATTAACTCTCGGACCTTCTGTCATACAAGATGAAATTTAGTTTTGCATGAATTCCTTGCCATGTGTGCAGCTTATTGACTGATCAAGGTCAAGGTTGGGGCAGGGTAATGACACTCAAGTGTCATTACCCT
>JAAUYG010215317.1_pt1 | contig 11688 bp, 4 predicted proteins | sample 7278091 | NCBI WGS metagenome assembly JAAUYG01 (sample SAMN14350201, study PRJNA611818) | marine sediment metagenome | isolation source: surface marine sediment (0.6m) | place: French Polynesia: Moorea | collected 2018-08 | reverse complement strand
AGTCTGCAGCAGTGAGTTTTTGATACAAGTCTGCAGAAAATTACCTGTCATCCTAACTGCAGCTGTCAAGCAGAGCGCCAAGGTCCTTGGACCTCTTGTTTTTTTTTTTGAGCCACAGAGGCTATAACCACCGCTAACAGCTGCAGGAATCGATCGACTGTATCTGTTATGTAGCGATTTATCATCATGCCATATCACACTCCATCGACTTAGGGGTATCTACCAGTATTCATAAATAAATCAAGGGTTGAGCTGGTCCATAATGAATAAAATGTCTTAACAGCCAGCCATATATCTGTAATTATGGACATGTGGCGCCTCAGGCAAATCAAGACTTACTGCCACAAATAGCTTTACATAGTTTTAAATTTAACAAAGCTGAATTATTGCTGTTGTTTTAACCCAATAATTGAGGTACCATTGCTGAGGTGATATACCATGAACTTAACATATATGCTTGATAAATTTCTCAATTTAAAGCAATATTTAATTTTCCGCACTTGTTAATTATAATTATGGTAATATATCTATTACATGTATCTATATCTGTTTGTGTTTTATCTGATGTATTTTCTCAGCTGACTGCTATATTGCTCTTTGGGTGGTTTGATTGGTTAACTATGATTAACAAAAGTTAACGTGATTAGCAAAAAATTAGGTATGATTAACAAAACAAACATTCATCTGATCGACTGAGATGAACGCAACAATGTGACTGCATAATTCACCTGTGTCACAATCAGGTTTCAAGGCCAGAAACCTACCAACATCAATACATCTGTAATTATAGCTCTATCCAGCTATAGACTGAAAAGAAGTACAGGGCGGTAAGTGTAATGTGTGTAGTATCAAAGGCCAACAGTGGAAGTCTCCCATTTACTAAATTTGCTCCATTATACTCTGGAGAATTATATGCCCTAAAGTGCAAAAACCCCTGGCCCTAATGACAGTATTGTAATGGGAACATGTACAATATGCAGTGAAACCTGTCTGGAGAGACCACTGCGATGAGAGCTATACCTGTCTTGAAGAACCACATATTCTTAGCAGAAGGTCCCACATTTTAATGCAACTGAACCTGTCACCAGAGACCACCTGTCTTGAGAGACCACATTTTTATTGCCAATAGGGCAACCAGTCTTTCAAGACTAGTTACACTGTACTGCATACACACAAGTCCCACTAGTGGCTAAACCAATCACTTGCATGATGTTCCTGGCATCCTTTCCGGGTTACTATGGTAACCGATACTCCTATCCAGAAATCCAATGTCATGGCCTATCTATCCCAGACCTTTTTTTTGGCACTGCTAATAATGAGTCATGCATGCATGTGACAGATAGTACAGATGGTCCCAAGGGACTGGGTGTTGGATAATGCATCAGGGTGTTCTCCCGGGGTCCATTATAATGACAAGTATCTTATACTGATTGCTTCTAGGCATAGAGACAATACATGTAGTTATGTCCATACAAATTACAGTAGCACCCTCAAATTAACTAAGACCTGCACCATTGGGACTGCTTGTAAACTTGTATTAAGTATGAGGCGGTTTTAATTCTGATACTACCGGTACTAAGCAGTGAAAATGCAAGCTAGGTATTATTGTTTAAAAGTCTCAATTCTGTGAGCACCCGGTTCTACTGCACTATGTTTTTTCTGATTTTATACAAGCATACTGCTGCCATGGTAACAAGAAAGACCCCTCGGGGTCCGCACAAAACAGCCCACACCTGCCCACAAACCTACACCTTATGCATACACTGAGTTATTGTTGTACACAGCCTGAAATAATATACATATCATTGTAAAAACAAGCCTGAGATCAGGGTAAAAATATGAGTAGTCTTGTATTTAAACTTTTAAGGTCATTCAAGGTCCAATCTAGTCTCATAGTTAGATTCTCTATTTATAACTTCTATTGAAAGTCTACATCTTTAAGAGATAAATTAGGCTGAAGTAACTTTGAGTTGCTCTGATGACCTCTGATGATACCTCAATGTTGCATCTACCAGTGCAGTTTCATATTTTCCATATAATACTTCCCAAGTGTCTAACAGCCGTAAAATGCCCCCTGCGATTTAAGACCCCTCCTTTTAACAGTTCCTTTCAGGAACTTTCAAGACCAGCCAGTATAGTGACACAACTGTTATATATTTTTACTACAAGTATAATTGATATCCCTCTATTTGAAGATCACCTTTGTTTAAGGCCATATTTTTTCTGACTGAACAGGTGGCCTTAAAACATAGGGACCACTGTATGTCCTAAAAATCTCATACATCATACATTTATAAGGACTTTAAATATGAGTATTTTCAAAGTGAGCCAAGGCGGGGGATAATGTTGATATTTATAGGGGGCTCTGTGACGTATTTCTCACGCACTTAAGATGTCTGCTGGCAACTATTGGTCAGACCGAAGCCTGATTAGCCTGACACCCTTGCAATAGTATTATTGCAGTTCTTCAGACTCCTGTACATGGTACGTCATGAACACCCGGGCATGAACATACATCTGGGTTCCTTTGATCTCTAACATGCCTAAAATCTCTCCTTTCAATAAATCTTCAAAGAAACTAAAGCCTTATGGGTCTGCCTGTCTAATATCTGAGACATCATGACATCAACCCGTCACACGACAGATGACATACAGTAGTCCCTCTCTTAGTGGCCGTTCTCAAGAGAGGCCACCCTCTCTAATGTGGCCGCAAATTTTTTGCACTAGCTGCTACTATAAATACATTACTCCTCCCTCTTGCCAACAGGAACGTCTGTAATGTGGCCACAATTTCTTGGCAAACAGGGTGGCCTTATTGGCGGGGTACTACTGTTTATGCAACAGGTAAGGTCAGGTGATATCTGCCTGGCTTCCGACTGATACACATCAAAAAGATGTGGGAGACTGTGGCATGACAAATGTCATCAGGACAACTGGACAGAAAAGGTCAGAGATCCTAGCTAAACAGGAACAATAAATACACAAAGCAAAACGACTTTTCTGGCTTTCGATCATGCTGATCCTGCAACCTTAAAGGGCTACCTCTCCTGGTACTGAAGGAAATCTTCCCCATAGTACCTCTATGTAAAGTCTGCTTATACTGCAATATTAAAGAACTCTCTTAACCTGTACTGAAGGACCTCTTCCCCATACAGTGGTCCCTCTCTTAAAGGACACTCTCTAGAGTCTAAGGACCCCCCTGTAGAAAGGATGCAAATTCTTCACAGAAAGTATGCTTGATTACATGATATACTGTAAATTTATTAATCTTTGCGAGGGATTTATTGGCGAATTTCGTGACCATGATGCTTTAAATCACAAAAATAAATAATTCATGTACCTAGGTAATTAGCAAAACCTGACCTAACCACAAATATTAATCCCTGCGAACATGATTTTGTCTCAAAAAACGTAAACATTAATCCCTGTGAACATAACCGAATTTACAGTACTCCCTCTCACCAATGGACACCTAATAAGGACCAAGATACAATGTATTTGACAAAGGATGTCCTTATTAGAGGGGGCCTACTGTAGTCCTTTTGTATAATCTGTGATGTCCAAAAAGGAAGAGTACACAAGACCCACTTTCAGGTACTACTAAAAGTATTTCTAGGTTCTTATTACAGAATTTTGACTGTACATGATGAGGACCCTGCACAATGCAACACAAAATGTTCGCTAAATCAGATGAATGGCGCTTTAGTGATGTTATGCATACAAAATACAAATGATGAAATGAGGATATATGTTGCTGGACTCAGGATTCATGACACACATTCCCCCAAGGATGGCAGTTAATAGGTGCTTGTCAAAAATTTGGGAACTTAATAAGTTACCAAAAAAAAAAAAAAAAAAAGAGTGAGTAGAATGGCAATTTTTCTACAAATATAAATTATCATGTCATTTTCATGTTATCTGTAAATTTTTGTTTACCTTTGAAAAATGAATTAAATACACCTATAAAATATGTACTGATATCTTAAAATTAATTTTGCAGGAATAGCATTTTCAACAAAAAAAATACTTTCTTTGCTAGCAACTAAAGTTGTGATATCAATCAGTGCTTCCTTCTGCTTGATTCAACTATAATTTCTTTGAACAAACTTCCTTTGAGCTAAAACATACATTTTCTTTAGATGCAGATTATATATATATATAATTACAAATATATATATTATTTCTTACTTATGCACAAATTGTGGTTTTGCTTTTCACACAAATTAAGCCTTTACCAATTTATTACGACAAAATGGGGAAATGTATTTAAGTTTCACTTTTAACATTAATTATCAGTGATTCAAATATGTCCATTATTCACAAAATAAGATTTTCTTCGGTGCTTTATTCTAAAAACTCATTTACACATGAAATTCTTGCAAAGAAGTTTTGTAATAACTGCAGGTAGGGTATCAGGTTTTCTCTCGCTATCTGTCCTATCTACCTGCACACCTATATGTGGTTTCAGGCTTATCTCCCGTTCCATGTCCTATCACTACCCTGGATAAACCAGATAGAATGGGCTTATATAAATCAGACCTGCAGTCAAGTTCTATCTTGCCAATGCTTGTTTTCCCCTGTTGCCTACAACAGTTCTAAGATCATTTTTTCACACTACAACCTTCTCAATACAATGTATATAGAACTTGTACACGTAAGAGTTTTGGAGAATTTGGGGTTTGGTCACTTAAAGAAAATGGAAATATCGGTTATTAACAATTTTATAGCTTTAACTGGGAAAGTTTCAATAGGGAGTATTTTAAACCCCTTGGTAGGAAACTTTTCAGAAGATACCCGAAAGAGGTGAAAAGGCCACAAAAGGGGCTCGTTTCATTTCATATACATACATATTTATAACTACCTGTATATCCTGACCACCTGTGTATATACATGTATAAGGACCACATTTTGTTGGTCCCTAGGGTGGCCTTTATGTACAAGTGTCACTGTACAAATAGATTGCAAAGAATTTGGCATGTTCAGGTACATAGACATATTTAGTCTACCAGTACATGGAATGAATGGTGCTATAATTACCACATGATCACCCTAATAAAAATATGGTTTCAAATTGACAGATCATCATTTAATTGTTTAAAAGGTAAGTCAGAAGTCTCAACCATTTATTATATGAACCTGACAAGGTGCTTCCAGAATCAATGATGTACATACACCACATAAAAAGACTGGAAAATAATGTGGCATTATATACTTATAAAACTATATATAGTTCTGCTGAACAGTCTCATTGATAGCAGATTTACTTTATGGCTTTTCTATTCTCTATAGCACTTACTTTCCGATATGGACTTCCGTGATATGTTCCCTTGTTGCCAACGCTACCATTGATAGCACCATTCCCAGTATGCGTATTTGTACTCATGTTGTAGTAATCCAAGCACCAAAAATTTCTTTATCAGGGTTTTCTTGCGTAGATATAAATACCGACATCAAAACCACAAGACTTCTTATAGAGGTATAGGTTTTTGTAGGCTATTGAGAAATATACTAGGTGGGCCACAAACCCATTCATGTCATTTGAAAGCCGATGTTCCTCTGCGAAAAGTGCTAAGTGAAGGGGTATTGGAATCATGCCTGTTTGTTAGTCAACCGAACTATCTCAAACATGAAGATCAATAAAAAAAATCTGAGCAAACAGCAAATGCCTGCAGGGTGATGGATGATGTGGATACTGGTACACAGGTACAGTAGAAGGCTAGAATGGAGACAGCCCATGGTCAACTGGGCTATAGTTACCTATTGGCCACAGTCTAAAGCTAATGTAATATCTAGAATATTCCCACATGACTAAGAGAACTGGTTTACTTTTAGCCTCAGTGGCTAAAGCTAAATGTAATAGCTAGAATATTCCCACATGGCTAAGAGAACGGGTTTACTTTTAGCCTCAGTGCAGTGGCTAAATTAAGCCTATTAAACATTCAGTTCAATATTGTACATAGCTTACACGAGGTAAAACTTTATACCTGGTATATGCCAGTTAAGACATAATATATCTTTGGACAGATAATATGCATTATAGTCAAATGCATGCATGGATCTTGATTTGGAATGGTGGCATTTCAATTTTCATTAATATTCTGACAATCTGGGTCCAAACCTTTTTACAATCATCTCATCCGCTCATGGCTGAATGAAATCATCTGTGGCTTAAAAAGAAAGGTTAACTTTTAGCACTAACCAGGAAAACATGAACGTCTATAAGCTCGGGTCAAGACCAAAGTGGCATTAATTCTGAGGTGGTCTAATTCTCAGATAATATACATTGTAGCATTGGTTCATAACCCTTTGCAGTCTCAGTACATGTACTGTGAATCCTGTATTTGAGGCCGCACCTGTATTAGATACTGTATTGTATTGGAGCCTTGCACTTCAGTTAGTTTTTTACCTACAATGTAAGTTTACTTTTAGTTTAAAAATGAAATTGAAGTAAAAATGATAAATCTGAAAACTCACTAAGCATACAGAAACACATAATATAATTAAGTACCGGTACAAGCAATGACTGAACAACATATATACCGGTACAGCTTGTAATCTGTTTACAACCTTTGTACTAATCTAGTACAATGAAAGTAATTAATCTACTGCAATGAAGCAATGAAAATATAAACTTTAAGCTTCATTAATACGATGCCACTTGAGGCCAAAAAAAATTATACTGTCTGTTTAATCATATTCTATCGGAGCCTTGAGTGTACTGAGTAAATGCCAGTTATGTGTGAGAAAGCTTTCCTAGAATAAAGCTGGGTTTGCAGTCTATGTGCATCATATAAAACCACCCCACAGTTCCGCCTAGGTATTGAACCATTTGGTGCTTGCCATTTATAGCGGATACCATGTCTGACACCACTGAGATTACTTTCTAAAGTGCCGATATTGAACTTTGTGAGAAAGGTATTGACCACGGACCCCTTGGGCTTTTGACCGCAGGCATCAAAGTAGCCAGCGTAAATGTATATAGAAGACAGGCAGCTCGTTAAAGGTGCGGGGTTGACAGAAATTACATTTTGAATGGAGGCCAGGCTGCTTGGTATGATTACGCCCATGCAATATGGAGTGTGCTCCGATTATGCAAGCACACATAACCTTCTTGGACGTGAGAGTTACAAGGCAGATCGAACGCAAATACATGTAACAATACATGTAGTGTTTCGGCACTTGAATAAGCATTTTATAGAATCTAACTGGAAAAGCAGGATTTGTTTAGAATATAAAATAATTCCGATAACTATCTGGCATCAATATTCTTTTCTTTTCTTTTTTTTATTTTATTTTTTTTCTTTTAATGGATTTTTACAGACGATTGTAAGTTTATGTGTTCTACTTTAGTAATACGCATGTACTTTCCTATAAATATGGCAAACATGGTAGATTAATGGTTCTACCGGAAGCTATCTATACTCACCTTTCTACCACTCCTATCCTCTTCACTGCCAGCATCTAAGGTAAGTAAAAAATGACAAAAAACATTTAGGTTTAATACATGGATAACAATCTTTTGCATAAATGTCAAAGCGAATTGTTAACAAACATAATCCAAAGTCAAGACGTATCGAGTCTAATGTGTTGCATCATTCAAAAAATAACCAAAAAACAGTTTGATCCTCTACAGTGTTTCAACTATAAAGGTGCTTCTGCAAAAGAGTGACAGAAACTAGCATAGCCAAATGCTTACTCTTTCTTCGGAGCTGATTACATTAGAAAAAGACTTCTCTTTCTGAGTAGTCATTATAGTAGGGGTGGGATTCAAACCCATGCCTTTTTGTTAAAGAAAAAAAAAGCGCTACATGCCATGCCTCTACTACTTTTTTTTAATAACGAGGCTGTTGGCCATCGTGTTCACATTTCAATTTGTATGTTATACACTCCCTATATGTCCATGCAGTAAAAGGGAAGGCTTGCACTGGCCATGGACTGGTAAAATGCTCATTTGCTGTAAATTGACACCATTACATGCCTTACATGGCTAAATTACCTACTCGGCATAATGCATGCATGCATAGCATATATACTTGCCTATGGCACTTGATATACCATGTAGTACTGATTAATAAATGTTTGTGCTTCAAAATCGAAGGAAGACTACATTACAAGAATTTATGGGAATACAATAAATGAAAGAATATTTATTACTTTAAACAGTATTAAAAATTGCTAACTATCTTCTTAAGATTTGGAAGAAAACTACCGGTATATGATCCTCTTCCGATAATTCATGCAATAACCATAAACATGCAAACATAACAATAGTGCTATTATGGCAGAGTTAAATTGTAGTATTTCTGTTATATATACAAAGCTGGAAATAATTTACTACTTTGTTAAAATTATATCTAGTATATAAATTCAACTGATATGGGGGTAATATGCATAAAATTCATCACCACTGAATACTTAATAGTACATGGAGAGCACTAAATATAATTTATATTAATGTATGCCATATATACATGTATATACCATAAGTTATTAGTTGAACTATTTAACTATATATACCAGGTATATATCATCTCACACTCAGCATACATGCATTTACAACAACGTAGCTATTTGGCACAAGTAATCTAATGACCACTGAATACTGCTGAAGCAAACAGTGCATATAATATATACAGGTACAATTATTATGTATATTTAACAAGAAAGACCACTGGGACAGGGGAAATAATTGTAATGCTGCATACATACAGGGATTTATTTAGTCTTTACGAGGGTACAAGGATTTATAAGGGCAACATACATGAGTAACTTGTATCTGACTCTGTAAGGTCACTCACAGTGCTACTGGACTTTTCATCATGCATGACTTCCTATTAGTGTTCAATAGACAATATGCCAAACTCTATTTCTTTTTGAGACATAAGGATTTGATATACATGTGACTTTGAAGGATACATTTCAAGGTTACTCAAAGTCCAATTGAATGACTCATTTGGATTCGCCATTTATGACTTCATATTAGTGTTTAGCAGTAACATATGGCCTAAAATCTGAGTGACGTAACGTAAGAAAGCTCACACAGCAAAGTACCTTATAACTGACCTTTCAAGGTTACTAAAGGTCAAATATTATGATGTATGTGGCTGGACTGGACTCCACATATTAGGACTTCCTATTCATGTTCAATAAGAATGTACGGCACATACTACTGGGGTAGTATATTTTCCAGTGTTTAGCTGTATGTTTTGAAAGTTACAATCAAGCCAGTGGTGAGTTTTACTGCATTTTATACTTTTTTCAGTTTTTCATATACATGTACAACTACATGTACTTCTGAGTATGAGCGACATTGAATTTGACTTTTCAAGGTCACTCAAAGTTCAAATCTAATGGTTTAGTTGGACTCTCCATATATGACTTTGGTTAATGTTAATTGTACCATCGGGCTATCTTGTATGGAAATTTCTAGCCAATAAACTGTCTTCTTCTCATTGAGCCAATATTTTGATAACGTCATACCAACCCTTATGTGAGGGGATAGTTACAATATCACCTGTTTTTTTTAATTAAGTTTATTTGTCAAATACTTTTTTTAAAGATGTTCTGTTTACGGGTAACATGGGCACTTTAAGGCACACATAAAGCAAAAGCAAGAAAATCCACTCAGCAGCAGCCGGGATGGGCTTTACTTAGCATAAGGAATACTTACCAGCATTTGTAAAATTATACCTGTGCATTATAACTGCAATATGTACATATACATGTACACTACACCTAAATCAACATACAGTTTACATAAAACAAACACAGGCTCACTACCACTTGCATGCAAATATTGCCTCATATACAAAAAGCATACAAACTGCTAGTCAAGACCATGGTACATCTTCAAAACTGTAAGCGTTTAATAAGGCAAGTGCAAGCACATGCAAAAGCAGGCAAAATGCAAACAAAACCAAAAAATGTCCATCACCTTAAATAAATTTGTGTAAAACTCCAGGTTAAATCATGCTGGGGTGCACTAGTGCACTACACAAATCACTTCTATATATGACCCCTATGGTGTCTACAGATTCACTAGTACTTCTCCAAGGAGCTGTAATGTTGCTTACTTTTCTTTTTAACAGGTTGTGTTCTGGAAGCTGGAGCTGGTGTTGTTTTGGTCCTTGGACTTGTGGACGGTCCAAGTGATTTTGTTTTGTTGTCCCCTGACCTTGGAGTTGTTTTACCAGTTCCTGCAGCTGATGATCCACTTGGAGATGTAGTGGTTCTCGGGGACTTCAATGCCGGGACTTTCTTAGTGGCGGCTGCTTTGACCTCAGTCTTAGCTTCGGTTTTATCAGACCCAACAGTTCTTTTCGGACTGGTCTTGCCCGTTGATGTGCTTGTGACTTTGGTGGTCGTCATGGTAACTGTGGTATTTCCATCCTTGTGTATTTTGGTTTCCGATTTTTCCACAACTGTTGTTTCTGTGGGAGCATCTTCAAACTTCTTAACTTCGGTCACTGTTTCATTATGCACAAGGTTTTCAGTTGCCGAGCTTGATCCATCTGGGCCATGTGAAGCTTCAGCCATGCTGACTTCAGTTGAATTATTTTCGGATTGCTCCTGAATGCTTGGCGTTGAACTTGTTCCAGAACCAGGTTGCCCGGGGGCAGGAAGATGTCTCCCTGGGGCGGGGGAAGCAGCTGGGGATGGCGGCGGTGTTGATGGGGATTTGAGGATATTCAGATTCCCAGATACTGTTTCACTCTTCTTCTCCTCTACTGTAACCTGCCCGCCTTGGGATGTCGTAGTAACTGTTTCCGTTGTTACTATCGTCTGAGCAGAAGATACGTTCTGTAGTAAAGCACTCAGGTCAGATGCAAAACAGCTCTCCACGGTGTTCTTACTGCTGGCGATTTCAGCCCCTGTGCTACCGTCGCTCTGACCCCCACCACCACTTAGTGGATCAAAAGGATCGAAAGACACATTCGTGTGCTCCTCGCTTTCCACCCGATCGGGCATGGCGTCAAGGTCAATCAAAATGGCGGCATTTGTTCCACTGGCTGATGTTGCTTCAGCTCTTATATTTCCATCGACACTACCTTTAGATAGATCCTCCTCAAAAGACACCAACTCCCCACCCCGTTTCGAATCCCCCGTAGTGATCTCTTCAGTATGGCGACCTTCGGTTGCCATAAACCCATTCACCGCCGGCTGAACGGGAGGTGTGGGATCTGAATCCATGACGGACTGTATGGTGGAGAGCTTGCCTGTATCCGTGGAGTGGACTAGTGGTGAAGATTCCACGTCCACACCATCTGCAAGTGTGCATTGATAATCAACATACAAAAGTAACACACAAGTTAGAGGTAGTGTAGTACAACTAAAAATTATAATGTATATTGAACATGTGTGATTAATACAACCACATAACTGCTATTAAAAGGTGCTCCCCAAAAATTTCAAAAAAAAAATCATTGGTACTGTCATTACTTCAGTTTTTTTGTTTACCACACATTGACTATAAATGTACTAAGCTATATGCAGTAAACGGTGAATACAATGTTGCATGTGAATTTCTCACTCTCAACTAAAGTGATTTAAATTCGTAACCCAAACTGGAAACCTCATTATTTCATGGCATAATACCAAAAAGACACCCAATCAGTCTTATTATTATGTGGAACCCACAAATATGAAAAGTTACCACTAATCTAGAAGCACTGCATTTTTTTTCATTTT
>JAAUYG010197513.1_pt1 | contig 11689 bp, 5 predicted proteins | sample 7278091 | NCBI WGS metagenome assembly JAAUYG01 (sample SAMN14350201, study PRJNA611818) | marine sediment metagenome | isolation source: surface marine sediment (0.6m) | place: French Polynesia: Moorea | collected 2018-08 | reverse complement strand
GATTATAAGACTGCTTGATTTGGTCCCAAAGGGGAATTTTCTGTGTTAAATTACCTTTATTTTAAGACCACCTGTAATATAAGACCACATTTTCTTGGTCCCATGGGTGGTTTTAAAATAGAGGGACCACTGTTTATGTATTATGTAACTATATGTTACCGCTATATGCATCTTACATTAAGTCCAGTTTTCTGTACACAATCTCAAAGGATCTGCTTTTTATCTGGAATTAATCCATTGCTTGATTTACATTCTGTCCAAGCCTGCTATTCTTCTGTTAATGAAAACAGATTAGCTGCCAGCTAGTAAGGATAATCCATGGATATCTATGGACTTTTTTTTCTGAAGACTTTGTATTCCACCACCATGCAGTTAAGATATCAGCTAAATAATGGCAATAGTTAACCATAATAACTAACAGGAGCATTTGCTGCATACTTGGTAGAAAGGAATGCTCAGGGCTGAAGTTTTTCACATAGAGAAAAGGCTTTTGCTTTGCTAATTTATGCTAATGTATGCTAATTTACATATGCTGTGAGCATTTAAGTGCAAAATTGTTCTTTCTATAAGGTGTTTGTGCCTTTATATTTTATTTACGTTACCATATACCAAGTAATCAGCAACTGTCTTCACTGCGGTGAAATTTTTGCTCCCATAGGGTCCCATGTTACAATCAATACAGTCAACAGAAACATATTCGAATATCAGAAACAAACTTCAACTGAACCACTTTCAGACATTCAGATACCATAAGGCAATCTACCATTTTCAGACTCCAGGCATTGCATTTAATACAGTTCATCACATATTTACATTACAATATCATGCATACAAAGCAAACAATCACATGTATAAACAGTCTGAATCTACAACATTCAGGGAGATTTTCTATGCCCAAGCTTTGGTGTTACATGTAGGTATCCTAGTACCACTGACTAAACAATATAACTGGCAAAATGTGAAGATGTGTTTACTTTATATATCTGCACAATATGTCCAGTACTGGAAGAGGACCCCACACTGAACCACATTTGTATGGCTACAATGGGGGCGATTTCAATACAGATTTCTGCTACACTGCAATTGCATTTTAGCAGGTCCCCGATTTTATTCTCAGACTGACTGTCAAGTTATATATTTATGACACAATTAATGCATGATTGCCTCTAGGTGATTGACATTGCAAAAATTACCAAATGCCTTATACACTCAAAAGTACAGTGAAGATCTTGCTTTTTTTAACAAAGAAAAGAAGTTAACCCAGATGCAGTAGAGTGCATTTCTATATGTCTGAATGTGAGAAGTTACAACATATTACCATATAAAGCTTATGAAAGTGATCTTTCAAGGACAGAATACAGTCAAGATTTCTGATAAATATAGTACACACATTGAACCCTAATTTATTACACTGCATAGAGTATATATGACACAACTTTATGTACCGGGGTATATGTTATATTATGCATACCAGTATGTTTTCATGACTAATTTATATTTAATATTTAAAGTTATAAAATTAGATTAATTTTTGCTTCTAAAGCCGATCGTGTATGATTGCTACATGTAGTACATGTACCGGTATGCCATAGTGGGGGTTTTTTGCATCGGAAATTGCAAAGATAGGCATAAAGCAGTTGTACGCAAGGGCCCTTACCGCAGTGACAATATTTTAATAGTCTAAGATGTTTTGTGCTTTAGCATGTCTGCCCCGGGATGTCTGCCCTTGCTAGAGATATTAAAATAATGGTTTCAGAGAAGTTCTATTTTTGAGGCAATGAGCCACCTAACGTGAGTGAAATGCCATATGTTCCTTTGTAAGGATTTCAGATTTAAGAATGATTATTTTTTTTTCTTTGATGAGTATTGCAACAGGCTTTACAGCTAATCTTATACATAGATACATATACAGTGTACTATTTATGTTTGGATATTAATTTCCTAACAATATTTAAGGTAAGTTGCAACATACTAAGGATGCTGGCCTCCCGTAAGCACCTCAGCATAACTGGAACAATTGTAAGCACAGCCTTTTATCCTTAAACTTCTATATTTTTAAGGTCTTGCTAACGCAGTAACAGACAAGGTGACAATAAACCTTACATACAAACAACATGCAAATGATATATTTGTGCAAGGAACAAATTGTAAAATATAAACACAGTGGAACATGTACGTATGAGGGATAATTGACTTGGAAAAAGTCTCCAAATGATTTTAAACATGGAAAAAGCAATAATTGACAGGGTTTTTTTGACACACATTATAAGGTAGCACAGAAACCTGGCTCACAGTGCCTTATTGCACCAGCATACAGCTCTCAATATTTTCAGATTGATACTGCCACATCCGTCAGAGGGGCAATCACATCGCTAACTGCAAGCTGAAGCCAGGTTTCCAAGCTAATAATTACAAGGCACCGTACATTCAACAAAATACATGCATGCTATAAATTCAAGAACGAAAAACAATGACATAATACAAAATAAAGTGAAGTGAGAGATTACTCATTCTCATCTAATTTCTCCATATCCGAGACGATACTAGATGGCCTTCCCGTGCCGGCATCAGAAGCCACTTCATCATCAACTACAGTGCCACTACCATTTCTATACTTCCCAATAATAGAATGGGAAGAAAACAGGGAGAGATGTGTGTATATGAAGACAAATTGGAAACAATATAATAAAGCAAGGAACCGAGTTCTGGAACATAATTAAGTCCTAAGTTTTGACAGGTCAGATTCTTAACCAATCACAGTCCTCGGATTGGTGACTTAAGTCAACAACTTAGACTTAAGTATTAAGAAGAACTCAAAGTCCAGATAATATCAGAAAAAAAGCTGAAGTAAATGTACAATATGCAGGTATGAACATATGCAGTATTTGGGTAATGGCAACAAATTACAAAATATTGAATAGGTACCTAGTAACAATTTTTTTTAAATAATTAACCCAGAGACTATACTTGCAAATTGTTACTCTGCAAAAATAATATGTAATTCAAAGGATATTCACAGGTGGAGACATTATATGCGCTGCCATTACACAAACACATAAACCAAGTTGCAAAAAAACATGTTTCCTAACAGAGATAAAACCAAAGCTCTAACATTAATCTATGTCCAGTTAGCAGTAGAAACATTAGAATGCCTATGAATATTTTTCCCTAAACATAAAGATAAAAAAGTAAAATGTATTTTCAAGGAGCAAAAAGTACAAATAAAGGGTTATTGAAAGGTAATCTTTGCAAAGAAGTCATGTGGTTCTTATTAATCTAATGCGTCTTTTTGTGCCATTTTCCCAAATGGGTCGCGACAGACCAAGGGCCTAGTAGAGAACTGAAGAACTTTCTCAACATTCTGTACTTGATGCTGCTGCTACATGTACTACTACTACTACTACTACTACTACTACTACTACTACTACTACTACTACTAGTAGTAGTAGTAGTAGTAATATTACTACTACGGTAGTACTATGCGAAGTTGGATCAAAATGATGATCAAAAGGTAAGTACTTGGATCTAAAGCTCACTCTTGTTCTTGCATGTATATATTTTTCTACTATATAGAACAAGTACATGATAAATTTCTACCAAAAGCGGAATGACTACACACTGAATCTTCCATCAAATACGGCCACTATGGAGCTAAGCTAGCTAGTATCTTCAAAGGTATAGCTTCAAACAATAGGACACCACAGCGAGGTATTTCAAACAGTAACTACTGGTACACAGGAATTCTGATGGAAATGTATATATAGTTAATTTTATTCTGCTGTAGTATTTCTGTACTAACTCGATGGCATCCGGAGCCAATGCTCTCTCTCTGGCTTGCTCCAGGGCCGAGTCCCATGCCAGACTGAACTGGCTGTCGCTCTTCTGCATCTGTCCCTGGGATCTCTCTGTGGCAGCGGGGCCACCAGGTGGACCAGCAGGTTTGCTGTACAAGAAGACAAAGAGAAAGTTGCTGTATGAACAACTGAACATACTGTATGTAGAACATACTTCAGTACAGGAGAGATACCATGTCAAATTAACATACAGCAAAACCCTTAATTTCTTCTTTCGGAAATGGATGTTTCGCAAAAGCGCCCTGAATAAAGTCGCCGAGACCTATATTGATGGTTTCCTAAGCAGACTTGAATGTGAAGCATGACTTTTGAGAATTGCATAAATTCTATGATATTGAGTTACTGCAAGCCAGTGTTAACCAGTCTCTAATTAGTAAATACAACCAACAGCAATACTGTTTCATACATGATTACATCTCTACCAATATTTTTAGGAATGTGGATATGACAGGTTGTATAATGCAGGGCAGATTTTTATCTCATGTAGTATAACACTTCAGTGGATTAATTATTTCAGACATTTTCTCCGAGTGACGTACGAAAATTACAGGTGATATATAGATGAAATGCTTCTGCTATGAACAGCTGTTATAATGTACAGTGCAATCTACAGAAATATAAAGACCAATATATAAAGACCAATCAAGGGATCAACAAAATATGGTCTGCATGCACAGTCTTAATAGACAGATTCAATTGCATGGAAAATATAGGGCTGGGGACTTGCAAAATGTGGTCTTTATACACAGGTGGTCTTTAGAGTAGGTTCCACTGTACCAGAGTACTCTAAATTAATTTCATTAATGTTTGTGAGGGATTTATTTGGCGAATTTCACGACCATCTTTAAATTGCAAAAACAAATACCCTGCAAACATAATTCATGTACCTAGATAACTAACGAAACCTGTGCTAACCGCAAATATTAATCCCCGCAAACATGGTTTTGTCTCAAAAACGCAAATATTATTCCACGCAAACATTAGTGAATTTACAGTAATGTACTCTTACGCAGGTTTAACCGTATTTCAACAATCTTAAATATTTAGATGCCCTTAAGGATTTGACCCCCCCACCAAAAAAAAAAAAAGATCTCTCATGTTTTTTTTTATTTAAAATGGCCAAAATATAAACAAGTGATACCAAACATTTACTGAACAAACATTACTGAGCTGAGCTGAAATTCAAAGATGGAGTTAGCCAACATTTTACCTCAGACAGAATTGTGTATGGACACAAACATTAAAATTCATTCCTTGTGATGTCCTTAGAAACAAACACACGGAATATCACACATTTCTGGCCACACAACTTGTAATTACTTATTGAATGAATTTACTTAATTACTGGTTAATATTTACCATGCATGTCACACTGGATATGTTAAACAGGGTTTATCAATACTCCAAGGTACAACATTTCAAGCCCATACATGCTGTCGCAAATTTCAGGCAATTATAAAATTTTAATACAGTAGAACCTGTCTTGAAGCCATCATTATAATATTCATTTTCAAGCCCCACAACAGGTGGTCTCTCAAGGCAGTAGTCGCTCAAGATGGGCTTTACTGTAAATTAAATACTATGATCTCTCTTAATTGCTCTCAATAGCACCCTCCCTTATAGCACCCTTTGCCATTACTACCCCCTTATAGTTCTCTCTCTTACTAAGGTTGCCTCTCTAATGTGGCCACAATTTCTTGGCAAACAGGGTGGCCATATTAGATGCGGACTACTGTATCACTAAAGAGCCTTATACAATGTATTTGTGTCACTTTCTTTGTGCATGTGTACACTATGGTCCAGTTTTTTTAACTGATGCTTCTCCAGACAGCATAAATATGTCACTTAGTGGAAGTCCACATAGAAGGTAACAGATGTGTTAGGTAATACGGAACTTTATTCATATTAATATAACACAAAGTTTTAGACATCTGATTGCATGGATCCATGATTACAATATTCCATCATTATGATATTCACTTTTTCGACAATGCAAGACCATTTTTTAGATGTTTTTTATGGGGAGATCATACACAGAAGAACCTATGTTGAACGACCACCCTTTCTGCCACAAGAAAAAACATCGTCTCTTGAGCCAAGTTGTTTGGTGACAGGTTCAATTAGAGCAAAAATATACGTCATTCTACAAGGAATTGTCTTTCAATAGTCTTTCAAGACAGGTGATCTCTTACAGCATTAAACACTCAAGACAGGCTTTACTGTACTGAGTCCATATGACTTGGAATTTAGCATGGAGTATTGATCAACCACTGGGGTGGCCATAATTGGCAACAATAATTCACACAGTGACAGGGAGGGTAATTTTGTAGGGATACTGGAAATACGGCATCACCATACAACATCCATGTAGCTGGTGTCTGGACAAAGAATATATAGTAATTACTATATTATAACATTCTGGTATACATGTAATGGTTACATATATACAAACCCACAAACAAATGTACATGTATAGCCTTATGTGGAGTATCACAGAAACTGATTGCTTATAAGGTAACTGACTTTGAAAGAAATTTAAGGGCTGCTGTTGCTGCTACTGCAGTCCGCAGAACATCACTTAGTTCAGCTCCTTCTCCATGGGTTGTAGTGCTGATACGCAAGATAGAGGAGAAATGTCTAGGCAGATTACTAGTATCTTTGATGTCTTGGAGTCAAACACTTATGTCCCCTTTGCCAAAATAACAAGTCATATATTTTTTACTGTAGCTAAAATGTGGCAAAGCTAAACATGAAATTTTACTATAGCTGAGACTGGATCCTGGTAGCGCTTCCCGAGCTTTCGGCCCTCACTGGCCTTATTCAGGGGTGGTGACAGGAAGGTTTCACGTCACCATCCCTACAGAAGGCCAGTCATGGCCAAAAGCTCAGAAAGAGATACCATATCCAGTCTCAGATATGGTAAAACTTCATGCTACCCCCGATAGGTAAATTATGACTGAGACCAAAAGCAACATTTATGCCTGTACCAAAACTTCATTTTATTCATACTCGTCAGACAAGAGTGTTTCTGAAATCTTTGGTTGATTCTTTGCAGTATAACCGTGATAACATATCCAACAACCACACAGTGATGAGATCTGTAGTACTGGGGCCGTTTTCTTTACTTAAGCTAGTTGTTAGCAAATCCGTTATTTAAGATTTTACTGGAAATTAGGCCCTGATGTTTTTATCTTTTTTGTAGGTTAGGATTTTTTCCTATACACTTTGTACTATCTTAAGGAAGTTACAAAGAAGAAAAAAAAAAAAAAAACTTTGAATGCACATGCATGGTATGTTTAATATGCATTTCCCTTTTTTTAAATTAAACAAGTGGCAACTGGCACATACATGGAGCTACCGGGTACTACCGGTAATTCACCGTAAATGCACATACTGGGAGTGCAATCTAATCCCAGGATCTAATCTGAATGTTAAAAGAGTTTCACCTATTTCATACTTCCCATGCACATATCCCAGTACTCTATTATCCCAACTGAATGGTTCGATCATGCCATTACATACCGGTAAGTGTAAATCCTATACATGTACTCCTTGCATATATCTATACCCACCTTGGTGGAGATTCACTCCGATCCCCTGTATTCTGCTCAAACACTCCCGAGTCCTTCCTTGCCAGACTGCTATTGCTGCTATAACACAGAGCGTAAACAATAATGAAGTAACATAAACTACAAAATCAGCATGCTGTAACATTGTGCATAAACAATATTCAAGTACAAGTGTATTAAAATCAACAGATTAAGTATGGAAGAACACAGCGCATATGTCAAACAAACACAGCACCTATATCAAACAAATATTCATATACCATAAATTACCCAATCAGCAAGGTAGATATTATTAAATAAATACTAAATAATATTCAAATACGACAAACTAACCCAATCAGTACAAAGTACCAATTTAATACAGCTCAGCAATTGTATCAGTACACTGATTTGAACTACAATTTCAAAAGTTTGAGGTGTGAATATTTATCATTATCAATCAGCATTTTCTTATACCATCACCTCACAAATACCTAATGATACACATTATATGTACATAACCCTTTATCTGTATGCAGATACTTTCAGGCAAATATCTGAGTTAGATATTACATCTGCAAAATGTAGATCGAGCAGATCGAGCTAGATATTGGCAATTTAGTCAAAACAGATGAGAGTTCAATATATTCCTATTACAAGTACTTAAATTGCTCCATACATGTATTGCTTTCCCAAACTTTAGTAGGTTTACTATACTAACACTTTCATTGTTTGGTTCTGTATTAATTTAAATCAAAATCAGTCATAGCTGTGAATTATAAAAATAATATACAATAAACTGAGTAAAGCTGTTGCACAAGTTGGAATAGTATATAAATATCATATAAGGTAATTGGGTACAACAGGAGACTATTTGACAACATATGCCCCAGTAATGTATACTCTATTAATAAATTCTCAAAGAAAATATGACTTACTAAATGGCCCATACCTTTTTTTTAATTACCTTTTTGGGTATCATAGGTATATATACAAGAAATTTCAACTAGAACCTATTAAATTGAAGGTTATTTTGTGAGTTTTTCAAGGAATGACATATACAAGCCGCTTCTCTAGAAATCACAGTCAGTGTATGTTTTTTGTCTATAAGGATATCATGGATATGTAAGCCAGTATCAAGAGAGGGATAGGGTAGTGGTGGGTGGTATAGTGGGGTGGTGATGGAAAATATATCAGGTACATGGCCATGGTGGTACAATTTTCAGTCTATATGGTACTTGGTGGGTGGTGCTGAAAGGAGCTGGTGCAATTTTGAATCTAGGATATCAACTGTCTTAACATGCCTGGAAATGCTTGTTCCTGCTCAAAACTATATTATATGGAAGCCCACCAATACTGCTACATATATCACTATCAGTATGCAATATAGAGCAAGATAGCGGGCCAGACAGGCCAGTTCTCCATAACCAGTAATAGTATACACAATATTATATCTCTGTATGTATACTGAGATACTGGACTATATATAATATTGGTAAGTTTCCCATTCCTAAATAAACCCTTTGTATGGCCAATGCTCGTGCAGCAGAAAATCACCTTCAAAATTTATCACTGTGCAAATATCCAATCATGCTAGGAGAAGAGCTCTGACACCCAAAATCCATGCTGTGACAATTGGAACCAAATCCCTTACAAGTTGTCCATAATTCTTCTGGATTGTGAATACGGTGGTCAACGCTGGTTCCACTTCTTCATAATTTTATGGTGCAGTTGTTGGCACTGAATTAAAGTTAATATTATGGACAGCTATACGGGTCAAAATTGATTACAGAAAGTGCACAAGCTCAGGTAAACATGGCCAATGATATGTATCTCTGCAAAATATTCAAGATTTTGAGGCATGCAGACTATGGGCATGCAGACTATTGAGAACTCCAGCCCCCTGGGGCTGGAGTTCTCAAAAATGCTTCTCCAAGTTGTGACTTATGTTAGCAAATTTGAGCATTTATTACTGTAAAATTCAGAGTTAATCCATTTAATGAACTCCAGCCCAGATTTTAAAAGGCACGATTATATACAGGAGGAAGGTAAAAATAAAATAAATAATGGGTGCACTGTGGTCCCTCTCTCAAAGGACACTCTAAGGCAGGAAAGCTTCCATAGAGAGGACATGTAATGTTGGCAGGTAGTACTGAATCATTCGATGCTCTCTTTCACCAAAGGACACCTCTCAAAGGAAGGATTATTCAGTAAAGGGATGGCTCTATATTAGAAGGGAACTACTGTGTAAGGGTGGCACAACTCAAAGGAATACCTAGTGGTATATATTGTCCCAGGTGTGCTGTATTTCTCCTTTATGGTATAGCTGGAAGCTGCAACCACCATGCATGCGATATAGGTTTATTTACAGGAATATCCCGGGCGTGAAGACCCAGTATGCAACCTGACCTTATTGTTGCCTGCTGCTTTAATATTCCTATGCTTTCATACTCTTTCACAAGGAGCGAGACTGAGCGCATAGTTGGTGGGAAGTCAGGATGATGGCCGTTCTGTGGTATCTCCACAGTGGTGGGATTGAAGTGAACCTTGGGGGATTTGGGATGAATTCCCATTCTGGAGACAGAGTTTCTGGATTTATTTAAACAGTTGTCAGTATAAATCACATACAATGTGAAGCCTTATGCATTAATTCTATATTAACAATTGTATATACCGGTATACAAACAGACCACCGATCCGCACATAACATGAAGAAATGTTTGGGTAGAATTTATTTATGGGTAGTCAAACTTTGCAAAGGACAACAGAACCTCTAACATTAAGTGAACCATTATAAATTGGCCATAAATTGTCTATCAAGACAGTCAGTGTCAACTTTCCAAAATGATGAATGAAATTCTAGTCAACTTTTTGGACTTTAGATTGAAAATATTATTTTAAGCTAAACACTGTAACAGTTCTCACCATTACATCAGGAAATCATTTTGATATATTTTTAGCTCTGCTTGACTGTGTCAGCACAGCTTATAGTACAGGGTTGACCTTGGTGTCAGTTGACGTCTGTCCACGTCCTATTAATGAATTTTCTCAGAAACCAATTGGCTAAGTGATGCCAAATTTTGCAGAACGGTAGGTAGGCACAATATCTGGAGACATTTTTCTAGGATTTTTAACATTTTGAGTGCTAAATTTATAACTATGTTATGTTTCTTTAACACTGGACCCCATGGGACTATGTTGTTTGAAAAGTTTCAATGTGTGTCTTCCGGCCCCTATGCCTCTTATTGTTTTTCAATGAAACTTTCTCTAAATATTCTGGGTCACCATGATAAAAAATTTATGTAATCAGAATTTTGAAATTTCAAATTTAACATTTTTAAAAAAAGGTTGAAATTTTCATTAACATGGGACCCTATGGGAGTGAAAACCTCAAAATGCTACTCCTCCTAGTTATGATTCTTCTTCCACCAAACTTTTTCTGAATATTCCCTATGACAGTTCTCAAAAAAGTTACCTATTGGGATTTTGAAATTTGTCTAATTATTATTTAAACAAAAAAGATTAAAATTTATCATTGTGGCCAATGGGAAAATGAAAAATTGCCAAAAATCTTGGAAACGGCTAATCGGAGATCGAAAGTGAAATTTAGGACTCGAGGGTTACTTACACAACATATATGGTGTACCTTGACCTTTTAGTGTTAAAGTTCACTGTAGAGAGAAATGGCTTGAAATTTGGGACCCGGGAGTAATTGGTATAGCATATATAGGATACTTTAGACCTCAAATTTCAAGGTCAATTTGGGGTCATTCAGTGCACATGTCTCAAGCTGACTGTTAACTCAAAATTGGCTGTCTGTAGAGTACTTCAGACTAAAATTTAGGACTCTGGACTAGGAAAATTTAGGACTTTGTTTCATGAAAGTGTGATAAAATTATCTATCTACCTTCTGGGGCGGATGCAGGATTTTGTGAAGGGGGGTTCGAATTTTGCCCCCCCCCCTCCCCGATAAAAAATAATAAAACAATGAATAAATAATTAAAAATAAAAATTGCAGCATAGGCATATTTATTCGGGATTCTTTTGACACCTCACTTACTCATATCATTTTATCTTTCGGCCATATGGTCGTATTTGTAGTTTAATTTATGGCGGACAATTTACTTGCAGTATTGAGGTACATGCATGTTTAGAATAAAGGAAGAATCAGAGACTGTAACTAAAATGTTGGTCTTAATTTGCTAGTATTTGGCTTCACTGAACCATGACATGCTAATCTGACCTAGGCATAAGACGGGCTAACAAAGTACATGTAACATGTGTAAG
>JAAUYG010174065.1_pt1 | contig 11691 bp, 6 predicted proteins | sample 7278091 | NCBI WGS metagenome assembly JAAUYG01 (sample SAMN14350201, study PRJNA611818) | marine sediment metagenome | isolation source: surface marine sediment (0.6m) | place: French Polynesia: Moorea | collected 2018-08 | reverse complement strand
GTTGTTGGTGTTGTATATATCTATGCAATCAGCTAGTAGACTATGTTGCCATGTACAGTGAAACCTCTCGAGAGACCACTGCCATGAGAGACCACCTGTCTTGAAAGACCACATATTTCTGGCAGATGGTTCTACATTTCAATCCAATTGAACCTGTCACCAAAGACCACCTGTCTTGAAAGACCACCCCTTCAGACATAGAAATGTGGTCTCTCAAGACAGGTGGTCTTTGGTGACAGGTTCAATTGGATTGAAATGTAGAACCATCTGCCAGAAATATGTGGTTTTTCAAGACAGGTGGTCTCTCATGGCAGTGGTCTCTCGAGAGGTTTCACTGTACATGGCAACATAGTCTACTAGCTGATTGCATAGATATATACAACACCAACAACAATCAGTTTAAAATGGATGCAAAGTGGGACAACTTTATGCTTCTACAATGATGCTACACGTATCTCTGTTATCAGTTAGAGCTGGGTCGACATTCAAACACTAGGTGTGTGTAGTGGAGTAACAGGGCCGGTTTCCAGACAAATCTCAAGTCCAAAACTGAACTTAAGCAGGTAAAAGAATGGTTGTCAAGGTGACTACTGGTCTTCAGTTCATTTCTAGACTTCAGATTGGCTTAAGAAACTGTGCCCTGCCCCCTCCCTACTTGCCTTTCCCTCTGTCTTCACACCATCCATGTCCTCTAGCTTGTCTGTTTCCTCCTTGTGTAACTCCAGGGCTTCCATCAATCTCTCCGCCTAGTGGGACGAGGTCAATATGTGTTACACCATGCTACTACAGCAACTGTACAATCACAGGTGTTTATTAACCACAGTGCCTTTAGAAAGTCTAACAGGGTTTGATTAGGTGTACAATTTTTCCAATTGAATATTCTTGTAGTTTAACCCTGTCAGGTAAGGGTTAGCTAGATCACTGCTGAGAGGGCTACAGAAACCACAATGTGTATATGAGTGCATGAGCACTAAAGGAATGAATACAGTAATACATGTGTTAACTCTTATTATATTGCTTTCTTGTATCTATACGGCTTTCCTGTCGACTCTTTCCCCCCCTCAGTGAAAAGGGTTGACATGAACAGAATGAGTCCTAATTAAGATAACACAAACTTTGACCAGATAACTGACGAGTTTCAGTTACTTCCAAAGTAAAAGCAGCCAGTAAGACACTCTGGATAAAGTACAGTAGAACCTGTCTTGTAAGACCACCCCACTGGCCATAAAAATGTGGTCTCTTAAGACGGTTGGTCTTTGACAACAGGTTCAATTACATTGAAATGTAGGACCTTCTGTGAGGAATATCTGGTCTTTCAAGACGGGTGGTTTCACGGCAGTGGCCTTTCAAGACAGGTTTCACTGTACACACCCCAGAGAGGGATTATCGACCTGAGGCTGTGGATGTTGTGTAAGGATCATACTTACTGCTTTCACAGTCTCCAGGGTCTTTTTGCCTGCAATCACAGATTCCTTGTTGGTTTCTCCAGCAATCTAGTAGAATGAAATCCATTTGTTTTTCAGAAATGAAACAACTGTGCTAATTAGCCTCAGGCTTGTAGCCCTTCGGTTAAGGCATGAGAACAAAACTAGGAATGCTCTTGCAGTAGTGTAACATCAGAAAACTTCCGAGCCCCTGGATGGAGTACATGTACTTGAAATTACTGAGATTTATGGGTTTAATGTTCAGATACAAAATATGCTGAATAAGCCGTTATATGATAGACAATCATAAGCTGCTTTCTTGATGAATATGAGTATAACGAGGCCACTAGAAAGATACAAATAGTGGCTGGCTGGTGGCCACTTAATGTAGCAGCCTTCTAAAGAATCAAAACTGCAATTCAACTGCAATCTAGTTCTAGAAATAAGTTTTATGTGACATTCTCTCTGAGTCTCCTCACCACTAGTTCCTCCGTCTGCCCGCTGCCTTCCTCATACTCCTTCTCTCGTTCCTAACACACACAGGAACAAAACATACTTTAGTACAATTTTTTGTCTCTTGTGTGGTCATCAAGTTGATGGGCTACTCTATATACATGGGAACTACATTAATTTATATATACTGCACAGAGAATATGGACGGCGAGTTTCAAGGAAATTCTTCCTAATGGATATACCGGTATGTCTTTTTATTTTACACTGTTAGTCTCTTACTAGCAGTAGTGCTATGACTTCAACCCTAGCTTTTACATTATTCTACAGGTTAGTATTTCTTTTTATATGACAAACTTTTCATGTACAACAGCAAGAAATCTGTGGGATATCAAGTGTCTTGGATCTTTAAATAAAGTGTATTTTAGACATCAATAACTTCAACACACCAGCATTTTAATTTACGCGTCAAACCTTTCAGTGAAATGGGCAATATGAGAAGTGCTGTGAAATATCAAGTGTCTTAGATCTTTAAGCAGTGTACCATGTGTACAGTGCTAACACTATCAAATAAAACAACTCTATTACTGTAAATGATGCCATACCATCTCTCTCTCCTCCTCCAGCACCAGGGGTTCCTGGGTCTTCTCCCAGAGCCGCAGTGATTTATCGTGTGAGGCCGACACCACAAAGTTACCACTGCCACTGACGGCCAGCGTCCACACCTCCGCATGATGACCCTAGTCACATAGGAGAAGTTAAACATGCATCAACATAGTGTACACCACTCTGATCATTATCCCAATTTACTCGCTATCCTAATATTCTAATGCAGAGTAATGTTACGTACTAAAGTAGTAGGTTTTAGTTCTTTATTTCATAGGGATAACATACAGTTACGAACATTGTAGTGTACACTGATCAGTATTCTAATGTACCCACTATCCTAATATTCTAATGTAAGGTAATGTCAAGTACTAAAGTTACTGTAGTAGCTTTTAATGCTTTAAAAGTCAAGTACTAAAGTAGTAGCTTTTAATGCTTTATTTTATAGGGATATAAACTTCGACCATGTCCTACCCTTAATGTCTGTATAAGGTCAAAGGAATCTCCATCCCACTGTTTGACCAGTCCGTCCTTCCCACATGTGAAGAACATATGTGTCTTGGGAACAAACTGGACTTGCATGATACTGGTAAATACAAATAAACATAAAAGTTATTAAGTAAACCAGTTGATACCCAAACAACAGTGTAAAAGTCATACGGAGGAGCGTTACACAAAATATGAAATGGGGTCATGACATACAGTTTAATATCTGCCACAAGGTATCGGTAAACAGCAGAGACACTTTTGCCAGTTGCACCTACCATGGATCCGATGGGCCAGAAACAACTATGGGACTGCCACAGTATCCTTGGCCAAGTTCTCCCAAAAAATTACAAGCTTTGAAATTTTGACTGAACTCAATCAGATTGCCCAGATTTCCGAATTTGAAACTTAAAGGCATCACTATTTTTCTTTTTTGAGAGCCTCAGTCCTAAATTTACATGATCTTAATGCTAAAATCCATTTCCACGCACTGAATAGAAAGAATTCTATTTGAAAAAGTTATCATTAAATTCCAGATCACTGGTCTCATGAGAACTGTGCAATATATAAGATGCACTATTTGTAGTAATAATTGTCTGCTATTTATTCACCTGTCATCGTGGGCGAATATTGATTTATGACAGTCTCCAAAGTCGAGTCCCCATAGCTTGACGTTCCGGTCCGCTGACCCTGTCACCAGCAGGGTGCTGTCAGACGAGATGTCCATACACAGGACAGGCAACTTGTGGCCATACAGCGACAGGAAAAACTGGAAGGGAATGCCATGGAAGGAGTCCTCTCAAGTTCTGGACTGGAGTTCTTAAAAATACTTAAGTCTAAGTTTTGACTTAGTTAGGTCAGATTCTCAGATGATCATATTACTCAGATTAGTGGCTTAAGTTGAAACTTAGACTTAAGTAATTTCAAGAACTCCATCCCTCCTATTAGAAAGTTTGGTTTCATGTGAAACACATCAAGCCAAGAACTGGTAGAAGAAATTTGACTTTAGTGACCTGAACTTGTGCCATCATTGTTTGGTTGTCCATATTTCTGTATGTTGGTCTGATTACAAAACTGGTAACATTGGAAGAGGGCTCACGGAATGAGAAGTCTCAGAATTTAGCAACTACAATAATTACACAAAAAAAAGTTATGTCTTGAGAATAAGTGACAAACATTGCAGGCATGTATGACATATTAGTAAGTACCAGTATTGCATATTACATGCAGTGTTGAACTACCAGAACATGTACTAAGTATTTACTGCAAACTGCTAATGTTATATCTTTACCTTTAAGGTGTCGGCAAAGAACACCTTCACAGTATTGTCTAGCAAGGAGACAGCCAGCAACTTATGATCTGGGCTGAAAAAATGGAACAAAGCCTAAATTCTGTAATCAATTGTACCAGATATATTCAGACAGACCACCTTCAAGTGTTTAATTGAAAAAGATAGTTATTGTAAACTAACAAACAGCATTCTCATCAGGTCTCTATTTAGTTACTCTATCAAACCCTACTGCAACTCTTTTCTGATTTAGTTTCAGACTTGTTCGTCAACTTGATCAGAATATTTACTGTCGATCTATGACTAGATAATTATGTTTATAGATTGTACTCCCAGACATCTAAATGTACAACAAAAAGATGTTTAAGTCCCATGTGAGAGAAAGAGAGAGAGATGAGAGAGAGAGAGAGGGAGCAAGAGAGAATTTTTTTACCTGAATTTAACTCCCAAAACTCCTTCTGTCATTTTGAGGGTTCTTGTATGGACCAAGGTCAAACGTTTACTGAAAAGAACAAATAAAGAGACAGTTCACTTCACCACGGTGACCATTTTCTCACGGTGACATTGTAGCCCAGAAAAACCAAGGCAGACAAAAACATCCATGCTAGAAATATGTGCAGTGGATGCCACATTTACCATACATTCAACATGTTCGAATCCATTTGTATTCTCCAGGTCTCCATAATAAAGTTCATTTGAATCCAAGGCATGTCAAATTTCTGGAATCTTAGACTTGTCTAACAAGCAAGCAGATGTTACCCGGAGTGTGTATGGTTTATCTAGCCCATGGTGTCCACCCAGGGGACTACACTACCTTGTGGTGGAGTACTCTTCATCTGTGATCAGCTCAAAGTCCCAGAACTTGACTTCGTGGTCAGCACTGCCAGACACTATACTCTTCTGCAGAAGTTACGGGAAATGGGTTAGTAAATTCAAATCTGCATTAGCTGTAAGAACCATGTCCAAAACACATTTATCTGACTCATGGGTCATAGCCTCATAATAAAATAAACACATGTACAAACAAAAGAAAAACATAATATATACACAGAATATTCTGCTGCTTTGCTAGTGTAAGCATATGATACTAGAATTATATAATGTCTAAGTGTGTGTTTTTCTATAATACATTTAATGCAAGGTATATGGAATTATCTGTGTAACTAGCAATCCTGAAACCTCCCGATATGGGTCTTTATCTAACATTCCACACACTGGCATCACAAACAAACAAACAATGTTTCTATTCAGCTTCAAACACAGATGGATAAACGGCTGTGTATTACCATGGTTTACCCTGTGCCTGGACTAACCTGGTTAGGCGCGAGACAGATCCCCCACACGGAGTCTGTGTGGGCCTCCACACTCTCTAACAGCGTGCCGGACGCTAGGTCAAATATCTGTAGCTGGCCAGTCTGGGAAGATAGAGAAACATATTAACACACTAATAGGAACTGAAAGCTATCAGATCAATGTGTCTGTGAACTGTTATATTGGTCCTGAGCAAATATCAGCACAGTACAAGTCATCTGAATTACATAAAAGCTTACCATATCATTTACCAGTGCCAGTGCTTTTTTAAGACCAAACACTGAACCTGGGGCCTGTTTCTGGAAAAATCTTAAGTCTAGAAATGGATTTAAGTGTACTGATCAACTTTGCAATGACTCTTTTCCATGCTTAAGATCACTAGTGGACTTAACATCTCCCAAAAAACTGGACTCTGGTCACGATAAGGTCTTAGAAGTCCCAATTTATTGGGGAGAGGTGGGAGGAGAGGATCGTGCTTTACTGTACATCGGTGTTCCAATGTATTAAGACCCTATATCCGGCAGTGTGTCCCAACTTAGAGTCTTTGGCTCAAGGCAGTCCAGGACTGGATCCCATCCTCCCACACCCCAAGTGGATGACTGTATTAACCACTAGGTTAATGGCGCCTGGATGTGCAGTGATGTAAGTATCAAACTACAGGAAGGCCTTATTATACCAGCAGGGATTACAATGGTCTGTTTGATGTGAAGTAGAACTGTCTCTGGTCTAACTTTACAGCAGTATTATGTATGCTCACCTTTGTTCCCAGTACGACATGTCTGTCTCCCGGTGTGAACAGTGAACATAGCGCGTAGTCACACTTCACGGTACGTATGCACTGTAGCGTGGCTCTGGAACAGAGAGGACAATGGTCACAATATCACTCTATAAGACTATGTACCTAGTAAATGTACTGGATAATTGAACATTTTTGAACAGCTCAACAGGGCCAATGGCAGCCATATACTGTTTTTGGCATTCTCCTGTAGGAGTGCCTGTATTTGGTAACGTTACTAATAGTGACTGTGACACTTCAGTTCTAACTTACACGAAACTTATTTAACTTAAAGCTTCTGCTGTTAACTCTTGACTGCAGTACATCTGTCTGAGGCATTATAAAATGCTATGGCAAGAACAAACAAATGGATGCTTTAAAGAAAACGCAACAATATCCTCCAGAGACAGTACTGCAAACTGAACTCTGTTGGTTCATGTGGCTATACTTATATCAAATAACATGTCAGTTTTGGTAATCATTATCCTGAGGAGTAACATATAAGTGCTAGAAGTGTGGCAAAAACACCAGACAAACATTACTGACAGTTGACACCAACATGTGACAAATGACAACATGCGACCTCTGACCTGTTCCAGAGTTTGACACTGTCACCGCTAGCTGACAGTATGGCTGTGTGATCCGAGCTGAAGGACAGGGTGCGGACGTCACTCCTGTGACCAGGTAACACCAGCCGTGTCACCCCCTTCTGTTCTGGCCTTTTCTCCACCAGGTCTACATGACACATCTGGATTGAGTTGTTTGTCAACAAGGCCACCACCTGAGGTCAGAAAAGAAGCTAAAATGTTGACATATTTTAATGCCAAGGTTGTGAGATAAAACACAGAAGCCATGATAACAAGAGCTACACTACATATAATATTTACTTATTTCTGTCAGGAAAAGACGATAAAATGTACTTGTGAACAATAAAGACCTTAAAATTTCACAAAAAGCCCAGCAAATGCAGAATGTTTCAAGCATTCCCTGACTTCTCCCCAATTTCTGACTCAATAAGATGCAACATGTGCTTAATTAGCACATTGTGCTTAAATAGCACAATGTGATCTAACAAAATGTGCTCAATTAGCACAATGTGCTTAAATAGCACAAATTCCTCTAACAAAATGTGCTCAATTAGCACAATGTGCTCTAACAACAAAATGTGCTCAAATAAAATGTGCTTTAACAACAGAATGTGTTCAAACAGCACAATGTGCTGCAACAATACTGTTACAATGTGCTCTAACAGTAACAATGTACTCAAACAACCCACTGTGCTCAATAAAACAAGACAACATGCTCTCACAATAACTATAAGGAACTGCAAAGACTGACTGTCTTCCCAAGAGAACATGCTGCAGTTTTCACTTGCACTTGAATATGCTTGGTTAGAGCTTTGAAGGTGACTGACTGTACCTTGACACTGCTCTCAGCCTCCATCACACAGAAAAACGAGCGTATCTTGGCTGACATTCGGATGTTACTGATCCTGCGTATTCTGTCTTGTACCGATGGCTCAACCTCGATGGAGTCCTCGTTCTCTCCATGCTCTCTGCAAAACACCACAGAAATCAGGGGCCATGTTTCATAAAAGATTACATCAGGACTTAAGTTCCATAATCCACAGAAATTAGGGAACAGTTTCCCAGAAAAAATTAAGGCAGTACTTAAGGCCCGTAATCGCCTTTGAATCTATTATCTTTTTCATGCTTAAGATAACAAGTGGACTTTAGATATTTTAAGCAACCATACTCTGGTCTCAGCATTATACAATGGAAGCCTCTAACACTACTCAGAGTCAGGTGACAATACATGATAAACCACTTCAACATGCGACTAATTTTAAATTGCAAACCAATTGTGCGAACTTACTTTTATTTTAAACAGATGTAGGACAACTAGCAAGTGTTTTGTTCATAGCAAAATACATAATTTTTATGCAAAATAAAACAGCTGTTTAGTGTGTTGCTCAAACAGATTGCATTATATATAGTATGCAAAATATATATACCAGGGGTGGTAAAATAATAACGCATTTACATACAGTAGTCCCCCTATTTTAAGACCATCCTTGTTTATAAGACCGCTTGATTTGGCCTCAAATAGCAATTTTCTGTATTAAATGACCTTTGTTTTAAGACCACCTGCAATATAAGACCACATTCTCTTGGTTCCATGGGTGGTCTTAAAGTAGAGGGACCACTGTATATGGCACAAAGAGCTGCATTTTATTACCATATAAACCTTCCAGTACTAAACAGAGGTGGAGTAAAGGCCATTACACCAAATTCATTTCAGTCAATGTCTCAGATCGTACCTTGCCCTCTTCCTGGCTTTTTTCTGTTTCTTCTGCATGTGTTTTTTCAGCTCTGCCTCGGTGAGAATTCTGAACAACTCTAGCGTGGAATCAGAGCCCTGGAAAAGATGCCTAACAATATACCACCACGTCACATGGCAAATACTGTAAATGTCATGGTGCACGCTACTATAATATAGTCATTTGGTGTTTATTATTGTTATTATAATCACTGTTGCCATTATTACTGTCATTACTTTATTATATTATGTGATTTATTTAATTATTTTTATTTATTGTTATGTTTATTATTGATGTTCCTCATGTGTTAATTTTTTTTTCATTCAAGCTGGCCTCCACTTTAGTTAATGTGCTAAATACATGACATGGCAGTAGACGTACATGTACACCCAGTATCCTCCTGGAGGGATCCAATCCCATGCTAACCACCCTCTCCTTTCCTTGCCTCAGTACTGTGCCAGCCTTCCTACAGCTCAGGATATTCTGGAAGAGGGTCAACACAAGGTCACACTAGCCTGAGCTGAATGGGGGTCAACACAAGGTCATATATATCTGTTCTGAAATGAGGTCAACACAAGGTCATACAAATTTGCTCTGAAAATGGGTCAACACAGGGTCATACAAGTCTGCTCTGAAATGGGGTCAACACAAGGTCATGCAAATTCGTTCTGAAAGGCGGTCAACACAAGGTCATATAATCTGTTCTGAAATGGGGTCAACACAAGGTCATACAAATTTGCTCTGAAAATGGGTCATCACAGGGTCATACAAGTCTGCTCTGAAATGGGGTCAACACAAGGTCATACAAATTTGCTCTGAAAATGGGTCAACACAGGGTCGTACAAGTCTGCTGTGGTTGAGGTAAACACAGGGTCATACACATGTGTAACAGGACAATCTCCCTACAATGTACACAAACACAACACATCACAAATATTATCAACATCTTTTTAAAGATAAACTGGACACAAATTTTAGAATGATAAATGGGATGTTGCAGAATATCTAGACAGAGGACATGCTTGAATTCTTTTTTTGACAGATCATTAAATCTTAATGCTAGGTGGGTAGTGAATAGTAAAGTCAGAAACCCTTTTATTACAGTCTCACCAACAGGGCACAATGGTCTTTAGCCTTGGGTTTAATATTTAAGCCATTTTATTTTCATAAATTAAGCTTACATCAATATCGTGGTAAGTAAAACTCCACAGGTGATAATTGATCATACACAGTTAACATCAACAAAATATACTGATGTCAACATTTAAGCTAATTGTCAATGATCATATTTTAGAACATACCTGGTACCTGTATTTTCATAAATGAAATACACAAAGTAAGAGAAATAACAGACCAGGTCTTCCTCTTTCTCCTCCTCCTCCTCAATGTCCAGCCCTGTATCACCCAGTTCCATATCTTCACCGTCTTCTATTTTCCTCCTCTTGGTAGGGAATTCTTCCTTCACCTGCAAATATATACAACAGAGATTCTCCTTATAAATGTCTTTAAGACTGGCTGCCACTGACATCACCGTTACACTGTCAATATAAGGGGTCAGTTTCAAAAACAATCCAAAACCGAATTAACTGATCTTGCACAAGGAAAAGACAATGATTGGTGGCCATGGTGATTACTGAAGTTAAACCCATTTCTAGACGAAAGACTTATCTGGAACCTGGCCCCCTAGTTACCATGTGCAGTATTTGTTTGCCGAAAGAATTATTACTAAAGACATTTGTTTTTGTATATCCCATAAGTTAAAGTGATCCGACAACAAAATAAGTACAGAGCTTGACAAATACTAAACAAAGACTCATACTCCTGTGGAAATGTCACCACACCGCTACAATGATTATTGATCAAGAGATAAGGGATAAGGGATAACATCAGTGAGAGATTACTGACCTGTGGCTGTGGTTCCTGTCCCGGCTGTGTATAGTTAATCTCCCAGATCCTTATGTCCATGTCCACTGAGCCAGTGATGAGCCACGTCTCATCCTGGGCCACCACAAAGTCCCACACCTATCAGACGGAAGCACAGTATGTATAGTGAATATTCAATATACAGTAGAACTACACTATGCAGACACCTCAAAATTAAGACGATCTCATAATAAAAATCACTGCCTACTACATGTAGTACAAAAGTGGCAATTTTAATGTTTAGTAGTCTCAGAAGTGACAGCGCCTCGCAATTAAGACCATTGTGGGTGGTCTTTATTGTGAGGTGCCACTGTATTGTGGGTAGTCTGGACAAGGTTACTGTAATGAGTAATGTTCTTTAGTGGGTTACAAAACATCGTATCATCGAGGCACAAATACAGCTTTGATCTAATGAGAAAAATGCGTTGTGTCAAAGAATATACAGCTATTAAAAAACATAAAGGCAAGACGAAATTTGCACAAGGAGGTGTTGTCACCGATAGGTTTGTCATCGATAGGGTTGACTGCGACCTTGGAGGGATAATTTCTCCAAGAATGTCGGCAATTTACTAATTAAGTAACTATTGCTTTTTTAATACTTAAGTTCAACCTTTTTACTTTCTCAAAACACTGCCCCTCTGACCTTACCTCTGTGCGATGACCAACAAGTGTCTTAAAGCAATGCTGTGTATCCAGGTCCCAGAACTTGACCAGCGTGTCCTTGGAGCTGCAATATAGCGGGAAGTTCGTGTGAGGTGGGATTTGCCAATATATATTGGAAGCCATACAGCACTACAGCTTACTAAAGACAATTGTTTTGGCATAATTTGCTCATGTGTCACAAATCTATAATTATGTAGTGATATGTGACTGTGAAATACCAGGGCTGCATGGTCCAGGAGTTCTTGAATCCGCCTAAGTGTATGCTTAAAAGGCACAGAACTTAAACTTAAGTCAATAACCTAAGTGATGTGATTGGATAGAATCAGACTTTAGTCAAAACTTGATAAATTCGCACGAATTTATATATTCTCACCGTGAGGTGTCAAACCATAACTCTCTGCCGTGGCTCCCGGCCACGGATCCCTAGCCGTCTGAAAAACGAAAT
>JAAUYG010058143.1_pt1 | contig 11691 bp, 4 predicted proteins | sample 7278091 | NCBI WGS metagenome assembly JAAUYG01 (sample SAMN14350201, study PRJNA611818) | marine sediment metagenome | isolation source: surface marine sediment (0.6m) | place: French Polynesia: Moorea | collected 2018-08 | reverse complement strand
CCCAGATTTCAAAACCGACAAGGGAAAATTCTCCTTCTGGACCTGGAAAGAGAAAACAGTGATCCATACGAGATCAAAATCGAAGGAAACCTGAACTTGGAGGACTTCGATCCGCATGGATTGTCGGCATGGGTTAACGCGGAAAGTGGTAAGCCTTGTTAATATTTATTGAGGGGTGCAAGAAGTAGACTTTTAGCGTCTAAGGTTTATATTAGCGCCTGATTTGCATTTGTAACTTTACGTCATTGGATGTTTTGAAACACATCTGATGCATTTGCAACAAGGCCCAAGCTCTTTTTATTTAACGCCGAATGTTTCTATAGTAATAAATTTGGACCAGGAAACCCACCGTTTTTCTCTAGTAAATTCATTACCGACGACTCAGAGTATAATTAAAATAATAAGGGTGCAGTGGGTGACAAGGTAGCTAAGTGCCTTTCCATGGCTGTGGTTAGTTACCCTGCAATATTTATAATTCATTAACATTTTTATTACCCAGTAATTATCAGGCCTTCGGTGTTGGGATCTGGCACCCATCTTGATACCCAGTACCGGGCATTAGTCAAAATTTAAACATGTAAAGTAGCCAACCCACCATGTGATTGGATGGAAGCAATCTTTTCAGATTAGGAAAACTGGAAATATGAACATAACAGTACAGAAAGCCAGTACAGAAAAACTGACAAAGAAATATTTCAGACTCCAATGCTTATTTCAAGTAAGTTTTTTTATTTTGTGCAACTTCATGTAGCGAAAATAAAGAACATCCACCCCCCCCCCCCCATGATGTCCACTCCAGTCTTCTGATGTTTGTAAGCTGTGACTAATTTGGGGCAAAATTAGGCTTACCATATATGTAACATTGTCGTTGATTTCTTCTGCGAGTTTTAGTGTTACACCAGTGTGTCACGTATTTTGTCAGGTGGCATGGCATTTACCTTTCCCGTTGTCCTAAACCATTTTTATTTCAGGCACAGTTTCCGTATTTGTGGTGAACCACCCGAAAGGACTGGGGCTGGTGGAGAAATTCCGATTTGATTCTGAAAGTCAGACTTTGATTCATTTGGAGACAGTAGGCGTAGGCGACCCGGCCTTCAGGCTGTGAGTGTACATGTATATTGCTATTCCAGCAACAGCATGTCTGCCGACAATAACACCAGGAGCACTGGGAGGTTCCGTTTGGTTAGGCTGCCACCCAAACATTTCATCGATATATACAGTGAAACCTGGGAATTAGGGACACCCAAGGTACTGCCAAAAAACTGTCCTGAATTCTGAGGTGGTCTTATTTCTCAGGTTCATTTCTATGTACTACTAAATAGACATAGGGACTGAAGTAGGTGTCCTTAATTCCCAGGTTGTCCCTATTTCTCAGGTAGTCTTAGGACAGGTTTCACTGTATATCATATTTGGTGATAGAACATAAGCATTATTGCTATTAGATAGCCAGTAAAGTCCTTTCCTTAAGCACATGATGTACTCAGTAGTTTTTCCTACTTATGCGGGTGTAGGTGGTGGGTTAAATAGGACCATATATGTTGGACCGATCTACGCCCGAGAGTTTTGGCGTGCTAAGCCACCGACTCACCATAGGTGAGCAGAAAGGAATCACTCAGGCCATTATACTGATTCCAAGCCAGTCAGTCGGTTGGCTAAGTTGTTAGTGCCAAGCACCAAGCTGAGAAGCATAAACCTCCCAGTTTTTACATCTTTGATGTGACGTGGTCTGGGATCGAACCCCAGACTTTCGCACTCCGAGCAGACCCTCTAACCACTAGGTTACGGGGGCAGTCTCCAGGATAGATTGAACATGGACCTTCTGACATGGTGAATATGGTGGTCATGAGATCACACAGTTTTTTCTTTTTTTTTTTTTGAGGGAGAGGGGGTCTGTGATAAGTTACAATTTGGAAATTTTCTTAACACTTTTTATTAAATGGAAATATAACATTATTGTGGTCAATGTCGAAATGACAAGACAGTTTCAATTATCCCAAGACAGGCAATGATACATTGAAAGCGGGGGAATATTTGGGCCTCCGCTAAAGTATTTCATCTACGTGGGGCACTTTTGCTGTTGGACCCTTTGAGGGTCACCGTGGCATCATTGGTTGCTCTATCAATTGTACGAAAATTCTGATGCTCAAACATGCTACTGCTGATATAGTTATGACTCTTTTTTATACACGAAACGTTTGTGTAAAACTGACAGTGCACACAACACATTTATTTTCGAAATGTCGATATTCCTATAGTTTTCATCCGATTACAGCAAATCCTTATGAGAACACAGGTAACCATGGAGGAATACAGGGTATCACTTTTCTTGACGTTGGGCCAAATTAACGGCCGGGAAATATGGGACTCAAGGTCCTAAAATATACATAGGCCTCAATGAAAAGCCACCACTAATAGCGGTATGCAGTGGTAGTTTTTCATTGATTCCAAGCAGATGTGGGTACTGTCATGTCAGCATAGCATGGTTAACATCAGTTTGGGTCCTTCATTCGGCGTACTTTACAAAATTCAGCCAAATGTCCCATGATAAATATGGTAATTAGGGGTCGGTGTGGTTGAAGAAATAACATTTGGGATATACAAAAAAAAAAAAAAAAAAAAGCAAGAGAAGGAAATCGGCATTTTTTATTATGTTTTCTTAACAGATATATAGATGATGCTTTACAACGACATTTCTATGATGGCTCCTCATGACAGACATTAGCCCAAAAGGACTCTCTATACAACGTGATATAGAGTCCAATAAGTGTTGTACGGTAATGTACCAAAATCGCGGGTTAGGACTATTTTTCGAAAAGTAACCTACTGTAACCTACGTCTTTTGCTTCAAAAGTGTTCTTAAAGTTGCACTGCGAAAACGAGATAAAACAAACGCCATCTTCCAGGTATATTTACTGAAAACCCGTTGCTGGAGTTTACCCTTTCGAAAGACGCCATTAATCGCCGTCACAACCCCTAGCGACTGACGGAGAACAGCTAGTTCAAGGAGATTCGGAGTTTACAAAGCTCGTTTCCTGCCAAAAGTTATACAGGTGCGACTAGTATAACTTTTGGGCGGGAAACGATGTTTGCATGGTCATGGGCTTTAACATATGATAATGATTATATCAAGTGCTGAAGAAAGCTGCCTGTATTTTGGAATTTTTTCAGTTTAAGACTGGTTAAACTGTGGAATAAAATCTTATAAATTGCATTAAATATTGTTGGCTGAGTATTTTTTAAAGACCATCTAGGACTCTGAGGAGACTTTTGAGGTTTAACCCAGTAAGTAAGGAAAAGTTCTAGTCGATTTTCTAAAAGTGAATTAGGCCGGCAATGTCATTAGTGATGTAACAGAACTCGGGTGGCAAGGTAAAATTTAATGTCGATAAACTGTAGCCCAGAGTGGCATTTATTCACTCAATGAGTCGAGAGCAGTGATAGTACAGGACAGGATCGGTAAATAATGCCATACCAAGAATAAACTCCGTCACACTGATACATGTAATATGTGGCCCATGTTTATTTGCTCAGCCAAGCATTTTAAATGTCCAAGGAGTTTGAATGGTCCTTAGGATGTACACAGAGATTTTTTAGATGCTCTTGAACACCACTGATGCTAGCAGTGCGCAGGTTTCAGTACTATTCTGCCTTGTAACATGTGTAAAATCTTAGAGTTTAGTTTAGTTGAATTCTTTAGATAATCTTTGGTATCTTGTTTTTTACTTCTAGTACATGTGCTCATCATGCTGATGCTTGTGGTTTTTAGATACCAAGAAGGCGCTAGTGATGCTAGGAAGCTGAATTTGCACCACAAATAATATCTGCCATACCGGTGAGTTCATGAGTTGGAAAACCTCTCATACACATTGAAATTTTATCAGTTAAGCAGACGCCATAGCATCACCAGGTAATGGTGACAATTTGACAGTCAGTATGATATTAGTGCCTCTTTAGATTGAGAGAGACAGACTGATTTTTATCGATAATTGATTAGTTTGACATCCACCAATCATCATGATTACAGATTATAATTTTTTTTTGAAGACAAACTGTGCAATTGTGTAATCTTTTGTCCAACATCATGGTGTGATAGAATTTTCATGATTTTGTAGGTTCTTTTCATGTTGGGTTTTACTGCTTTCATATTATCAATATATATTGTGTGTTAATCTAAAGTCTGCATGATACGTATGGATGATACATATCAATACACATCCCTATGATCAATAGTAGTTGGTTAAGTACTCTTTGACCAAACTATTGCAGTGGAGTATTACATGTATATGATGAATGTGTTTTAATGCATAATAAATGTTTATTTTATTTTATGTAGTATATATTTTGTTTTACTTGCCAGGCTCCCTTGGGAGTGGATTGTGGTACAGGACCAGTGCACAAAGACCAGGCCCGGGCTTACCTTCAGGTCAGCATAACTAGCAAATGAATTGAGCTTTTTATATGGATGCCAGTATTGCTGTAATGATATAATTACAGTAGAAATAGTCTGTATATTAAGCCAACAACATATTATATTTATTACCTAGTGTCTTGAGTTACCGGTACATATAGCCCGAATACTAGGCTCCTCGACCTCTGCAGCTATTGCCATTTTCTAATGGATGCAGGAAGTCCACATGTCCAGCAAAACTCGGCTCGCAAGATGCAGATCTTCCGGCTGTACCAAGTACACCCCATAATGACCTGTATTGTTTATTTGCCACTTTCTAGCATAGCATTTCTAGAATACTTTCTGGCATAGTGAGCAAAGTTTGAAAATGTGTTACTTTCTGTCTAAATTGTACAGATTCATTTCATTGTGTATGATGTCGTTTGTAAACTTCATTATTTGCAGCCATGAGTTACTACTACCAGCCAACTGGTATGATGCAGCCACATTCCATCCCCAGTGATAAGCCAGGGATATATGGGGCCTCCCCGGCAGCTGTGGCAGCAGGAAGCTCGCCATTGGTAGCATCTTCTTTGCCAGGGACCATGGCCTTTCATCAAGGAACTCCCCTACGACCCACAGCTTTACCCGCCCAGGGTCCAGTGGGCAGAGCATTGCCTGCCCAGGGACCCGTGGGTGGAGCTTTGCCAGTACAGACTTCTGTTCTTCCACACGGAGCCAGTGCCATACCCGCTGCATCCATGGCCGCCTACTCGCCAGCAACAGCCATGTATGCAGTTTCACAGCCCATGCCAACAGCGCCGGGCTACGGCGCGCCCTCGACAATCTACCAGCCCTCTACACTGCCATATGCCCAGCAAACGCCAAGCCTTCAACCAAACGGAATTGTGTATTCGGCCAATCCTTACTTGGGTCAAGGAGCGTCAGTTCCAACACGGCCTAGCTCAGCCTATACAGGTGCTCGCATCGTTACGACCTCCACTCCAGCCTATCCTAGCCCTTCTGCGTATGGCTTCAACGCAGCCGTTAGCTCCAACCCTGCATACCCTGCTGCCAGACCTGCCGCGATGTACCCGGCAGGAGCGGTGCCCGTTGGGACTTCTGCCTACCCCGCAGTAAATGCGGGGCAAGCCAGACCAGTAGCATATCACCCCGGTGGGCCTCCTTATGTCTCAGGCTCTCTCATGTAGAGACGGCCATCTTTTTATAATTCTTTAGTCTTTCTTTTGGGAAGGGGGAGTGGTGTGAAAGTTGCATTCTTCCTTGTTTTATTTCGGTGAGTCTTTCTCCATATACTAGTCTTGTGTAGGAGACGGAATACCACCAGACGCAAATATGACCAGGTAGATATTGTCTCACTCATTCTGTACAAGTACAAAGGTAACGTACCTGTAATACTTTTCAAATAACCAAGTTAGGAGAACAAATGATATGGATGCAGTGTCTTGTAGCCTTATGTGTAAAGATAAAAAGGGGATGTTTTGAATGAAATCCATAGCAATGTCTGTTTTGTAGGAGAAAAAATTATTTTTTGGGTCCCATGACTCATTAAAGTCTCACTATATATTTTACAGAACTTTTCTTACGATGCATGTAGTGTTTTGGACAGATGGTATGACACAGAAGGAGAAAAAATGTGTTTAATATGTGAAATGTAAATATCCAAGTTTCACTATTCACAGCTGTTCCTTCTGGAGCTCAATGCACTTGGTACTCTCACTGGGTGTTTGTGCATTTTTGTCCGAGTGAATATGGATTTAGAAACTCAACAGAACTATAATGTGTAAATGTCACAATTTCGTTGGTCTGCCTGTTTACATACTAAAATGTTTCAGACGTTATTACATGTTTGTATTATGATCAAGCAAGGTATAAACATGATAAACTTTCCTTTAAAATAAACAAATAGTGAGCAAGTATTATTTTAGGGGACAAACATTTATAATAGTGGTAGGGTAAAAGCTCTAGCATATTCAGCGTGTGAGCTGATAATTTGATATGACCGAGTTCAGTACACTGGTGCATTGAGTTTAATAATGGTGTGCTACACTTGATGGGACCCAGTATTTTTACCCCTCAGGCTTCAGGTTGCACATTTTAAACTTAGTACGTCATATTTTTCTTTGTAGACTTGACATATCTGAGTTGATCTGGCGACTTGGGTTCCTATGCAGCGTGTTTGTGCTTGGCTTGTGATACCTTGGCTCCTGATGTGTGCTTTGTTGGTGGTTGTAGTGCATTAGCGTTGCAGAATACACTCAGGCGTTGTAGTCTGAGTGCGACCACTTCGGAAATGTTAGCAAGCAATACTTAGCAACTGGAAGAGCAACATATCCTTTTCGGAAAAGAGAGTGGATGGCTGGATGCCATCTTGTAGGATGGGTAGAAAGACTTCGAAGAGTTCTGCGATGTTCCTCTCGCTCTCTCTCATTTGCAAATGCTAGGGAAAAATTGCTTCTTTGGTAAAAACAAAAACCTGAGAATATGTGTGTATGTCTGTATATGTGTGTGTATGTATGTGCAGGTTTTAAGCGCCAACAATATTCAGAATCTATCAGTTCTTATACAGGTTCTAGAAACTTGTCAAATGGGTTGTGAAGTTGTGATATCTTCAGTTTGACTTAATTAACAATAGCATAGACAATGCGACGGCGTTAGATGAAATTTGGTAGGATTTGTGGAGGCCATTATTTTTTGAATACCGGTACTGGTTGTGGAATAAAGTACAGAAGGGGTCATGGGTAATATTCGTGGGTAATATTCGTAGGTGTTGGTCGGTGTCACTTTATTGGCTTTCTGCCATATTGTGGAAACTCAGAATTTTGCTACTTAACTTTGGTTGTGCTAATATGCTTCTGTAGCTTTACTACTAGCTTAAACTCAGTTTGAATTAAGTGATGCATTATTTTTCTGAAAGGACAGTAGAATGGCTTGCAGATGCATTTAGCATTGAAGTGGTGGTGTTCATGCCAGCATAAACGTTATACGCTTATCAGAAGCTATTGATAAAGCAGTGTTTCATCCATTGTATAACACCAATTTTCTGTTCTTTAGCTACGAGTAAGTGTTGGGATGTGACCGTGTGAGCAGCATTTTTAGGACAGATTGTATGGTGACCCACACAAAAACTACGTATTTGGTCTCTTATTATGAAAAACTGCATGTAATTGTAAATTCTGTTCTGTGAATCTATTTGCAAGGTCACAGAAAACCAAATCTCTTATCTTGACTTGATTTCTTGTTGTCTGAGGACTGAAGAGTCCTGCTTCGGATGAAGGTGGTTAAATATTTTTTCGCTAAGTTGACCTCAACACAATGGTGGTATGACCCTTGGATGTACAGATTGCGCTGTAAGCCATATATAACCACAGTGGCCGGGATATTATTTAAGGGTGAAAACAAATATTTACAAATTCCATTTCTTCATTGGATCATGTCAAACATTTAGTTTCTTTGACAAAAGAATTTGCAAGCATTAGGTTGGCGATGCTTTAACGAGGCATTTACAATTTTGTCAAAACAGATTTAGTAGAGAGACATGTTTATATTTGCAACTTTGTCCGTATATTTTTTAGTGTGTCCTGAGTTTATAATATATAAAATGCGGTATTGCAAGATGACATCCATAGACTATGCGGCTAGGCCAGGGAGTTTTAAAGTATCATTCCACATGTATTCCACATTTAAGAGATTGTAAATATACTTTATATTAATCCATGTATATTTCATGGAGATGTACTTGTAAGCAAATCTTTGTGAAACCCTTACATGAAAAACAAAATGCTCATATAAACTTATGCATTGTCTTATAGATTTTTACGTATTAAACGAGCATTATTTGCTGCATTTGTTATGTATAACATAACAAGGGGGTTTCTGCAGTAATACGAATTTTGCAAAGTCATGCATGTAAATTATGCAACTGTCCAAGATTTCTTCAAGATCAGGTGAACTTTAAAAAACTATTTGATAGTTGCTATTTAAAGTATTTTTTTCACATCAGTTTGTGCCAGTAGGCACCAGTTTAAGTTTTAACAGGGATGAGAATGATACTTTTTTGATGTTTGAGTGATCATTGTAAATGATAATAGAAATTTGTTGATCAATTTCACTTTGTTTTATTCGGTTATTTTTAGTCTGGTTTATATACCTTTGTAGAATAGTCGTATCAATATTAAGCTGTTGAGGTATTTTAACCCAGATGGAGTGCTGTATAATGTCAACGCATTAAAGACCCAATCAACTTGAAATATTTAGCGCAAATTGTCGTATAATGAGTACCATAATAATAACTTTTAAGGTGTATTAAAGTAACATAAAAAGAAGACATACTGAAACGTGTATTGACAAACTACTTTTATGCAATTCAACAAATTTTTCCAGTTTCTGGTGAACACCTAGTAAAATCATGCCTTCACTCAGACTTAGGTATGCTCATGAAAACACTTGATAGCAACAATATTCTGAAGGCATTCCAGCAATTCTAAAAGTCGTATGAGTTATATATGTAACCAAAGTCATCAGTCGTGCTCTTATTGCAACTATGGAGTGTTGCCAGTTTCCACATTGTACGTAATTGGGAATGAAACATCTGTAAATTGGAGTGCGACAGAGAGGGCTATTAACATGTTTATCAGTGACCATGAACCATAAATCATATTGTGGATATAATTTTCTTCCATTAGACCATGCATTGCCTCCTGAAACGTATTGACAATTTGAAGAAATCATTTGCAGGTGTGAATTTGTTATTTTTGTGGAAGTTCGACAGTGTCACTGTATGGTCAGTGAAAGTTCTGGTGGATTGTAGATCTTAAACTAGGTAACTATGAACAGAAAAAAAATATTTGCAATAAAAAATATTTCTTACAAGGTTGCTCTTTCTGTCTTCTTGCTTATTAAAGGCATTGATTGTACACCTGACATTTTGATACGGGATCCACAGTGGTGGGAGACGATTACACTGATCACAACTTTCAAACTAAATGATCGATTGCAGATCATTATGAAACGGCAAGCTTGTTGGAAAAAAATAATGAAAAAAAAACCTAAGCAAATGCTTGTCCGAAAAGTTGGATGATCATTTAAGATCTACTGTAAAGTGTTTCCGTCTTTATGGGAGGTCTGCCGTGGATGGTGGTGGTGGGATTCTTGACTCTAAAAATTAGTCCAGCAAAAGTATTTGCCAATACTGGTTACCTCGTTGCTTCCTTTACGTGACAATTATCTTAAAACTGAAACATATTGAACCATATGAATCATAACACAAACCCTGAACTGTTTTAAATTTTTAATCTTTATTTCGTCGAAAACATGCAAAAGTGCAACACTCATGCAACTGAGTACGTGCTTGTGCATTTGAGCTATACAGTGTCGCAGGTTTTGTTAAATATCACAGCATATATTCACAATCACAGGTTCATAGTCCCACACAAGATAAATATTGTTTTTCAACTTCAAAGGTTGACAGGTTTAAATTTAAGTGAGACACAAACATGACAAAATTGTCAGTGTTTATACAAATAATTTTGTAAAAGTTGTCCAGCATAATACATGAAATATGCTATGTAATAAATTCTACATCTCATGCAAGAACTATAACGAAAGAAAAGCTGTACAGGACTTAAATACCTGAAGTAAATAAACCATGCATGCTGCCCCATATATGAAAGCACATACATGTATACCAATATGCTAATATGGCCTTGTATATTGTTTCTTTATACATTTTGTAATACTGTTCAAACACCGTGTCAATGGTAAGCCTTTTGTGCACAGTTCAAATATAACTGTAACTAAAGCATGCAAGTCAATGTACAAAGAAACAAGTACCTATTACATCTAATGGGCATGATTTAGCGTAAGCAAAAAGCTTATGTAAAGCTTAAGCAGAAAGACAATATGTAACGTAAATTGGCATGAAAATACCTAATACTGATTTTTTACGCTTGGTAGTTAAGGCAAGTGTAGTAAAATTCATATACATTACACATCAATAGTCACACTAAAAATCATTCATATTAGAACTTGTGCAGTTGTCCTTCGGAGTCATAATTGAGGGGCCATTGGTGAACATGGTGAAAAAAGAGCAAATTCCTGTAAATTGCAATCTTCATCATATCTCTGCTGAAGTTTTGGTCTCATGCAGGGGGTAGAAATGGTGGATTGTCGCTAAAATAACTCACACAATAGGGAGTATTTTAAACCCCTTGGTGGGAAGATTTTCCGAAGATACCCAAAAGAAGGGCAAAGGCGTAAAAACAGGGGCATCTCACGATTGGTGGAGCATTTATTTGTCACAATATGATTGGCTAAAGGGTAGTCATGACCAAGGTAGTTTGACTTCCGAATGAAACCGATTATTCATACTGCGAATTTGTGGCGCCAAATACTCCCTATTTTGGAAATGAAGATCATCCGATGCCTCCAGTGTACATTAGGAACTGGCTTAAAGAATTGACATTGTAACATTGTATATATTTATAACACCTACAGCCAAAAACTTTCAAGCATATAGTGTCTTGCCAAGCAGGCGAAGATTGTATGTGTCAAAAACTTAATGTGCAACACGGTAGAACTCAGTGTATTGTCATTAGAAATGTCACACATGCATACGCTATGCACACATTTCTATTTTATTTATTTTTAAATTATTTGTAAAGTGTACGTTTCTAATCCAGTGAATAATTTAAATGTTAATTAAATACCATCAAAATTCACTGTACACAACGTTATTTTCAGCAGAAGTGCCCCACTCTGGTGTGCTACCCAGGAGAAATTCAGACACAGTATATATATGTATATATTAGCATTTTCAGTAATAGATGCTGATTCGTCGACTCTCGCCTGGGTAGCCAATACTTCTATACTGCATGCCAGCAAGATCCGCCGGGTCCACAGTAGAAAATGTTTGGCGTGCTGAGTGGCTCCTTTCCTGATCAAACGCATACCCTTGTCTTTGTGGATACCCATACGTATGGCGCCCGCTCATGAACCTTGCAGTTGATGCACCCATTTGGGCTTCGGCTGGGGCAGTAACATCATTGTATCTCTGGTGAAGACATCAAACAGTGTCCGTTCATCAGTTTTGATTTGTTGGGAGAAAATTTGAAACTACAGCGATGTTTTGCCCTAGTCTTCCACAGGCCATGGTCACACAATGATCGAGGTCATCTGGGATTTGCGTAGTGTCCCGGATATTGGCGGAATGATGGTGTTCTAGATGGGGGGGCAGCTCATATCTCTATTCCAACTGGAGTAGGCGAACATGACCACTGGACACT
>JAAUYG010185574.1_pt1 | contig 11693 bp, 11 predicted proteins | sample 7278091 | NCBI WGS metagenome assembly JAAUYG01 (sample SAMN14350201, study PRJNA611818) | marine sediment metagenome | isolation source: surface marine sediment (0.6m) | place: French Polynesia: Moorea | collected 2018-08 | reverse complement strand
GCCATTATTCTGAAGGCTTATATCTCACAAAGGAGCCTAGTTAGGCCAGATGTTACATCAATGGGAAACCATATATGGGGAGTCCAATGGCACTGTCACATTTGACCTTGAGTGACCTTGAAAGGTCAAAGTCAAGGTCACTCAGATTTTGAGTGATAGGAAATCTGTATTATATACATATATTTGCCAGTAGCTTAGTTTTACTAACGCCTTCACCTCGATGTCACCGAAGGGAGTTTGTTGGCGGGGCGGGGTTTTCCCCTGTCCCAGCGGTCTTTCTTGTTTAGAGAGCATTTGGTTTTACTGGAGTCGATCTCACTTGTTTTGGTTGCATCATAATAAATTTCCTAATAAAAGAATAAGTAAATATACTGGTACTTGTATAAATCATTTTATAAATATTGAAGTTGTCATAAGGACTTAGAATGAAACCTGTATGATCATATAAACAGTGATAAGTGATTTTGTGAAATCTAACCAAATCTTCCATGCCAGATCTTTCTCCTTCTTTTCACCCTACTCTATCCCTGTTGTAAATAGCTTGGTACAAGGGAACCCATCCTACATTGTCCTATGTTTAACTGAGCATCTCAGTACATGCGTATATTTGCGTACCCGTACCCTGTTACAGCTTGTGGCGCCCCCTGGCTGGATCAGCGATGTGGCATATACAGCCGGTGCCAACCAGGACCTAGTGGTTAGATTACAGGATCAGTTCACCAGGTGTGGGAGATAAGCTTGTACATATACATGTTATCTGCATATAGTATTTTTGTGCAGTACACAGGTGCATGCCATTCCCATCATATACAACTCTTCAATCTTCACATCTGGGATTTTAGTGCATATACACAGGCTTGTTTGGAGATTGTAGGATATGCTATCAGCAAATGTTGGTGGTTTTATCACAGGTGAAGCTGCAAAAAGAGATCTTAATACATTCAGCCACCTGAATGACATTTACAGTAAATTCATTTTGAGATTTTCCTCCTTTTTTGTAGCGCATCTGTCAGACGTATATTTTAGTAATAACATGTAAAGCACTTTGAGCTAGCTTTGGCAAGCTTACATGCTAACTTGGGGACTTTGTAAATTTTAAAAATGACAGTGTTTAAGTTGCCCTAACTAGCTTACCCAGAATGCATGGTACAGGTCTCAAGCATACAGTATCAATTAAGATGTCTATAGTGTCACAAACTTGGTGACAAAATCATATAGGTCATTCATTGTAGTGAAACTCATACCTAAACAGTGGTCCTGCTAACAGTGACACCCTCCTGTGAAATAATGAGTATTTATTTTATGCCATAAAATCGCAGCATGAATAGTCAGTTTCATTCGGACACCAAAGTACCCTAGGTCATATGGCATCCTCTACCAAATCACATTTGCTTTTACTTCATGAAGCTTCGGTGAATCACGAGCCTACTTTTTTGCGCCTTTTCCCTTCTTTGTGTATATTCGGAAAAAATTTTCGTCAATGGTTTTAAAATACTCCCTATTCTGTACACATTTAGGTGTCCAATAATGAGATGGAACATCAAATGCATTTCCAGTACTTGCTACCAAAATTCTTGTCCGTCGTCTCTAGAGAGAATGTCCTATCTACAACCTCTCTAACCCCTCTACATCCTCAGTCTCTAGAGAGGGAGTCCTTTGACAGAGGGACTACTGAGAGACTACTGTCACTAGAGTCACTACAAGTAGAGCATGGTGTCTTGACCATAGTGACCTGTAGACACTTGCATGTACATGTGTATAGTTAAATAGTGTCATGTATGCACAACTAGCACAGCCAGAAGAGAGATACTTTACTCGAAAGATTTTGAGCCATTTATGTAAAATACCATTATCATCATGATTATGTTCTGGCCAATCCTGTGTCTTCTATCTTAAGTGAAATGTATATCTATTTTGTCGAGGCCACTCTGAAGAGACTTGCTTTGAAAAATTGCATTGGAGCATTCTGGCCAACCCAGGGTTCTTACTGTGAAGTGTCTGGCCATGTATTCTAAATGCTGGATAAATTAATGCAATCTATTATGTTACAATATGGATACTGTAGAGAATGCTTTCTGAATATTCTGTTCAGTACACTGTGGCCAACCCAGCGCTCTTACTGTTGCAGTAAGTATTGTAAATGACTGTAAATAAAAGGCATATCTAATTATGCTATGGCTGCTCTTGAGACTTGCTTGTTTAATGTGCTGTGGCCGTCCCACGGCTTTTAGTGCCTGGGCATGAAATGTAGGATTTAATTACCGGTACCTTTAATTAGCAAATAACTACACATGACAGAGGAGAAGAAATGAAATTTATTCAGAATAGGAAGAAGTTTTGTGTTTGCTGTCATCAACTATTAACCAGTTTTCTATTTTAATTTCTTATTTTTATTTTGAAAACCATGATTTTTAAAAAAAAAAAAAAAATTGGGGGGCTGTTCTCTGTGACAAATCATGCTGGTGCTTCTACTATGATGCAGCCCACTGCTGATAAAATGGTGTTTGCTTTTGGCCCCCCAAAATTTTCGACGTAATTAGAATATGCTGGTCAATGGAAGGATGTGCCTGTCTACATGTTATAGCTTATACAATGATCCCTACGATTTAGGACCCCAGCCTCTATTTAAACTTTTCCTGAATTTTAAAACCAGACCTCAGTGACACCCCTCATATTTCAATATAAATATCCCTCTATTTTAAGACCACCATCAATGTAAGACCATATTTTGCTGGCTGAATGGGTGGTCTTAAAATTTGCAGTTGACGCTGTAGATGTGTGTAAAGCATTCTGATTGAAGTTTACACTGAATTTGGTGGTTAAAGTTTTTGTTTATTCAGGAAAGATCTTGAGGACTTGCGCCCTGAGGTGGACAAATTCATGGCAGCACATAACAGTGGGAAGGTGAAAGGTGTGATCGTGACCCTGCGAGGTAACCCTGACACAGGCTCTGTGGACCACGATGGCAAGCCATTTGACTTTGTGTCTCGCTATTTTGCTCCATGGAATGGGATACCAGAAGATCCTGTCACTGGTTGGTATAGCACGTGCCATACAGCTACAGCCATATGAACATAGTCTGACGTTCTAAAGTCTTTAAATAATCCAAGTAGTTACACCTACTGGCTGCGGTACTGAAAATGTTGACTTGAGCAGGTGTTAAAAATAGCTAATGTTGTGTTTTAAAACTCGCTGCATTGTTAACATTCAAATAATCCAGTCTGGAGATCTACATATGGTTATGTTTTGGACATTGTACAGTATGTGTTTGTGTGTTGTTTTTGATGGTATAGGTGCTGCACACACTGTTCTGGCGGGTTACTGGGCCAAACAACTGGGGAAGGATCGACTATATGGTAAGATGGCTCACATCAGACATTAGGCCAACATAATCCTGGAAATGTAAATCTAAAGTTGTATGTACACACTTTAGTTTTACATAGTCTGCAAAGCCTCCTCTGTCAGATCGCCACCTGGTAGTTACTGGAAAATCTAATTTCCTTGAGTAGCTAAATGCTCATATGTGCTTAATAACCTGTGAGTCTGCACGTACTTGACAGTTCTTTATCACTAAGAGATTGTCTGTGAACTTTTTTTCTTGCCACTACAAGTGTTTTGCTTTTTACAACGGTCATCATTTTAAAACTCAATTCTGTGTCTGGTCATATTGTTATTTATGTTAGCCGCTTTTTGTCCCAACTCAACACAGTTGATTAAACTTGTGCAACATTTTTAAATACATGTACACTGCAAATGCATTTCTTGAAAATACCATGTGAAGTACCTAAAACATAAGACTGACCAGTGGCGTAATTGGCTATCTGCACATAAGCACTGTGCGTACCATTTTGCTCCAAAATGTCTCAAAATGGCCGTTAGAGCTTGTCCTAGACACCCTCAAAAGGGCTCTGTGCTTACCAATTAAAACAAGCCAGTTACGCCCCTGCTGACTAATTAAATACATATGTTGTTTTCCATGAAAGCATGTTTTTTTTTTTTTGTCTTTGTTGCCTAGGGTAAAAACTGATGAGTGTTTTCGTCATTCCAGCACGGCAATGCTCACCCCGTGGCGGTGAGCTGCACCTACATCCGCGACCTGACCAGCGACTGGATGTGGCCGGAGCAGCCACAGTGGTTGTCAAGGGAGAGATCCAGATAACACAGTAATAACCATGGCAACAGCTGGGCTGGCACAACTACCTCTGTGCGACTATAACCAAATTTTGTCCCTAATCTGTATTATCATTAAATGATTAGATTAGTAATCTCAGACATTGATCGGGGTGAGCCCTCTCCATCTACCAGTAGTAGGTTCAAGAGTGTTGCTCGCTGTTTATCAATCATTGAGCATGCTCAGCTAGCATTATTTGTAAAGAAAATATCCAGTGCTATTTCAGCTTTACCTTTGTACGTACATGTGATTACGAATGAGTGTGTTCAGTTGTATGAAATGTTATAAATATAATCCATGTCACACTGCATCTGTCCAATGTAAGTGGATGTGGTTTGGTTAAAAGAACAACTGTCTGGTAAAAACCATCAGGGATGTATAGTGTTGGTAGAGTATAGGAGGATTCAGACCCTAGCAGTATGAAATTGGGACATAGATGTGTCTTGCAAAATGATTATACGTGTAATTATTATAGCTGCTGCTTTTGTTTGTGCAGTGGTCCCTGCGATTTAAGACCCCTCTAGTTAACAATTCCCTGCATTTTAAGACCAGATATCAGTGACACCACCTGTATATTTTCAGTATAAATATCCCTCTATTTCAATTTAAGACCATATTTTGCTGGCTGAATGGGCGGTCTTAAATCGCAGGGACCACTGTAGTTGTTTTGCTCTGCTCGATGCCTTGAATACCTTAACCTGTTGAGTCAAAATGATCATGTGTGGAAATGTTGTTTTTTTCCAATTCACTGGTTCTATTTCAGTGAAACTGCATGGTATGACATATGTGTTGTTAGTATGTGTGTGTGTTTGTGTGAAGGGTATAACCTGAGTCTTTATAAATTCATTGCCAAAGATAAGACTAATTCACAGCCATGTAATCATGGAAGAACTATTTTTGTTTTGTTGGTGGATACGTAAAATGTGTAATGAGGTTGTTGATGTTTTACTCCGATTCATTCACGCTGTAATTACGAAGTTCTGATGTCCATGTTTGCTGGGTGTGTTACATTGCAGCAAAACCTGCCAAGCAGAGTGACTCTTCAATATAACTGTCACGATGACCGGAGACTGACTATAAAATCAGTTGAAATTATGAGTAAAAGTATTTGTCAACAGTAGATTATCAGTTTCTTGGATTTCCAGTGATGTGCATTGTTATCGGATGTTCAATATGTATGTATATGTACAAAATATACACTTGGTACTGATGGCATATCCGTTACTGTACACAAGCTAATCACTGAGATTATGGCCTGAAAATTCTAATATTTTGCATAATAATTAAGCCTGAGAAACAGTTAAATTCCTGTTGGTTTTAAGTGACTATATTACATCTTGAATGCGATATGCTAAATATAGGTGTATGCTCATCACTTGTCTGGTGCATTGTGGAATCCAACGCGGACATACAGATGGTCCTACTGCACAGAGACTCGAGCCTAATGCACTAGTACTACTATTAAGCGGTTCGGGGATGGGTTCTAGTATTTGCTGTGAATTGACAATTGGACATGTTATGCTATAGCTTAATGCCCGTGTAATGGTGCTAACTGTGTGATCTAGATCGGTGAACACTGATATGACAAGTTATATTCTGATTGGACCACTCTCCATCCAGTTAATGAACTGAATCGCTAGGGAACTGATAAAGAGTATATCTTTGAGAGGGGGGGGGGGTGGGGGGACACAATTTTGTGTACTAGTATGGGTGGGGGAAATACAGTAACATTTGATCACATACTGTTTGTTCTTGTTTTGTGTTTAGTTTTCATGTCGCGACACTGATAACCTGATTGAGAGGCCTCACGATATAAATTTCAAATTCAGGATACAAAATTGAAAGTTTACAATATATATATATATATTGACTTTATTTCAACGAATATATAGATGCATTCATAACAAATATATCCACAACAGGCGTAACATGTTAACAATGCGGGTTGTCTGCCCGGACAGGTGCACACCGAAAACCGATGTCAACGGTGGGTCCACTGGCTTGTAGTCCATCTATGGTTATTATGTTATCTGCCGGGTCTAACACGTCCGGGTAACTCATACCCTAGACATTTGATTAACAGCTTCAATTTATAAACATAAAGCTCACAGTACAGCGAATTTTAAATTCATACAACATCGATTCATTGGCTTATCAATCATATACCTACTTTGGTAGACTTCTGCTAATAAAATGTATTATGAAGCGTATATCTTGGCAATTATCGTAAAAGCAATTGTACAAGTTTGATCAGTTCACATCATTTGATATTAATTTGTATAAATTTGTATATTTGATAAACTCTCCTGAAATCACGGTTCTGTAATGGTTTGTACTGTAATAAATAGGCTTCCTGTCACCAATCCAGAGCTAATGTCCCACACTAACTTGTATAATCTCCTTACCATTATAAATAGTTCAATTTCTTTGACTAAAACCTCATTAAAATATCAATAAATATTGCTTCACAGAATATTTTAATTTACACCAGAACTAATTCACATCTTAATAACATTGCATACTGATTAGTAGCTAGGGTAATGTGAGAAGTAGTCATCACCCACTCGCCCCCCCAAAAAGAAATAGAAGTCCACCTCTTTCAGCTTTCAGAAAGTGCCTTGTCACAACATAAAAAAGACATTTCAATCCTACTTAAGACATTTTTCTAGAGATATTTACCCGCATATATAAAATAGAAATATTCAATTCACAACAGAACAAATAGAAACAATATCATTTTTGCACAAAATGTTATGCATTTTTAAGCACTAAACGCCAGTAGGACTAAAATATGGTATACACATATATCTTGTATCCCTTAGGGTCACAACAAAGAATAATTGGAGTTCTTGGTCTACTGAGTTGGCACATCGGAATGTTTCAGTAACCACGTCAGAGATGGCATTCATACAGATAAGCCATCAGGTGCAGAATCGTATTCGTCGCTGTAGCGTATTATTCCGTTGGTATCCGTTGCGGTGGGATAATCTCCAGCGTACTGCTCTGGCCGCCTGCATAACAGACCCGTGTATGACGTCGACTCTGAAATGAAAAGCGGAATTCTTCAGACTCTTAGACGACAGCGGTATGATGCAAAATACAGATAATTGAATTACTGACGCAAATTTTACGGCCGGCGCCTTTTCAGGGGTAGGCCTTGTGCATGGGTCACGTGCCTCTGCAGTCAGCGTCCTTGCAGTGGGATATGCTTATAAGTAAAACTAGCTAATATTCTTCATTATACAATTATATAACAGTATAACAGTGTGTCTGTGGCTACAGCTCATAAACATCTAGTGGTACACCGAAAACGGGGCCCCGGCGTTGCCTTTGGTTTGCGTTTATAGTCGGCGTATAGGCCCGGGCGTATAGGCTACCCCTTTAGATTCTGTCGGGGACTCTGCGGCCGACAGATAGAAATACGGGAACCGAGTGGGCTCTTTTCAATAACCGTCAAAGGGCCGGGCCCAAGGGTTGTTTTCAGGTGCCAGAACCATCTAATCGACGTTTTAAATAGTCATACGTAAAATGTCACACACGGTCAGCTTTCCAGTAGGCCCCTACTGCGAAACAGAACTTGTAGCGACAGACACCGATCTAAGGGAGGCCTACTAAAACCACAGCTGCGTTCAGTATCGAAACGTTTGCGAACGTCTTGCAAATTTCCTCAGCATCTCTAGTAGCCTACACGACTGTTGCGCAAACGTTTTGCAAACTCTTTCGATACTGAACGCAGACCACACGAATAGACGAGACTCCGGCACTAGGTGACGGCGTTGGCGTCATCAGACATCATTCAGAGAAAACGCCCCATTGGGTGAAGGTAATATTTAAAATCTCGTGGGCATTTTCAGTAATTTCGTTTGAACACGTCCCCCGCACAGAAAGAGTGCACGCGAGTCCTGTTAGTCGAGCCGGATACACCATATTATTTCAGATTAGAGATAACACTAGGAGTAGGTTATTCTCCATCCCGATTCCGCCCGTATAGTCTTAGCTAGTCTTCAGTTGGCCTACCAGTTGCACATGCATGTTCCTTGGTGTTGCTGGTTAAACAAATAACTTGACTGGTAAAAGAAACATTATTTACTGAAAATATATTTTAACCCTTTTCTGTTCAGTACGGACACGTAAACATTTGTAAAACATGTTAGTTGTAGTTCAAGGGGAGAATGATTCTTGTGCAGTTCAAGATGCTTTTTGCGATCACAGGAGCTGCTTATAGCTCCGACAGAATGGAGAAAGGAGGGATTACCAAGTTCAGGAGTAATGGCTAATGGCTGCAGGCAAATGGATCGAGACTAAGACAGAGAACAGGGCGTTATATTGTGTTAAAGGTTTCATCAAGGATAATAGGACAGAGATCTAACATTTTCTATTATCCTTGGTTTCATGTTAACGAACGTGTAATTAAGCTTCGGAACCTCGTCTTTTGTCACACTGTCGGCATTCAATCGGGCAATAGAGCGGCAAGTAGCTGTGTATCAGTTATTACCCGGAGCGAGTTACTTATTTAGCAGGTGGACTGAAACCCGAGATTCGCTCCGCTATAACAGTAGATGCCACTTTTCTCGTTAATCAATATCTATATCATAAAGAGCCGACTTCCAGCGGGCTGGAATGAAGCACCTGTGCGGCGGCGCTAGTTTCTGCCTGGTCTTCCTGTGTCTACCGTATCCTAGGGGACAGGTTTCGCGTCTCTTTGTTGGGAATTCGATCGGCGGTATACAGAGCGAGCTCGGAGCCACCTGGCGTGGTTCCCCGCTCACGGAGATTGAGTCCCCGACCGCATATGTTCCGGGGAGGCTGCCGCATTGATTCCTGGCTTCAACTGTCACCTTGCCAGGTGGGGCGCGGTGCCAACAAGGGGGTCGGGACGGCAGCTGATCGATCTACCCCCCGGGGAGTGCGGACGTGGCCTTGTCAACTGGCGACACACACAGCACCGACTACCCAAGAGTGGGGGAAGGAGGTGGAGAATAGTCAGATAGGTCAGGACTTGTCCAGTCTCCGGCTGTGTTCTACATGTAAAATGACAGATCGGCTTTGAGAAACTGAACAATCTCAACCACCGTCCTTTTCCTGGTTTCTCTCGCAAAAGACCAAACAAGTGTGACCATAGTGACCCCCCTCCCCATCCCCAACTTCGCCCCCAATCACACAAGCACCCCATCTAGCTAAGATTTCTGCTTGGAAACCTAATTGTGTCAACAGGTCTGAAAAGGATTTATCAAACCATATCTCTCTCTCTCGTTTTTCGTCCCCCGGTCTTGTCTTCTTGTCCCGGGTTACCACGGTTGTAAACCCTACACTACAGCGTTTACCGCCACAGCTGTGTCTCTAAACACCACCAGATCTGGCGCGTTTTAATATTGTCCCGGCGTCAGGGGCCACGGCGCGATATAGTGCCAGTGCAGGAGGGAAGAGGGGGGGGGGGGGGAGGGTACAACCCCACTCTCGGTCTGGAAATCTGTCATTCCACAGACAGCACGCCAAGTCTCCAGGGCAGGGCCACCTGCACACAGACTCCTCGTCCACCCCACCCCCCGGCTGGTGCCATAGCAGCTGCTGATGCAGACAGTAGCTATAAACTCCCCCTGCCTAGCTGTGTGATGGAGGGGGGTGGAAGGGGGGGGGGGGAGTCGCGGAGGGCGAGTGGTGAGGTTAGTGGGGCCGCGGCAGCCCTGGGATCGGACACAAGGACACACGAGTGAGGATTCTTTCACAGGGAACGGGGAAATTAGAGATAGTCAGGATAGGTGGGATGTTTCAGAAAGACGTGTATTATTACTCCACCCACATCTGGAGTATTTCGGAAGCCATTAAACAATCAAAACCATCAAAGTCCTCCTCTCTCCCTCCTCTCCGTCGTCCTCTCCCTGTTCCCCCAGACAGACAGCACCTCTGTCCTCCCGTCTCTCTGCTGACAGATCCATGTCTCCCAGCCCTGGATTGCAGGAAGCAAAATATCCAGAACATCTGGCATATAGATAACGCAGATAAAGATGATCCGACGCCTAGATTTCTGCAAAAAAACTGACACTGGTGGGCTTGTCCCCTCTGAAGGTAGAATCCCTGTTTGAGAAGAAAACTCCAGCATTGCCGTCCCTAGTATCCATCCAATCCCAGTTAATTGGAAACTGAATGCACCCCCCCCCCCCTCCCCCTTCCCGGCCGTTACCAGGCCAACCACCTGGCCGCGGATCCAGGCCACCCAGCACGTGTCGACAGCTACAGGCCGTCCGGGGGACATCTGGACTCGTCCGGAGATCTGGATCGGAGGTCAGGCAGAGAGGGAGATGGGTGGTTTATAGCGAGGTTTCAGGAGCAGGTGCTTCAGGGAGGATATGGATACGTCTGGATCCAGCTACCGTCTGGAACTGCCAGCTGGAGTTAGATCATTACTAATTTACGTCAGGAATGCCCGGATTTCTTTGTTGTTCTGTAGCATTTACTTTCTCCCCTACCCCTCCTTCCACTTCCGCCCTATCCCAGCCACATCAACGCCCGCAGGGGCCAGTGTTTGTCCCTGTCCTGTGGGGGTTGCCACCGACTGTGTGACTGGATTATTTATTATCTACTAACCCATTTTTACGCTGGGAGGGGACATTCCAGTGAAAATTAGAAATATAGCCAGTGGGGCGAACTTTCGTTTATTTGATGTATATACTAGCCCTATGTTTGTCAATATCCATACGGCGGCTTTGAATTGAATTTTATAGACAACAAAAACAACACTGTTCCACGGATTTTGGTGATGACATTTTTTCGCGAACATTACACATGTATACCTCCCATACGAACAACTGCTGTCGTTGAAGTTAATAATCTCGTCATCATCGAACAATAACGACGACGGGAGTCATCATCGCCATAATGTAAAACATATACCAAGTTCTAAACTGTCGTCTTCTAACAGACTACGGGGTTAGGAGGAGGTCAGCCGTGGCTGAAGTCGCAAGGTCCGGGGTGGAGTGAGAGGGGACAAAAGACGCATACCACATACCATAGGGACTACTAACTGTGCACCTGTTCAGAAACTTCAACCTCGCCAGTCATAAATATTCCTGGGTCGTCACTTTTGCGTGCGTCCCGGGGTACATGTGCTGTGCTGCGGAGTGTGTGGCTGGGTCCTAACAGGTGGCCGAGGTGGGCTGCCACAACCCCTGTTGAAGAAGGGGGGGGGGGGGCGCACTTGTGGAATGTCACTGGCAGCTAGGGTTATATTCATCGTGTGACAACTTATCTTCTAAACTTTGGGCATGCTTTGTGGATTTATTTAGATCTGCATGGAAATGCAGATCTTCTGTTTTTGCTTTTATTCTTTTTTTTTTTTCTTTTTTCCGTACACCGCTCCGTTAACACGATATCTCGAGACCGGTTCTTCGCAGAGTGATCAAACTTGGCAGTGTTGTACACCTCCATGAGTGCTAGCCACCGAATATTTTTGGTGATGATCCGCATTAATTAACCTAATTAATTAGCCTAATTAAAGCTCAAAATTGCTCTATCTGGGAAACCG
>JAAUYG010078436.1_pt1 | contig 11693 bp, 7 predicted proteins | sample 7278091 | NCBI WGS metagenome assembly JAAUYG01 (sample SAMN14350201, study PRJNA611818) | marine sediment metagenome | isolation source: surface marine sediment (0.6m) | place: French Polynesia: Moorea | collected 2018-08 | reverse complement strand
TTATTGCCTCCATGATTAATAGTTATATATCATGTATTTATCATATTGTGAAAAGTGTTATTGCCTATATGGGTGACAATTAGCGCTGCAGACAGGTAACAAACAGCTTTCAATGAGATATACTTCGAAGTTTTGTATGCGCCAATTGGTTGTTTAGCTAATAAAATAATATAATGTACGCGTTGCACTAACAAATCACAAAAGCTTTCTATAGCGGACCGTTCACAGGAACAAGTGTGCTTAATAAAAAAATGCTGTAATGTATAGTCAATAATCAATATACATGTATTCAAAAGGTGACTTACCCTAACACAATCCATTGTCGTTGTCGAGATAAAGACAGCTCCGAAATTACATTTAAAGGCACTGAACTTGATGTTCAGGAACAAAATATTGTGGGATGCAGTTCCATTTGTTCCGTAGTTGCACCTGCTACGCAAATGATCTAAACGCTATTTCGCTTAACAATTCATACATTCACACTGACGAAGGCACATAATAAATATTGCCCTTTAATAGGGCCCTTGTCAAACCTTGCGTCTATAAGCAAGTCAGAGGGCTGCACTTTTTCTTAGCTTATCTGGAAACGAGTAGAGATCTCTGATCTGGGAGGACCTCTGGCCTTTCAACGACCATCTCACCCTACATATTACCAGTTGATGGTGGTAATTCATGTAATTTATTAAATGCTCTTCAAACTTTTTGTGACTTATATCCTTTCTCATGCTTGCATCTTTAACTTCTAGATAAATGTACGACCCTACGGACAGGTACGCGCAGTGTAAATAACACATTTCTTCAGGCCGTTTATTCTGCACAGGCATGATAGCTAATTAACCTTGATCACGCGGAGAGTTGGTGACGAAATGAAACGCAGAAACTGCGTAGTTGCACACAGCAAAGTTAACCGTTGTATACAGCCGCAGTATGCAACTACGTAGTTTCTCTAGGAGAACTATGTTAGTCGGCGGTCGAGTTTGGCTAAATGTCACTGGAAGTAAAAGGCATGGGTTACAAATATGCGTTAATAGGGGATGTGTACAGTACTGTAATGCTTTAATATGAAGTTAAACCTGCTGTAACAACAAAGTGTATATACATATCACTCACCTCCTTGAAAATAACACGAGTGCTTGAATCTGCTTATTATTTTTTTACCGTAGAGTATGATAATATAGAGTATGATCGCCAATATGAACGATCCCGAAAATGGCTAACATAGCCCGACGATTTCATCTTCGTTTTTCGCATCAAATATGTATGTCATTGGGAAGGCTTCAACCAAAAAATAAGTTGATTGGTCAAATGGTGTTTCAGATATTTTACGTTCCCTCGCAGTGAAAATAGGCACAATCAACGAAAGAACGCTGGAACAGAGGAAAAACCCGCTCGCCTACAAAGTTGTGATGCTGCGTATATACATGTATAAGGATATCTTTAAACTCTACCATGGTATGAAGAATCATACATGGGAAATATGCTAATAAAGCTTGTATTTGACCTTTCCATAATACCCACAAAAAGATCTACCCATCCTGCTAGCTTTCCCATAATTGACTTGCTAGTATTGTCCCATAACCACATTTGCCTTAACCCCTGTACGACATATAAAGGTTTGACATATGAGTGACCTTGAACTTACCTGTCTAGTTTCCTCACGATAAAATCGAATGACACATTTTGGACCCATATATTACGTCCCATTAGACTAAATGTGTAACAAAACATGACTAACTCAAAAGATAAGGCTTGCGAAACATAAGACTTCAAAACCTAAAGGACCTTGAACTCGACATTTCAATGTACCTGTCAAAATCTCACAGACGAGTGCAGTTGAACTGCGCGCATAAGACTTCTTAGCAGTTTTGAACAGTACCATATGGTCTCGTAACATATTGGACTTCCAATATATGATTTCCCATTAGTGTCTGAGAGTACTCACACGTCTATTGTGCACAGCCACAGCTGTTTTGGCCGTTTGAAAGTTTGTCTCTCACCCTGTTGTCTTATCAATGAAATTGCGGCCCAATGATAAAAAATAGGGCTATAATAGCGATCTGGTTACTACAATAATAGCAGGACGTCATATGGGGAGTCTAACATGCACTACTATATTTGGCCCTAAAATTCCAGGTCACTCAGATTGTGAGGTATTATATTTCGTAAACTGGTTCAGTTAGGCCATTATCATTGCTACATGTAAACACATACTTAGGAAGCCATACGATAGTAGTTGGCGGACGGGGTTTCCGATGTTCAGATCCTGGGCAGGCTATCGGAGGACCACGCAACCTATTGCTCACCTGACACATTTTGATTTATTGACACGAGAGCCATTACGTATTACGTCACCTTCCTTATATGGTAAGCCAAGGAGTTGAGCCGAACGTTGACACCCAGTGAATACCTGCAAACTGGCTTGGGCTAGTTAACAATATATAATCTTAAATAGGTAAACAACTTTACGTCACTCACCATGTGTGCTTTGTCTTTGGATAACTGAGCTTTGCTTTATGTTTTGCTTATATTATTTCAATTAGTATTCATTATATTATTTTAATATTCTTACTTTTCAATGCATGAGCACACTGAGGAGCATGACACTACCACCACCACCACCACCACCACCACCACCACCAGTAGTACTAGTAGTAATAGTAGTAGTAGTAGTAGTAGTAGTAGTAGTAGTAGTAGTAGTAGTAGTAGTAGTAGTAGTAGTAGTAGTAGTAGTAGTAGTAGTAGTAGCAGGAGCAGAAGCAGCAGCAGCAGTAGTAGTAGTGGAGGAGGAGGAGCAGGAGATGGAGGTCGTTTAGGTGCAGCAGTATCGTCAATAGCCTTTTTGTTAGAGTACTTACATTAAATCCAATCTTTAGCTTTCCGTCCAGGATGAAGGACATATTCCTTTGCGACACCCCTTCCTGTTGGCCATGCAAACCAGCGGTATCGAACAGTGCAATTTTCTGGTTTGGCATCCCATACCTTCGATACTAATCACATGCAAATAAAATCACTTTTCAGAATTTTTAAAGTACCCAAACGCAAATGTCAGATACAAATCAACAATTCGTCACCATCAAAAGTCTAAAAAGTGCATGCGCAAATAAGCAAATAAATACCTTTTGTTACAGGAAATAAATAACTATCAAATCATTGTTTATTAGTGATTTTGGCTGCAATTCAAAAGTAAATGAGCCAATAAATAGCATTTGTTGTATTTGCATATTCTTCATTAACAAGTCTACGATGAAGGCGTGCTGCCTTTAGTTACCTTGAAGGGTCACATCCTAAGCCACTTGCACTTGGAGGAGCTGTATGTCGTAAAGAAGCCAAGTTAGGCCATAAGCTAGACTTAAACGTTTATAGGAAACTATATATGGGCAGTTCAGTAGTACCATCAGATTTAACATTGAGTGACCTTGAAAGGTCTAAGTCTAAGGTCATTTACATTTTGAGTTTTGGGAGTTCTGTATCGTATACACATATTTGCCAGCAGCTTATTACCACCTTAATGGATGTCACAAAAGAGAGTTTGTTGGCGTGTGTTTTTCCCGCTGTCGCAACGGTCTTGTTAAGCCCTGCCAGCTCTGATGCGCAAGTGCGTCTGTATATATGTCTGTGTGTGTGTCTGTTAACAAGATGTCTCAAAAGGTATTTCAGCAATAAACTTGATTTTTTGTCGGAGCCTTCCCTCTGAACCAGAGATGAAGTGATTAGATTAAAAAAATCGCGGTGGGATAAGGGTGGGTGTGGGGATCCGAAATTGTGGCAATTGTTCAAGTGGCTATAACAGTTAAACGGTGGGAGATAGACATCTGCTTACTATTAGACAGTGATAGGAAATCACATATGGGGAGTCCAATGGCACCATTAATTTGACCTTGAGTGACCTGAAAGGTGAAAGTCAAGGTCACTCAGATTTCGAAGCCTTATATCTCGTAAAAGGGCAAAATTTTATGTTGCCATTAAACATTACCAAGAAATCATATATAGGGATTCCACCATCACATTTGACTTTGAGTGACATTGAAATGTCAACGTCAATGTCACTCACATTTGAAAGTCTTATGTCTCGCAAATGAGCCTAGGTAGAGGCTTTATTACGACTATTAAACATTTAATAGGAAACCATTTATGGGGAGTCCAATCACACTGTCAAGTCAATGTTACTAAGATTTTCATGTCTTATATCTGGTAAAGGAGCCCTATGTTAGTATTAAACATAAATAGGAAACCATATATGGAAAGGCCAATCGCACCGTCACATTTAACCTTGATTGATTTTGAAAGGTCGAAGTCAAGGTCATTCAGATCATTAGTTAGGACCCATGTTACTATTAAACATTAACAGGAAACCATATAAGGGGAGTCAATTGAGACTCTCGCACTTGGTCTTGGGTGACATTAAAAGGTAAAAGTTAAGGTCCCTCAGATTTTGAACCCTTATATATCGCAAAGGAGCGTAGATATGCCCTATATTACTATTAACCATCAATAGGAAACGACATATGCGAAGTCCAATAGCACCATTAAATTTGACATTGAACTACATTGAACGGTCAAAGTCAAGGTCACTGAGGTTCTATGTTACTATTAACAATCAAAAGGAAACATAATATGGGGAGTCTAGTGGCACGATTAGATTTGACCTTGAGTGACATTTAAGGTCATAGTCAAGTTCATTCAAATATTGGGTGGTAGAAGAGCGGTATGTTGTATTGACATTTACATTTATCTGGATGCCACATTTTGTAGTTTATTGGTAGACGGGGTTTTCCGCAGTCCCACTGGTCTTTCTTGGTTGAACGTAGTGGAAATGTCTGTTACCAAAATATCTCGAAAACAATTGAACCATTCAATTTCACTTTTGATGTGAGCCTTCCCTCAGACCAAGGGAGGAAAATCATTTGATTTTGACAAAAAAAATCACCCTGGCTAAGGATGGGTATGGAGACCGAAATTTGGCCAGATGATAAGAGATAGGAGAAAAAGTTCCAAACGGCTATAACAGTTAAACGGTGAGAGGTGGACATGTGGTTACTATAAGACACTTAATATGAAGTCCTATACGGGGAGGTCAACTGAACCATTTGGCCTGACCTTGAGTGATTTAGAAGGGTCAAATTTAAGGTCATTAAGATTTTGCTAGTTGGTATCTTATAGAGATATTGAAAGGACAAATTCATGTTCACTCAAGGCTTATAACTTATCAATGAGACGAGTTTGCAAGATGCCACTACTAAACACTAATTGGAAATCATATATGGAAAATTCAACTGCACCATTAGATTTGACCTTGAGTGACCTTAAAAGAAAAAAGTAACGCCACTTAAATGTCGAATGGTAGGGGATCTGGATATCACATGAGAGTTTGAGGGCGGTCGTGACTTTCTGCTGTCGCAGTGGTCTTTGTGAAGGAATGAGAATTTCACTTATATTCACCATACAGCTTTAGCAAGTGTTTGGTAACACCCAGTTGGCATTGAGTAATGACTTAGCTGCTGCTATATAGTAAATTGCCGTCAAAGTCAATTAGACTTTCTCATACTTTTTCAAAACATGCACAAACGTAGTCCACATGGTTAAGTCAATGGTGAAGTCAGTTTTCTTGTTCACGACATTATCGCTACATGCGGTCGTCACCGGAAACTAGCTACAAAAAGCCTGCAGAAAAAGTATTACCTAGTAATTTGCAATAAATATGTGACAGAGTTGACAGTTTTACTTGAATTGACATGCAGTTGATGCAATGTGACACAAAATTATCTATATGGCCATATACTAGTATTGAAAAAAATGCAAACTCACCACTATACACGCGAAATGTGTATATGTGATATTAGTTATAACAGTTGTGTATATCTAATTATGCAACGAGAGATCTATACAGTGACCCATCTCTTAGTGGACACTCTCGACAGAGGTCACTCCCTCTAATGTGACCTACTGTAAATACATTTAGTTCAGACACTCCCGACAAGGCCATCTCTATAATGTGGGCACAATTTCTTGTCAAATAGAGAGACCTTTTTAGATTGGGCTAATGTATACATGTAGGTACAGAATAGAATTTACGTACTGCTGCATGTAATGTTTCTTCAAGCGGAATAACTTTTTAAGTCCAATAATTTCTTAACAATTTATTAATGAATATATCTTCAAACATATTAAGTTTAAGTCTTCACTAGTCTAGTGAATTACTACAGCTAACATAAGTTTAATAAATAGCCAATAAATACCATTCTATGCATACTGCATTTAATAAATATAGAATAAATACTTTGTCTGCAGACTGGGTTTAATTAATATTATTGATTAGCAACAAAATATAAAAGAAAACCGTATCCACGTTTTAGTTTGTACTGATTTCAATTCATAAGCAGTAAATAACTAATAATTCGATAATGCATCACACCACTCCAACCAATCACTACTTATAAGGTATGTATTGAATGCATCACCAATAAATGCCTACAATTCCTCGTAAAATTACGATTTGGATATAGTTTGAAAGATATTCATTGGCATTTATTGAAAATATTTTTAATTTGGGACTTCACAAAGCTGAATACTCTAAATGATGTAAAGGTCAGTAACTATGCGAAGAGGCAAATTACCATAGGGGCTGACTCGAAAAATGGGTATCACAAGCTCTTTAAATCCTTCCAGTCATCACCTTTTCCTTTATGTGATATTGTAGTACACTTTAGGTCCTCAAACCTCTCCTAGTGTCTATATTTTCTCTTAACCCATGATGAAATGCCACTAGATCTATACGCATTAGCCAACATACATCACTCGTTTCCTAAAATTTTGAGACATGTGGCACATATTTACTTTCTCATCTTATTACTCCTATATCTCTAGTCCTCTTGTGTGCAACAAAGCGTTAAACTTCAAATCACAACACCCCACTTCCAATTTGTTCTGCATGATTAAATTTTTGATGTCTGTACAAGCTTTATATTATGTCCCCTTAATGAAACTTACAATCCACATTAATACTACAAGCCTAAACTCTTCGCAGCATGTATTATCGATCCAGTTAGTCTAAAGCATGTAAAGGTGAAATTTTTCGCTTGCGATGGGTTAGGTGTTGTGTTACATGTATTGTGTATGATTTAAGAGAGCATTTTCTGGTGTTCAATGCAAATATAAAACAAAAATTTACCCACTATACTACGAATATTCAATATTTTTGTGGCTTGCTGCTGCACTTTACTGCACGATTGCCTATTTCAGCTAATACACTGAGTGTGTATACTAAGTATTTGTCGCATAGCTCCAGCCAAAAAAAAAATGCCCAATCAATACCACATTGAGTCAGAATAGAAGGATATGAAGTACGTTACTTACTGGACGTTGGGCACTGGACACTCGAATCTGCTCCAATAAGTAACTGCTGATGGGTTACATTATCGACATTCCCAAAAATTTCAGAAAGGCTGTCCTCGCGCCACAATCATTCCGTATTTGTTTCCATATATCGCATCGACTGTAAACATACCCAGAAGTAGCATTCTATTGAACACAAAATGGTGCCCAAAGAACTTCAGGCAGGAAATCAGTAAAAGAACACAATTCTGTACAAAATACATGTATAGGGATATCCTCGTCACTTTATTTTATTGCTTCTGATCAAAAATTCTGCTTTCAGGCCTTAAACTAATCCAACAGATATAAAAAGACTATCTATGAGTCACAACTTCTGAAAATTGTAGATACAGAAAGCTATCGTGGAAGGAAGTATGGGGTGGAACCTGTGTCTGACTATATTCTGCAGAGTGAAATCGGAGTTTCTGAGCCTTAAACTAATCCAGCCACTAGAATACACAAATTTGTGCAGTTAGCATTTGCACTGATCACGCAACCCTAGAACTGTTGACCCAAAAAGCCAACAGTAGAGGGCGGGGGTTGGCTTAAGTTTTCACTACCTGTTTGTGAAACTAAGAATATCCAGCACTCTGTACGGATTGGTGATTCACTGGCATATGAGACGACTTTGTTATGAGATGGAAAATTTAGATAAATGTAAAACACATCTTCATCATTGTTAAAATTAATTATAAAACGTTTTAAATAGGAGAATTTATCACAATTTCCTCCCTACCAAACTACAAAAAAGATATCATCCAAATAAGACAAGTTAGAGGTTCATGAAAATGTATGCTCTCCTTGGCGACAAACGTACGGTTTTTTCTCAACTGATCACGAATGTACCATAACAATTATGACACAAATTAAGGAACTGAATGATACCAAAACGACAATGACAATTATAAGATTCAAGTTATTCCATATGTGGCTATAACTACTGTCAATGAGTTGAAGAAAAAAAAACCTGTGTCATTCTAGAGACAACCCTTTTCGAGCACCTGGACATTTTGTGACAATTGCATCAAATCACCCCAAAGTGCCTTAAATACAACAAGGTCAAATGAAGGTATTAAATGATCCGAACGTAACATTGAACATTGCATGGTCAAATGTTTTACGTAAATGTGCTACTAGTACTGCGGATCTTAAAGTTCAATTCGTATGAATTTATTGCTAGTAATTTTCAACATATTTTCATTGTTTTCATTTCCCATTGCAACTATTACCAACAATTTCAATCTTTAAAATGCAAATTTGAAAATTATAACTTCCAAGAAGTAACTGTAGGAGGAGGGACGTATTTAAAATCGCCTTTTAGGAAATGTCGCTAATGTAACGAATAACCCCATAATAACATTGAACACTGCAAAGTCAAACGTACTGTATGCATGCTTCACTAGCACCGTCAAAACCCTAATTTCACTTGCTTTCGTTATATGAATAGACACTTTTTTAATAATTGTATTTTTATTATATGCCAGTTAGTCACAATCTTAAATTTCTATTATAAAGTTAATTTTAAAATTCCGAGAAGTAACACTTGTTAGGATTGTCACAGGAAACATGTGGGGAAACGGTTGATTGAGAAACAATTTGTAGGAGCTGTAGCTTTTTGATAATTCTTTCCTCATATGGTCCCACGTTAAGAAAAATTTCAATATTATTGAGAAAGTAAATAATCGCACTTTTGCGAAGGTATCCATAGACAAAACTCAAAAGAGGCTTCTTTGTTCTACTTGACTAAGGAGTAGTGCCTTGAAATATTTTCTTCTCTCCCAACCACCCCATGTTAATAAAAAAGAAAGCATATTAAGATCAATGGAGCATGATGCTTTGTTAACGACAGTGAAAGACATAATAATTGAAACATTTTTTTTTACACAACTGTTCCATCGTACACATTTTGAAACAAGTGCACTGAATAACCCCATATTACAAAGAACACTACAGGATTATTTACATTCTAGCTATGTGTAACATGTACACCCGATTCCCAAGTTTCACGTCGTTTTGCCATACAGCAACATCAACCATTTTCGATGTACCGTTCACTTTGTGACTATTCCCCCAAATGACCCCAACATGACTTTGAATACTGCAGGGTCAAAGGTAACTCGTACATCTGCAACAAATGTTACTGTGCCCGAATTTAAATATGTTTCACTCTATGATGACCCGCCTTAGAGATACAGTCCATTTTGAAACCAAATGCACTGAATGAAATCATGATTACTTTAGATAACGCAAGATCAGTGGTTCCCAATATATGCTCTATCAGCATCGATAAGTCTCAAATTTCAAGCCATTTTGCTCTACGTCCAGCTGTTTTTGAATTACAGGTCTTTTTGAGATGTGCGGTTTGAATAACCCCAAGCGCCCGTGAACATTACAAGGTCAAAGATACCCAATATATTTTCTACTAGTAACCACGCCCAGGAGTCCCAAAGTTCAGTCCGTTTCGCTCAGTGGCAAACTGTTTTCGAGTTACCTCCCATTTCCAGTCAATTGCACGAAATGAAACCAAAATGGCATTGAACAACATGAGGTCAGTGATACATCTGCTATACACTACTAGTACCCACGAAATCCCAACGTTCAATCTGTTTCATTCTTAGGGGCAACCGCTTCTCCAGGGGTAGGCAATCCCGAGACAATTGCCCCAAATAAGCATCAAATGACCTTATGCACTCGAAGGTCAAAGGTACCCCCTAATCAATGAAGCCAGACATCTGGGCAAAATCGCCTGTTCCATCAGTTGCCTATAATAACCTTCTCTCTTTCAGTGTGCGTATCCATATGTGGAAATTCTGACCTTTTACACCATAACTTGGTATGTACCCAATCTCACAATAACGTCTATTCTACACATTGACTAGAATATGCTACTGCTGTCTTTTAGTGTGTGTGATCATGTATCCAAAATATGCTCCTTTACCCCCGTAACATTGTATGGACCCAGGATAACAAAATCAACTGTTCCGCACATTGTCCAGAATGTCGGAGTACGTCGTAATTTATACACGAAAAATGGTGGACTTTAGAGCAAATTTTCTTTGGGTGAAAGAATAAAAATTGTCGACGTATTTTCATATCATGTTTAGAAAATGAGACATTTAACAAGGGGTTTAGCAATGACCCATGTGGACAAAATCACTTTGTAGTCCAAAGTGAAAGGAATAGTAAATACGTAAGAAACGTTACCAATTTCCATAGCATTTCAATCCAATGAAGTTCCGTTTCTCATGTGGTGACCTGTCTTTAAAAGCACATTAAAAATAGGGGCAGCCTAGAACTTAAAGACATATACTTCAGTCCATGCCCCTATTCAGTACTTAAAATTGACATGGAAAATCAGACAATGTCAGAATTTAGGACAGGGTTTCACTGTCGCTTGAATCTCCAAAATCCCTAGGTTGTACTGGATATTCTAGCAGAACTCCCGCGTTTCACATTTCACCCCTGTTTCGTGCTACAATTAGTCATTTCCAAGACATTTGCAAGTTTTCATTTACCAGTCTCCCACAATGTTAAATAAATTTCTATCTTTCAAAATATCAATTTATTTAAAATTTAAAAAAATCCAAGAGGTAACTTCAGTGAAGAATCTCTCAGGGAAATTTATAATAAAATTATTGTTCCAATAAGGATCGTATAACTGTAGGAGTAGCGTTTTAATCATTCTCTCTCCATATGGTTCTGCGTTTTTAACATATTTTGTGCAATTTCAAAACATTAACAAGTAAATACCTCCTTGCCTCTTCAAAGAGGTTATTACTACCGGTATATTATCCTCTTTGGCCTTATGGCCATTTTCAATGAGTTCTGCTTTCCCGCGTATTTTTTTGTGAGACATAGATACAGTTGCCAAGGGGAGTCGAGCTTGACAAACGATCACGTAAACACAGAACTGAACAAGGCGGAATGTATTTGAAGGTGAAAATCGCAGAAAAGCCTTAAATTTGGCCTTAACATGTAAATAATGGACATTGAAAATATAGAGGTGATCAAGTTTGAGGTGTCGTGTATCAAAATTTACTTGAGCTGGAGGTTAACACATTGGCTGGCGCCCGTAGTAGCGCACACAAAAATGGTGGGTTGCGAAAATGTCTGATAGCTAGTTCCCCCTCCGAGGTAAACCTCGGGAAGGGAAAAAAAATCTCTGCAACGTCTGAGTTGACAATGTCTAGCTTTACAGAGCACATAGGGTATCTGCAAAGGAATTCATTCACGAATCCTGTCAGTCCTAAAATGTATGACTTTAAGTCATCTCGGCACTCCACACTCAGCATACACTGAGTGGGGAGATCACACTTGGCCAC
>JAAUYG010105931.1_pt1 | contig 11695 bp, 7 predicted proteins | sample 7278091 | NCBI WGS metagenome assembly JAAUYG01 (sample SAMN14350201, study PRJNA611818) | marine sediment metagenome | isolation source: surface marine sediment (0.6m) | place: French Polynesia: Moorea | collected 2018-08 | reverse complement strand
GCGCTATATAAGAACTGCATATTATTATTATTATTATTATTATTATTATTATTATTATTATTATTATTATTATTATTATTATTATTATTATTATTATTATTATTTGTCACGCTGAGAGGAATATCCAAACACTGTTTGCCTCCGTTGGCAAAAACCCTCGGAAAGCAGGCCTTTCAGTAGGCAAACGATTCTCAAGTTTTAAAAAGGTCCAGGTGCTGAACGCAGCCCATGTTTAAATACAAAACCTGACCATCACCAGTACTTGGATATGTTATATTGCACCAATTTGAAAATATCTTAGTCCAATCACTTTAATTTACCTGTAGTTATAGCAGTTGTAAAGAAGACATGTGCTCACTATCCATGTACAACTGCTGCATTAAACATGTAACAGGTACTTGAAAGCTACTTTTCAAATCCAGGACTTCTAAAATAACCACTTAAAAATCCGGTTAAGTTGCTATTCTGCTCTATACTGAAGTGATCTTCCTTTGTGTGTCTTTTTGTCCGTACATGTACCTTTTTTGCGTTTGTACCGTCGCTGTACTGTTTTCCCCCTAGTTGCGTGCCCTGGAGCAGGTCTTTGGGCGCAGTCAGTATCCAGACGTAGTCGTGGTCGAGTCCCTATCACGCAGTCTGGATATCCCCCTGGATAGGATCCTGGTAAGATCTCTGGGACATTTTTTTCATCTGACCCAAGCCGTCGAGAGATAAGAGGTTGACTCCCTAGATGAAAATATCGCTTGTGCAGCGTGACGAATCAAACTGATTACTCATATTGCCTTATTCCGGTTTTCTTAATTGAGTGATGATGATGACGACGATGATGATGATTATGACAATGATGATAAGGGAAATATATCCATTATCACCATAATTATCAACTCATCAACAACAGCAGTACCGCAGCAGCAGTAGTAGTAGTACTAGTTATTGTGACAGGAGGAGAAAAAAGGGGGGAATGTACGGCAAAGCCAGTAGAGTCGCTTGTAGAAGAAGAAAAAACAGTTTTCTGAACATGCTGAAGAAGCGACTGACGCCAATGTTTAGTGTCCTCTGCTGTTTCGCTTTCAGACTTGGTTTCAAAACCGCCGATCTCGTTTCCGGCGGGAAAGTAAGAAAGGTCATGTGATGTGGATGCGCAAACAAATGTTCCAGTCCCAAGACGAACCGGATATGACGTCAAAACTGCCGATTCAACAGACCACGTGTCACGTGTTATCTCCAGTGACTGGCAGTCACACTACGGAAGTACCTTCTACGAGGTAAATAACTGCTAGTCTACATGTAATAGATAAAGTATCTTAACAATGTTAAATTACAAGACCTGATATGACCAATTTTTGCCTATAATGCTAATGTTTAGAGTAATTTAGATCTTGCGTCTTCATTCTCACACCGTAAGTTTGCAATTGAGAGTTGCCAATTGTGTTGGTATAAGTTGACAGAAAGTGTGGCATCGTATCAGTTGACAAAATAATAAGAAAGACCGCTGGGGCGGCATCCCACCTCCACCCCCACCCCCTTGTCCCACGCAATTTTAAGATTTCGTATATACATGTACGTGGATTTCACTAAAACGTTAGCATTTCTCCGAAACATCGTATGGAATCAACAAAAATGGTAACAAACCTAAACCTATAACAACAATATCTGTGGATGATCTGGTATCTGAGCCCTCAAACTGGCTCAAGTTAATCTCTAATACCGCTGCCCGGCCCGCGGTTGTCCACACATTAAAATATTAGCTCTGCTTGACTATGCCAGCAGACGTCATGAATTCGAAATTCGTCCGTCGTCCCTTTGTCGTCTGTGTTGCAACTATCTCTAAACCCGTTGTGGGTAAAAAAAATGCGTTTTCTGTTTGTTTGTTTGTTTTTTTTCACGATTTTTTTTTTGTTTTCGTAAACACGGGATCCCATCGAAGCAAAAATTTCAAAGCGTATCTCCTTCCAATTGGTTTTGAATTATTCCAAATTTTTTATGAATGGTCCTAAAAATATAATGTATACTCTTTTAGATTGTTGAAATTTTATATATTTACTCCTTTTTGTATATTTACTGGTTTTCCTTAACGTCGGACCCTATAGTAGCAAATATTTCACCATTGTACTATATGACAAAACCAAACCCTTCAGTTATCTTTAAAAAGAGCGATCGTAGAGAAAAACGGAGTGAAAGTTGCAACTCGAGGGTACTATGGCTAAAACCGCAACAGACATCATAAAGAATTATTTTACTGTGTCAATATAGCCAGCCTTATTGGGTAACAGTATTTTTATTATATAACCGTATTCTCATCTTCTCGTTTCAGCAGTGTCCACTATTACCCCCAGTGGCCCTCTGCCTGGCCCCTCCAGCAGCCAGTGCCTACCAACGCCCACCCCCCGGCCTGTATGTACACCCCACCGGGCCACGGGGTCGGTACCCCACGCGGCCAGTACCCGACCTCACAGGATACACACAGTGGGCAGACTTCCGGGTCATACGGTGAGGGACAGTTGGCACAGACGTACTCCCATATATCGCCCACTAGCCTGGATGAATGGTACGATAGCTATGGGGAGGGGTATTCTTACCCAGGATCACACACGTCGTGTACCCTAGCATGATCTAACGTACATTGGGTCAGCTACTGGAACAAGAGACACTAGCTAACGGCGTCAGAGTTACTAGACAACGGGACTAGAGACTGACACTAGACTACCGGTCCAGAGACACTTTTTATCAAAGACGTTCATTGATGGGATAGGCCTACGTCTGCTGCAATGTACATATACGTGTGCGAATGGTTATAAATAAACTTGTATATTACTCAAGCGTTTGCCGTTATCCATAATTCTATCTACATTTTCCATTTAAAATGTATTTTTAATTCATACACAGATCAAGTGATCAAACCATGTAACTAATAAGCTATCTAGTAATTACACACCGTCTGTATGCATGGTTAATATGTGTAAGAAACTACACTCTGTATGCAAGGGGAGTACATACCCCCCAACAGGGTCAGATCACCAGATTTCTCTTACCCAAATCACCAATCTCCCCCAAAAAGAATAGTCTGGGTGTGTGACGAGAGTGTGGACAGCCGTTTTCACGCTGCACTCTGGTCATGTAGAGAACGTTTCACGTGCTACAAAAATGGTCACCAATCACGCAATGTCTACAGGGCCCCATAACGATGCACGGAAAATGTATGTACCCGGTACTCCCCCTTATGTAGTTAATATCAATCTGTGTATGTCTGCTAGCCGATATGACGATTATTCGAGATAATCGACATTTTAACCCCCGAATATTAGTCCATCTCAGTAGGAGCTTACTTCTATCATACATCGAATAAAAGACAAATAAAATCAAATATACAGGGTGTGGTCATCTTACGCTCTCTCTAACTACGTACTACTACTGCTGCTACTGATGCTGGTACTACTGCCGAGTGTTTTCTGTTTACCGATCTTTACAACGACGTATGGCATCGACTTCGTAGTCGTTTTCACCATATGTAAAAGCAAGAATGGCCCTGACGCCTCAAGGCGTATATGACCCGTCACTGCTAGTAAAGGGGCCGTCTCCACATCGTTCAAAACGCATTCAAACAGTGGAGTGTAAAGCCCTAGATAGCTGTATGTAGATGCATGTGAAATAGAGAACGCTTAAACTTTAGTGTCTACTGTAGTTCTGCGAATGGGAGGGTTAGAACTTAGACGTGCAATGTTGTTCTCTTATAGGAATGTAATTTATATTACAACACCTTAGATTAAGCTGGCTTCATACTGGTGATAAATTAATTGGTCACGAAAAGGAGGGGGGGAATTCAGAAACGAAGTGGACTAGGCGTACAGTGTCTAGCCATACCGATACCAAGCTCCTGTATGCTCACACTGTATGACATCTTATTAAACTTCAGTGAACACAAGTAACCATCACCAACGAGCACTACATTATCCAGTTTGTCAAATTCTAATTTAAGGGACGTACTTCAATCTAGACCCCCGCGAGTTCAGAGAACCATATTTTATACAATAAAGTCAGTTCAATGATTGTGACGACCAACTGACCGACGCTTCCTGCTTAGCCTCCAAAAAACCTGCTCGCATCTATTTGTAGTCTTGTGCACCGGGCTTGTGCATGGCCTGTGGAGCAGTGTACAGGATATATACCTGTGAACACGGGGCATTTAGGATTTATTTGGGATGAATGCGCCTATTTGCACTTCCTGCATGCTTTCCAAAAAGTGATCGATCATTACTAGCTACTAGTACTGATGTCATGCCCTGGGCACGTCCACATGAGCAAATAAAAGCCATCCACTTGACAGGATGGCCTGCATGCAAGAGCACCTTATGACTACTGCATCCTTCGCTGACGACGCCCAAGCACAGCAGCCATCACAACCGGCAGATTGAAAGGAGGTATTCAACCCCGTTCGATATCTCGAGGTTATAGCTGTTACACGCCGTTTAGAATCAGCTTGAGGTGAGTGTCAACTGTGCAAAGGAAACATGTATATATGTGAATGATATATCCCCAGGCTGGACAGCAGAGAAATTGTGACAGCTCGGAGGCCGGACTGTCAAACAGGTGAACGGCCCACTCTTCCTGGCTGAGCGGCTACAGCAAAGCATAGCATGGTTGTAGTATGGCACGCCAAAAAGATAAATATGTGCTACAGATTCTTTGCAAAGTCTAAGCACAGGTGTCACGACTTTGCCAGTGCACCAGTATGCTTTGAAATACAGTAATTTGCAATGCTTACATTGCATAATAAACACAATATACGCAGTCTATAAAATTATTCATCTGGGTTTGCCCCATATACCTATTTCTAGCATAAAATTAAAGAACAGTAATATATAATTATATAGTAATCACACACTAGTCCGCTGCTGCGTGGCCTAGCTGGCACAGCGCTCACTCGTCACGACCTCCGAGCCACGACCATGACTTGCAGAAATGCAATAAGATGATAGCAGTTTTGTAAAGTCTTCGCTGTAAAAATTGCACAATGTGTTAATATGTTCGGTCAAAACTAAGAGCCGTGCAGTGTCATTGCTGTACCCTGGTTGAGCTTGCTGTCACGCGCAGATAAGATATCCGCTTTCGATATGATCATGCAGTTCTATTTATTACGTTTGACTGGTTGACTAGAGAAAAGAATTGACCCATATATACTGATATACTTGATGTAGTACTCTGACTACACGCTTTTCTTAACCGTGAAGCATAATTTTCCTAACTTTCATGGCATAATGTACTTTAATGGTGTAAGTGAGTTAATAACATTCCATGTTATAGTGAACAGAAGCGGAAAGAAGCAAAAATAGCTAGAAATATGCTGTTAGCGAGACTGGTGTAAGACAATACTATCAGTAACTTTAGTAGCACAATAATGACTGTTATGATGCCCACTGCCGCTCAACGTAACAGTTGGGTTACAAATGTACCTGCACATTTTATTTCTGTGTAGGTGGTAGTTGGCTGAAACGATCTTATTATGATCTGACGACAAATACCAGTGTACTAGACCATATCCAATGGGGGGGGGGGGGGGGGAGGGGTAAAAAGTTTTTTAACTAGAGGGTAGTTTAGATGCAAGGAATAACCAAGGATCGAACAGCAAATATATTTTAGTCCATGCCAATGGTTGTCAATTATTTTAATATAGGGCCTACAATGTAGTTACATGTACATTACCAATTTAAATGCGGGAATGCGACCCTCAACCGCTCCACAAAGGTAATCAGTCGCGTTATTGTGGCACTTGTGTATTGTGGTCAGTTTAGTACACTGCAAGGGCGTGGTATTTGTGTGTTCTGCCATCGAGTGCAAATTCTATGTAACGCCTCACTGTGCATTAAATGCACAGTGAGACGTTACATAGAAATAGGTTGTAAAGTATCTTCAGTACAACGACGATGACGAGTACCATACCATGATTACGACGACAAGTACTATTAGCAATGCATTACTATTAGCTGTAGTAGTAGTAGTGGTGGTTGCGGAAGCCAAAGCATTGCTGTGCAATAAAGAACCAGAGTTTTGTTTCTTATTCCCAGCCGTGACTCAGTCGTCCATTGACCATGTCAGATAACTGGGAGCTGTATTACTGGCCTCTGTCAGGGCGTGGGGAGTATGTACGGATTATATTTGAAGAGCTAGGAATTCCGTTTAAAGATGTGACTGACGCCAAAGTGATCATGGAGAACGTTAAACAACCCGGCCCCCTCTTCTCTACTTACCCCACATTCGCCCCGCCAATGCTCAAGAACGGTAACGTTATGATCTTATGTTCTGTTTCTGCTTTTCTTTGTTTTTGCTTTCAACTCTGATCCTACTTGCTTTTTGTCAATTATGGTAACTGAATTGGTCTCTCTCTCTCTCTCTCTCTCTCTCTCTCTTTCTCTCTCTCTCTCTCCCTCTCATCACATAGTATCTCATCTCCTTTCTTTCTTTCTTTCTTACATTTCCTCTTTCTATATGTCTGTATGTATGTCAACCTGCTGTTAGGATTTGAATCTCCGCTGGCCCTATATGTTTACTCCTACAGAGTGACTCACCCACTGAAACTCACCTTTCACTGGCTTGCTGAATGACCTTTGCTTACATATTTACATTCACTTGGAAATATCCAAGTTTGTAAGGGCTGAGCTTATAGAATTACTACGTAATTGCTTCAAGATGGGAGATGTATCCTGCTCACTAGATCCACTTCCTCCCTTTCCAGGTGATTTCACCCTGTCCCAGACCCCTGTGATCTGTAAATATCTGGGGAAGAAGTTCGGTCTCTATCCTGAAACCGAGGAAGATGAGTTCCACGCTGAGCAAATCAACACCACACTGCACGACTTCCTGGCAGAGGGTGAGTGTCATAACGTTACCGTCAAAGACAAGGCCATGCTACTTGAGTTTTTTCTGAGAATCCGCCTTGCGGCAATATGGAAAATGGGGGGTCAGCTGTTGTGAAGTTTGGCCACAAATTGCCGCCCGGGCGTTAATACAGAAAGTAAAGCCAGACAGGTTGGTCTCTAATTGGAAAGTCTATGATATACTTAAACCCTTTCCCTAACTACCAGCCGGACAGAGGCGGCAGAACATTTTCAAGGTACAAAATCACACTGGGTGTCAGACCATTTAACACAAGCCCTTGTCTGTTTTATTGAGGTTTTAATTTAATGTGGGTATTAGGTTACAGCCTGCTGTTTAAACAGAATGGTAAAAAACTATTACGAATTTGAATTGTATTTAACTCGTCGTGATTATGATTTTCCCAAAGGCCGCCTGGTGTTCCACGGGAGAGGCTTCATTGAGTCGTACTACACCCAGAAGGAGGAGACCCAGCCGTACATAGACTGGTTTCTGGACGGCCGCCTACAGAAGTGGCTGAGTCATTTCGAGACGATTCTGGCCGCTAACAACGGCGGCAATGGGTATGTCACACAGTTACTCACATAACGTCGTCTGAAACCTGGAAAAAGGTGTCTGTATACAGCAATATACTCATGTTATAGACATAAACCTAGTAGGTATATTGGCCACTTGACGTTATTCGAGCACGTAATATAAACTTGGGTCAACTTTGATGCTTTTGGGGTAGAAATCATTGTCAGTAAATTTCAGTGCATGGTCGTTTTGAAAATTCAAATAATCTTTCTGGGAACTTTGCCGAGTATATCAAGCGTCGTAGATGGTGGCAATACAAAGAACTAAACAAGGATTTTACTGATAACTTGAGATTGACCTATAACCATTGTACTCTTACATGTTTTGTTCTTTTCTATTTTGATCGGCGGGCTATTATTTCTCTTTCATATGTCTATTATAAACAGTGAACCTTGTATATAAATACCACCCTAGAGACCAACACAATGTGGTCCTTATACACAGGTGGTCTTTATATGCAGGTGGTCTTTATATACAGGTGGTCTTTAGAGCAGGCTTGACTGTATAGTGTGATAAACCCAACTGTGATGTCATGAATAAATCCTGACATATAAAGGTAAGTTAAATGTGAGTCCTGTCATTGTCACACGTTTTGCTCCAGGTTTGTAATCGGTCAGAAGCTCACCTACGTGGATCTCGGCCTCCTACAAGTGCTGCGGGCGACCGAATCCCAATTTTCAGACGCGTGGAAAGCCATGGAGAACATCCCACTCCTGAAGGCGTTCAAAGACCGGATATCCGCTAGACCGCGACTGGCGGCGTACTTCGCCTCCGACAGGTGTCGCCCCTTCGAGGGAAACAGTATGATGTGATGGCTCTTCACTTGGCGAAAACGTGCATGTGTCACCGGAGGGGGGTAAGGGATTCTCTACCGAAGGCTACCCAGAGAGAAGTGTTCTGTGTATTGTATGCATGTGAAGCACAAGGACTACTATACTGCATAGATACAGCTGCAGGTTTATATGTTTGTACATGTTTTGTGGTATAGGCAACTTTGTTGTTAGTAAGTCAAACAGTAAAAGGTTGGATACTTTTTCCAGAAGCCACGACATAATCCAAACCAATCTTTGTCAGTGACCGGCTCTTACTGGTGGTTATTTTCGTTTTAATAAAAGCCACTGAAACAAACTATTGTTTGGGGTTTCTCTTGACCATATGTACTTATAACTTATACACTATACTGATGTTTGGGTGGAAACCAGCTTGTAAGGAAATGTTGCGCACCTGGTTAATTTATGCCTTTACATGTGATAAGTGTGCGTTGGATCTGCCGAAGTGTAGCGCGAATGTCCGAAGTTGCCATTTGGCCATTAACTCCAGTCCCTGACTGGATAGTGTTGCACAGCAATCTTATAACACATCAATCATGCTTTGCACGTACCTTGCTGGAAGTCACGCGAATAAAAGGCTGACAAAAAATTACTATTTTTACACGAACAAAGAAGTTTGGACCTTCCTGTTATATAAGATTGTCGATTGAAGTTCGGAAGTAGATGTGATACAATTTCTGTGACATGCTTTCATGGTTCCATATAAAATATCTGCGGCGACTCTGATATTAGTTTACCCACACTTTACCCTTGGTCCTAATTTATAATTTATATATAAGAATATATTCATACAGTTTGTAAGGCTACAGAGGGCCTTTCGGGAATCTATCACGCATATTATACATAATATAACAGATATGCAGATAAACCGTAACTTGACAGATAACCCCTGACCCGTTGTAACTCGTACTTCCTTCATCTTTCAAATTGCTGACATTGTACAGGGTATACGTAAAGATTTCACATGTCACAATCTCTGTCCCTTTCCACTATTCCTCATTCTGAGTAATTGTGAGAAGACAGTCTTCTAGGCCAAAGAGACACTTTGCCATTTATACAATCCACGTCTTCTAGCTCAAAGAGACATTTTGCCATTTATACAATCTTCGTTTACATCATCTGAGTCGGTTATGGTAAACTTTTGAAATACGGTTGCAGGTGAGTAACCTGCGAAACATAAGCAAACAGATAAGGTAGCTAGGTAATTGGTGATGTTGAACACATCACTCCCAGTGACAATGTCTGATGCTAGGGAACTGGCTCAATGTGTGGGCGGATTTCCAGTTATCGTGTGCTGGCGAATCAACAACTGTACTGAGCAATCGGAGGTCAGTCTGCGTGCAGAGCAGTACAAACAAGAGAACGCAAATGGCTAAAGCATGTCAGACTTGTCTGAGAGCGCTCTCGGGACAGGTCTCAGTCTGGTTTGGTGTAACGCAGATCCTACACATCACTGGAGACGTTCCGTCCTGCGTGGTTCCACCCTACTCGTAACGCGTATACAAGTGAACCCGCCCCACAGACAACCCGCCCTCAATATTTTAAGACGACCCGCCCCAAGTTACAGCTGCTTTCTGAGAAAGTTTATGGAACGGTTTCTGGTCCAGTTAGGAGAATATTCAAAACCGTTTGTAAGCCCTAAGTTGCAATGAAATTAAAATTTGGCCCAACGGTAACCAGACGAAATCCATGTCGATTTTTGTGAGAAATGTTCTATTTTTATTAGCCATGTTGACATACATGGTTCCTTAGCAAACGTTGCCTAATCTCACAACTACTAGTATAATAACCTGGGAATGTCTTTTGATGCAGTATTAATCAGAAAATCTGTTTTCCGCATTCATTTCAAACGTTTTTTTTTTTTTTTTGCATCAAGCAATATTTTGTCACCGTTAAGAAGCATCAGAATACTTTTATTATGGCCAACATCCACAAACTGAGGGTGGGTCGTCTTAAAATTTTGAGGGCGGGTCGTCTGTGGGGCGGATTCACCGTACACCCACACACTCTCTGCTCTAAGGTTCACACACCGTACAAGCAGTTCACACCGGTCAATACCGCATATTTAGCCAGCGCTACGCAAGATACAATAATAGCTGTATGTACCGCCCGCCAAGTGATCTCAAGAATATTAGTGTGGCCTGTTCCGACCTGTAACGTCCATAACATAATATACAGGAACCGCGTCTAAACCAGCATAAGAAAAAGTGGCCGAAAATAAGCGGCTTACTTGGCATACAAAACTAAATCACTCAAGTAGACCGGTGATGTTTGATGTTGGTGCACTGACGCCGAAAGTTTTCGCGAATTGGAAGTTTCAAGCGATAGGGCAGGCGAGATGACTGAGGGGCGTGAGTGACGGGCAGGTTGGCCAGTGTGTGGTCAGCTGACGGCGAGTTACGGCATACCACGGTAAGTCTGGACATCTGGACATACAGAACTGTCTAACGATGATATACTAGGTAATGCTTTCTTACTTGTTTTATATAGTGACTTGATCTATATACCCAATCCTGAACCAGGCAAACCAGCATTTCACTCACTATGTACAGCTGACTATACAGCTGGCTGTAACTGGAGAAGTGCTAGACCCCCAAACAATTAATGCACTGCTCCACACACTGACGGGGCCGCCGCTGCCAGTACATTAAGTTACTGCTGCATCTATTACAGGCTATAAAGGGACCGTGTGTTTAGTTTAAATCCGACGAGGACGGTAATATTTGAGTCACGTTCGCTTTCTAGATGCCATCTAAACTGGGCAAACAAAAACTGGGTAATATTATGAATTGTAAGACACTCCGATCGCACTCAATCTTGCGACAGTTATCCCGATGCACTCAACTCGACTCTAACACTTCTACCGCCAACACGACCGGGCTGTCCCATGGTTAAACATGTACAGCTCTTCGTGTACAATGACGAAATTTGCTCGAGGTCAAAAATTTATCTTTACCGGTATAGGTTATAACACCGTGCTATAAACCATGATACTATTTGAGGAATCATTCAGGTTAATTTTCCCATTAAAATCACCTACTGTAGAAATCATCCACCTTTCGGGTTGGTGTGTGTATGTATGGGGAGGTGCATTAGTTAACTGTTGATCCGGGTGAATATACTTAGATAATACTTACATACTGGAATTAAACCCCTGACCAATAGCACATTGACATTGTCATTGTTCCCATTGACATCAACCCTCTGGACAACACACATAGGTGACGCCAGTAAAGGAAACTTGTCTTTGGTTGGTCGCATAGAAGACACATATCTCGGTCATTTGTAGAGAGTGGGAGACCGTCTTCTGTAATCCTGGGTTTCTCCCTGTGTAGTTTATTATCGGGGGGGGGGGGGGGGGGGGGGGGGGGGGGGGGGGGGGGGGGGGGGGGGGGGGGGGGGGGGGGGGGGGGGGGGGG
>JAAUYG010153095.1_pt1 | contig 11698 bp, 12 predicted proteins | sample 7278091 | NCBI WGS metagenome assembly JAAUYG01 (sample SAMN14350201, study PRJNA611818) | marine sediment metagenome | isolation source: surface marine sediment (0.6m) | place: French Polynesia: Moorea | collected 2018-08 | reverse complement strand
TACTCACTCTTGTAAGATGCAAATAACGTGCAGTCAACGATGCACACTGAAGTAAGGAACAGAGAGACAGACCAGACATCGCTTTACTACACTGCAGCTGGGCACCCGACTCGCGAGCCAGAGCGCACCTGTGTAGGTCGGGAAAAATACACTTGAAATTGGCGGGGAGGAAGGAAAGAATACTTAAACCAAGTCCATACCAGCATGAGCACCTGGGGATTTTGTGTTCTGTTCGGTTTCCTTGGACTGTGTGTGTGTATGTCACTTCCAAACAACTCCACAAAATTTACCCTGACTACTCTGTGTGCGAGTCCTTGTCTTTTTGAGGGGTTGGCGTGACATGTGGATGAGCATATTCTCTCATGATTCTGCCTGTGAAATGCAAAGCCGTCCGGACTTCCGCTAACATGCGCTTTGCTTTTCCTTTGCGCCCAAAGGTACATACAGCAATCAGACAGTGCCAAAACAAGTTTCTGGAAACAAACGACAGAAAAGCCACAGCTCGATGCGTGAAGCGATCGGAGACATGCCAAGGCGCATCTCAGCTGCAAGCCAGGTGAGTGTTTGGTCGTTTGCAGTGCATCGCAAACAAACGCGCCAACACGTTTTTCGCTAAAAGGATACGTGCATAGATAGCCTTCATTTTGAGAGCGGAGAAGTGGTGGATAAGTAAGGCAACGAGGACAGCGATGACAGCCACGTAGACTCCGATTAACCCGTTGACAAACCATCTCGTCAAGGCGGCTTGTTGCATTGCCTGAAATGAACAACGCGTGATGTTGTTACGGCGCATGTAGTTGATAATTAAACAGGCTTTCAGCCCAGCCAAGGAATCCCCTTGTGGATTTCGTGCGCTTCATCCGCAGAATTCTTTTTCCCAACTCGTCCTTTACATGTACGTGGATAAAATTAAGAGACACTAATTCAGTGAAATAAACAGAAGTGGCCAATGCACAAATCCATTTTGCTTCTGAGAAAACTGGAAACAGTTTTTTGTTTTGTTTTCAACGACAAAGAACCACCTACTTTTGGAGTGACTTTTTGCTTCTCTTGCAGGAATCGCTGGCTTTCGACAACATTGTAGTCCAAACTCTACAAAAGAAACAACAATTTTGAATGAATTATTTGCATAAACATGGACCCATCTCCCAAAGCTGAGATGACATTTTGTGTCGGTGTATAACACCACAATGAATTTTTTGGCCAAAAAACTTGCTGCGGTGTAAACGCCTGGAGACTGAAAACTTGTTGCGTGTGTGTGGAGGGCTCAGCCGTGATGTGAGAAAGCTTTACTGCTAATGACTTGTCTGTTGCCGTGTTGGGACATTGGGATCTTTCCGTTACAAAAGTCATCATTGTGCACCGCTTCCTTTCAAAACAGTGGCATTTGCTGGTTAGATACAGTTAGCTTGATGTTAGAAACCCCAAGGGTCATCAGGAAAGGTTGAGGATCCAATTCAATTTTGCAACTGGTGCTCCTTTGAATGTCAAACGAGAGTCCATTCAACAGGAAGATGAGTCTGAGAACAAGGTTTAAAATTTTAAGCGATGAGTTCAATTGTAACAAACGAGGAGTACATTTTTTTAGCCGCTGTAAATTTGCCAGAGGAAAACACCAACTATGCCAGTGAATCTGCATGGTCAATTTTAAAATTTCCTGCAGAAAGAAAACAAGGAAAGCAGGTTGATAAAGTGAAAGTGACCTGTCAGCTACTCTTCCTGACCATAAGTTAAGAGAAAAAGGGCAAAGCTTATGTCAAGAAATTATGAATATTTCAACTGCCCAGCTGCAATGGGAATGACATCTGCGGATTATTGCCCGTTATTGTTTACGTGCCACCAACGCAAAAAGTGGAGAATTGAGGACATGACAGCGCTGTTCATCATTGGACTGTACGAAACGGCAACGAGACAGAAACCCCTGGGAGCCCCCTTCTTTGAAGCAAGTGATATTGTTTTGATTTGTGTGGGCTGCTAAAAACACCAAAATAGACAAAGGTTTTGAGCTCCTTGGGTATTTCCAGCACAGAAAACGCAAGGAAGGTCATCCCTGTGTCGTGTTATCCCTGGAGAAACAAACACATTGCCACGCCAAACTTCTAACCATTGGTCAGATCAGCTGACATACAAAGGCTCATGCTTGGGCGTTAAAGGTTGTGAATTTGAATCTCCTCTCAAGTCAAGGGAACAATTTCCCAATTTCTTCCGTGTCGTCAAGGCCCCTGTGTTAGCCAGAATCCCACCGTATCTGTCTCCAGATCAGACGTTGTGCTTCTATGCCATAACTGAGAACCCTAAATCTCGCACTTTCCTTGGTTTATTCCAGCTATAGATCTACCACTGAACGGAATCCACGAAGATTGTTAGCAACCGGGATAAACCATCGCTTGGCCAAAAGAGGTGCCTATATATCAAGGTCTCGGTGGTGGCGAGAGGCAAAAACACCATCCCGCTATCATGCACAATGGATGATCAGTCTACGAGGGAAGTGCTCTTGGCAAAAAATATCAAAAAGGCTTTGTTTACACGCGACAATGGAGATGGGCGCAGGTGCGGAGGTGGTTTTCCGCCAGATCACCTGCTGCATTGCATTGAACTGGATTGTTCTATTGATCCCTGGATTCATCCAGGGCAATTTGTATTCCACTTGACGCGCAGATCGCGCTGATCTTACTTCCGACAATGACTCGTTCCATGGCATGTCTGGAATATCTTATGTCTCATTTGGCGGATTTCATGCTCTTCAGCGCTGCATCGCTCATTCAGTGAACGCGTTCAAACTACTTTACTGACCGATTAATCCGCCATTTAGCACTCAAGTTGCACCACGCGGACCTTTCCGAACAACGCCAAGTTTTTCCAGGGAATGCTTCAAGTGGCCTGGGGCAGATTTCCGCAAAATTTGCGAAGGGGTTTATGAATGCCTAGACTTGCCAAGGCCATTTTGAGAATTGCTTGGACCACGTGAATCTTCGCAAAATTGCAAACACTCGCACACCCTTCCCAAAAGTTTGAGGACACAGGCTGGTGGATTCAGTTGATCACAAGTTGACTTGTAGACCAATTGGAATGTGCCAGACACTGACAGGAAGAAAGGAAACTGTAGCACGTGGACCAAGACTACAGCCCTGTGAAAAGGTGTTTCAAGGGAATTCTCCCCATTTTGCTTCGTGTCAGATTCCGGATTTCCTTGCAAATCTCACCTCAAATCTGGATGAAAGACGCTTTCTGGGTTTGTACATGTGTAGCGAGTCATCTCCAGATCGTAGCGATGGCGACAAGCTGCCTCGTCTCCCCGTCTACAAAGCAAAAAGTTTTTCAGTGAATAGAGAGCAATCAACAAGAATGTTTTATGGCATGTCTTCAGATGTGATCAAAACTGTTGGAGCAAACTGCTTTTGGCTTGAACACGTGATTTCTCACCAAAAGTTTGCTCAGAATTATCTGAGATGTCTGAAAGCAAACGTGTGTGTTCAAATAAGAAACATGTCCAAAAACAAGATGGTCAGAATCACATGAAATGTCCAGACAGAAATGTGATGTCTCTACTGCGAGGGGAAGTTGTCCAGAGAGACTTTTTTGCGAGATGTCAAAAGAACACGCAGTTGCAGTTGCCTGAAAGGCAAGGGAATCAGCAAAGTCCTTGAGATGTGTACAGCTGGGACTCGCGCAAGAGAAAAACATTTCCAAGGATTTGATCATTCCTGAAAATTACAACCGTGAAGTCTCACATCACAACACACCAAAACATGCAGACGAACAAGTAGGTCAGCGTAAAGACCGAGCGCCCACCCTGATCATATCATGTGACAATGTAGTACCCATCACGTGATCAGCATGTCATGTCAGGGTGGGGGGGTCTGGGCTCAGGGAGGGTCTCAGGGTCAGGGGGGTCTGGGGTCATGGGGGGCTCTGGGGGGGGGGGGGGGTTCTTGGGGATGGAGGGCCCTGCACACCAACGACGATGACCAAGATGTGACTCCATAAGGCCGTCTCGACTTCGTCGCGCTCGGCCCAAAAAACACTGCAGAATTTAGCTTCTTAAAACCGTGCACGAAAACAGATCTGTGTGCCTTCGGATTTAGGCCGTTCAAAGAATGGATAGTGCATCTGTGCAAAGAGGTACTTCCACCACTCCACCCCCAAGTTCAGAAGAAAGTTTCACTGGGCATTTGGTTGCATTTCAGTTGATCAGCTATTCTCTAACGCCTCGTGCAACTGCCATTTTTTTCACTGACATTAAAATTTTATCTCCGGTGATTTATTACAAGATCCAGTTCTTCACTGGTCCGTTCGTTCACATAACGACAACATGCAAGTTCTCATGGTTGCATGCAGCTGAGCAGTTCATTGTGATGGCCTCAAAAGAGGTGAGAGGTTAGTTCACTGCACATGCAGCACTGTTCACAAACTTTTCGCTTGAAACGTCCACAGACGTTCATCTCAAGTTACGCGATACCAAACTGGAAAGGCTGTGTGAAAGCAACACACGCAGGATCCGTCAACTACAGGGCATCCTGACACAGCTTCCAGACAGCGCATTCAGACAACGACCGCGACAGATTCAATGTGCATTTGCTGTGCAACTAACAACGAATCTCAATGAACCATCAACACAAAACAGAGACATCAACAGAAACAAGACTTCGATCCAGTCAGTGCAAGCGGTCCCGAGAAGGGAAATAGAGAAGCTGCCAAACCAGAATCTGCAGCCAAGAAAGCAATCAGGCTGTGTACCAACTGACCGCGGACACACAAAAGACGTCATGGTTTATTCACAAGAGCAACCAAAACCCTTCCCACAATCAGACATGAAGCTCAAAATCTGGCATGTGATCAATCACAACTTCAATCCAGTTCACTGTTAAAACAATGGCCGTATTCGATTTGCACCAGTTTTAGTCCCCCATAGGCTGTTTTTGCCTAATGGGGACTAAAATTTGCATTCTATTTATCCCAAAAGGGGTAGCTAATGTTTTATCACCCCTTGCATTCCTCTTAGAAGCTAGAATGCAAAGGGGTACTTTTTCACATGTAGATTGAAAGACTGCCATGTGTAAGAAAATACTACAAAGTATTCTAGATCTAGTTTTTATTAAATCTACTAATTTCTCTTCTTTGTTAACAATATTTTTCTACATTGAACAGTCCAAGTGTGGCCAGGAGTAAAAGTGTCACCCCTTTAAGATTTGGCATTCTATTTGATAGGGGGTGATATGAAAAATCAGTATGGGCTCCTTCCCAATCAATAGTCTTCTGACAAACACAAATCGAATCGGGCCAATGGCAACAATCAGATTTCAAGTTCGAGACAAGATTCTTTTCCCTGTACAGGTCATCCTGACACAGGGCCATACTTTTTAGGAACGGTTCTTAAGAGTTTTTCAGTTGAAGACCGTTTTCAGACAGCAAAGGCTGAATTAAATGAAAGGAGCTGAGCTGGCTCCTCTCTGGTATCTGCTGGGACATAGGCTGTGTCACCACTGCGCAAACAGGAAGGATCTGGAAGGATCTACTTTGCCTGACAAGAACACAATAGCTTCTGCTCTAATTGTCTTCCGGCGCAGCTTTTTGCATCATCTGGTTGACAACTGCTGATTGCTGCCCACAAGGCGTCGTGAACAGAAACAGCGTGTTGTTCTGGCATGAACTGAGAATTGGTTGCCCAAAGTACTTACCCTGCCCTCTGATCAATGCCACGGCATTTGGGGGTGGGGGAAGGCTCCACAAAAGCTTTGGTGTGATCTCCCTGGAAGATACCGGCCAACCCCCCCACCCATCAAAAGTTCCACCAGCAAAGTCTTGGGCCTCCCAAATGTGTTTGACCCACAAAATGTTCGCACCTCCAGAACTTAGTGGGACAATGTTCTATTGAAGGAAAGGACTCTGATGGAGGAAATCTGACACATTATTTACAGAGTGATCAATGGAATGTGATGCACAAAACAAACCATTTTTCTGCAGTTATTTTCTTGATGAATAAATGCAGCAGATAACTGGCTTTTTTCTATGTTGCCAAATCGACATGTGGCTCAGACAGGTTTGCCAATCCAATAAAGTTCTGAATGACTTGTTCCTGATCAACGTTGAAGAACAACGAGCAATGCCATTTGTATCAATTTACCTGCAAGCAACCATGAAAAAGTATGTCTACAAATGTCCAATGGAGATGCTGCAGGTTATCAATTTATCAGCATACCGATGCTCTGTCTCCCTGAGGTGCCATTAAAGTCGTGTGGTGGAGGACAAGCTAGAAATCATGAAATGGGAGTGGAACCAGTCTGGCGTCTGAATGGTCTTGAACACGGAGACCTTGAAGCAGATATCGCTACCATAAAATTCAGGGTGATCCCCTTTTTTGTGTCAAGACAACAGGAAGACCCATCACCCGCGAAGCCCACCAAACTTGAGGGCGGGCATACCACCAAGAATGGGTGAAGGCAACACCAGGAGAGTTTGCACTGGATATTCCACACTTTTGAAAGCAACAAACGATTCCAACTTCATCTCTTTTGTTCTTTTTGGTTTCTTTCCAAACAATTCTACGAATACTTGCGAACAGAACACGACAGGATACTTTACAGCAATGAATTTTGCCAAGAATTATTGCATAGGGTGTCAGCAAAAAATATCTTGGATTGTCACGCAGGGTAAACCCCAAAGAATGAATTGTTGGAGCTACAAATAAAAAGCAATCTCACTCAATCGGCTGTATGTTTAGATTGTGATATCATTTTCAGGAATAAGGTCTGGATTTGTCTTTCACAATGCAAAGTTTGACACGAAATATCCAGTTCTGGTTTCAAAGCGTTTCTGTGAATGAGTTCCAAACAAATCTAACTTTTTTCCAGCATGAAAGACACTGGATAATTACATAAGTCCAAAAATAATGCACAGGATACACAGGAACACCATGTTGCTGTGGGGGTGAAACGAGTTCACAGCTGACGCACCTGCGTGCCTCGCTTCCAAAAATCTTCGGCATTTTTGGATTTTTCCTTTTGGGAAAAAGAGCTTGTAAATCACTCACTGTGGAAAGTTTCCAGAATATCGCATTCCTGACTCTGGAAACAAATAATGGCGCACACAAATGTGTGAGACAGGGGCCAACGAACAGGACTCCTCCTTTGGGCTCCACTTTCAGAACAACAGCCTTTGAATTCTTCAAGAAAATCAGAGTTTAGCTTTGCAAGAAAGCAGATGCTTGGATTTCAATAGTCTTTTCGCCAATGTAGCTATTTCTTACGCCAATGCACTCTGCTGTTCTGTTCTGGCAAAAATCTTTTTCTGTGAATTGTTGGATATTTTTGGATTCCCAGAGCGGCATTCAGGCACGCATTCTTCATTCAAGTGGAAGAAAACTACGTCCACGTCTACACTCCCGCCTTCTTCAATCAAAAGACAAAGAGTAACCTGACAGCAGATGGACGCCAATGGATTTCAACGTGGGAAAGTGCAGTCTGTTTCTTCTCACTTCCCCCCAAGAGGTGTTGCAACTTATTTCTGATACAGTGGCAAGTGGATGGTGTTCCAGGTCAAAACCAAACTTTGGTGTTTCTGTCGCATTCTCTTTTCTCGACTTGGGTGTCACGATCACGACACGTTCAGTGAGGCGCAGCACAATACAGCACAGAAGTCACACCTGGCGACAGCAACCACCAACTTTAAAGCTTCCAAAGATGCAACAAAGGACGAGATCACCTGCAAGGACCTCAAGACAGCAACACCAGACTTTAACAAAAAGGCTTTCCTCACAACAATGCCCCTTTTGAGAATCATGGGGCAAAAATGGTTCTTCGTTTGCAAATCATGGCAAAACGCCTTATTGACATCTGTGGTAAGAGCAGGACGAAAGCTTTGCAGGTGCGTCGCCAGGTGCCCACCGAGTGCCCAGGATGTACCTTGGTCGTTTCTGATGTCTGGATTTGTAAAAATGAGACAGAAAATGAGATCAATTCCTCAGAACAAAAGCAAACATTGTCTATAGCAACAATGGGCAAAAGGGGATGTTCAGAATGGGTAAGAAGTTTTCATTTCAACTAGTGAACCTGCAAAGCTAGCCGACTCCATGGCACACCCATAACAACTTTGCTTCAACGAATCTGCGGAAACCAGTTCAAAGTCGTTGAGTCGTTGCCACGGGGAAACAAAAAGGACAGAGAAGTGGTTGTTTCAAAGAAATGGTCCTCGAGGGTGTTGTGAGTGAAAGCCTTTCCATCGACTGCAAACATGTATGCAAACTGGATGCGATGTGAAAAGCCCATCGCGGAAACTACGACCCGTCACTTCCGGAGCCGCATTTCACACGCAGTATTCAAACAAGCCAACCACCACATGGTTTCCAGTTTCTTTTTTCACTGGGGACGTTCACCACCACCCACCAGCCTGGAACGTGGGACTTCTATGAATTTCATAACCACATACACGGGAAAAAGTCAGTCGTCAGTCTTCACAATCATTCCCATTCACTGTCGGAGTCTTCCTGTCAAAGCAGCTTGAAGTTGTATGTTTCCACCTCATAATGCAATTTCTCATCTCCTGTTTGACACATCACTCTCGACAAGGAAAGAATTAAAGGATTCAGCTGTGTTCCGGAAAAACAGAACGTACATTTCCACCGACCTCTGCGTACACAGTCGCCTTCACACTTGGTACCGTTACCGGGAAACAGTTTTGCAAACCAGCCTAAAGTTGCACTGAAGTCCAACCCCTTCAGTTGGCTTGCACAACCCATTCCGTGCACGACTTTTGTTTCAGTTGAAAACAGTGCGACGTTTGGGAGGGGCACCACGTTTCAAGCTGTTATGGACCGTGTGATTAGACTGGCCCAGAAAGGGAACCACTGTAGATCACCACAATGCAACTTTCTGTGATTCAAGGAGAACATATGTGTACATGTTTGTGCCTTGTTTTCTGAAAAAAAAAAAACCCACGAAAAAAAGGAAACACCATCAATGTGCCTTGTGTGACAATCAGCGGACGACATTCGCTGACATTTGCAACTTGCCAACTTGGCTTTTAAAACATTCAACGTGTGTGCCAAAGAAAAAAAAACATTAAAAATGAGAATAAAACAGTTGAAGCACAGAAAAGTTCAATGACTTACCGATTGAGGCTGGTGCAGCTGAACAAGACCGAAGAAAAAAGTAAGGTTAAGCTGTCAATGCAATGCAAAGCGTGAATTCAGGAAGTCAGTGGTGCGTGCATTCATTTCGTTTGGTTCTACATATCTTTCGGCAAAATTGGATGCCATGCACAGGACTAAGAAATGTCGCAATTCTACAAGAGCATTGTTGTGTCAGTACTGGGCACAAAAGCGCAGCCTCTCAAGTGTTTTCGTAAAGTGCACATTTAGTCTTAGCTATGAAATTTCAAAATTTTACCTCTTGCAAGCTGTCCGGCACGCACAGAAAATCCTTCGATAATCCAAGACTGCCATTAATTCCATTGACTTTAAAGTCATCATCATCGAGGTCGCTCAAACTCTGACAGGCACTTGGTGGCTCAGTGTAGCACAGATCTGGTACTTCTAAGTGCAGAGAACTGGGATATCTGGGCAACTGTCGCCTGTGCTCCGTGAGGGGTATGCTTTCTGCTTGGGGTGCAGGCGGCTCGCCGTTATCGTGCCTCCCCCTGCTCAAGCCATTGCCCATAGCAGTACGCAACTGATCATCTACAGTGTCTGTGCTGCTTTAAGTACCAGTTTGTGCAGCTTGTGTTATCACAACATTGATGCTGGGCTTTACCATACAGCATAACATGGAAGGTTCAGTCCTTGAAAACACAGCAGATACGGCCAAGAGTTATCATCCCTTGCAAACGAAAGCAGAAGTACAGTCTCTGGCTGAAGCTGGGCAGTCGTCATCGTTCACCACGCGGCTGGATGGCTCTGGCACAACCATTGCCTTAATAGTTTTAATGATCGTTGTTTGTCTTTAGGCGGCCAGCGAAGCTGATCTGATGACGGATTAATATTCAATCAGTATTGAAAATCTGTCATCCTCCTCAAGAAAAAAAGATGAATGCATTCACGCATGGAGTAAAGATGATCCTTGATTTCGCGACAAAGAAAATTAACAATTTATTGAACCAGTTCCGCTTCAATAATCTTTTTCAGGCAGTTAAGCAACTGGAATGAACAGCTCGGTCAATGACTAGAGTCAACCATTTGGTCGTTCTTTTTTGGACTCCAAACAGCTTCGAGAGGCCTGAGTATGCGGACACCACACCGCTCAAGGACCAAATTTCCGTCACACAAGACCCGAACTAGATTCATTTGAAAGGCTATCTGACAGGGCAAATAAAGGTGTGTTTTCTGTCCAGTCAATGGTCGTTGTCGAGACAGAGTGGACCTATGCTCTGCAACAATACATTTCACAATTGCAAATTTTACACAATTTTCTATGTGAACCCAATTTTTGATTCCGTTGTTGGGTTCTGTTATTGCTCCACAATGTCACTTCCCTCACAATAAAATTCTGTTGGTATTTACTGGACGAATCCTGCAGCAAAATTGATACCTCCAGTTGGGGGCCAAAGTGTGAAGGTTTATGACACTGTCTCAGTGCCGAAAAGCTATCTTTGTACCACAGGCAAACGTGGGATAAGCTGAGCATTACACGAACATACGGCAAGAGAGTCATTGCTTTGCCATCGGGGAATGCAATTTGCACAAATGATGCCGTAACCCTGCCATCCATCAATTCGGATAACCTCGTTTGTCCTTCTGCACCCAACTCCAGTGTTTAAAATCATCTAATTTCCCTTCAAATATGTCCGTTCTGAATTGTGCTCGTTTCAGTGGTGTCTATCGCCTGCCAGTCAGTCCAATTCACTGCCATTTGGACGTGCTAAGAATCGTGCTGTCCAGGCAGGTTGTTCTCTGCCACCTGCCATTGGCACCACACACACACACACACACACACATAGAACACTTGTTCAACCAACCTGTCAGTGAAAATCTCACCGTGGAACAATAATAAATGTCTTCTCCCAGCTGGAGAAGCCTGACTATTAAAAAACCCAACAGAAATGAATCTTGCATGAAGAGTAAATCACTGCTCGCTCGGGTCCTCAGTCTGGAACAGATGACCAATTTCCTGCCAACTTACAACTGCCACAATGGCGCACCACAACGGATCCCTGGGAGGGCAATAGGTTTTTGTTGTTCTGGCGGAGTTTTTTTTCAGTCTCTATCAAAAATGCAAGACCAAGCAACACATTGTCCAGGAAGTACATTTTCATACAGCTGTACACTCTTCTGTGTACAAAACAGGAAATGTCGCAGTTGTCTCATACCATGGTCACAAATGCGCGGTTTGGAGAGTGTATTTGTTGGTTTTTTACTCACCATAAACGACGTTGTCTGGTTCTGAGCCAAAACAATGACACACAAAAAGATGTCATGGTCGATGAGAACTACTTTCGTTTTTTAGTCGCGCCTTGCTGCTCGCAAGGAGCGACTCTACAAGTCACTCTGCGATGTCGTCTGTCCAGTTGTCTGTCCGTGGCAGGACCCCCCCCCCATATTTGGCTGAAGTAAAAGAGCTCATTGAGGGGAACATTTTTGGAAATGGAACCCATGCTCAAATCTTGCAAAATGTTGACCAAAATGGCTGCCAAAGGTCCCAAGTAGGCCACTTTGGCCAACTTTGAGGCCCTGTAGCTAGGAAACTATACAACATTTTGCCTCCATATT
>JAAUYG010059643.1_pt1 | contig 11698 bp, 6 predicted proteins | sample 7278091 | NCBI WGS metagenome assembly JAAUYG01 (sample SAMN14350201, study PRJNA611818) | marine sediment metagenome | isolation source: surface marine sediment (0.6m) | place: French Polynesia: Moorea | collected 2018-08 | reverse complement strand
CCTTTTTCGAGGGACGCTACTCGGAAATGTCGAGCGAAGCGAGACATTTCGGAGTAGCGGCCCGAGTCATTCCTCGGAGTGACTTTTACTCAGGCTGACCACTGGGGCATGGCCTTTCGGCATGCACCAGTGGTCATATATATCACACGGCATATAACATGATCTAGGTATGTATAAGGCCGTACATGTATGCACCCCTACTAGTGTCCAATGAGTCAAAATTTCACACCGTTTCACTTTATGAGCAATGGTTTTCGAATTCAGACAAGTGCACTGAATGCCACCAAATGGACCTTAAACAGTACAGGGTCAATGACACCCCATACGTGTTACAGGTGTCCCAGAGTCCTAAAGTTCAGTTCGTTTCGCTCTAGAGTCGAGCATTTTTGATACAGGGTGCTTGATACGTCCCCCAATGGGATCTACATGTATCTTAAGTCTTGTCATATACGGAAATGGCAAAGTTTTAAAGTGTCATGTAGGTTTCAGCTACAATTTATAATTTTTTTACAATTTTAAAATTCCTAGAAGTAACTTTTGCATGGGCTGTTACGTGAAATATCAATAAAAATGTTGGTTGATAAGGGAGATAAGTGTGTGTTCGAACAGCGTATTTTGGAAATAGTAGTGCATCAAATGGCCCCAAATAGTCTTGCATAATCGCATGTCCACTAAAATAACCCATACACATATACTACTTACCACAGGGGCCCACATTTCTATTTTCTCTACAATAAGCTATTTCTACGGTATTTGCAATTTTTCATTTTCCCTTTTGCCTCAGGTCAAGGGTTACGTTTGAACCATTCCGGGTCAAACGTAACCCATATACATATACTACTTACCCCCTCACATTTCTATTTTTCTGTACGATAAGCCGTTCCTACATTATTTGCAATTTTTCATTTTCCTTTTTCCGCACACTTAAGTTTCAATCTTTTTTTTTAAAATTTAAATATCAAAATTCTAAGAGGTAATTTTTTTGTGGACCGGGACTGACAGTATCTGTAAACTACTTCAGTGAAAAAAGAATCATAACTGTAGAAAGAGTAATGTTTTGAAAATAATATTTTCGAATCGTCTCAAGTGCAACAAATGACCAAATGACCTCAAAATAACACTGAACAGTTCAGGGTCAAAAGTATCTTATTTATCCTGTACTGGTACCCGCAAATGAAAATGTCAGTCAATTTCGTTCTACCATTTTCCAGATAATTGACGTTTCCGGCTTCCTCACATGGTACAATAGTAATTGATACTTTGAAAAAGAAAAAAAACAAACTCAAACTCCCCCCAAATCGCCAACCAATTTGCAGTAGCCTGAAAAACTTCCATAACTGTATTCATATCTGTAAAGTATCCTTTTAATATTATTTTTCTTAATTTGAAATACTTCAAAATGACCTTGTCCAGATAGAGATCAAAATTTCCTTATATGCGTTCTCCTAGTGGCCTGAACCCCAAATTTCCTTTCATCACAATGTATAGTGAGCAATAAGTTTCAGATAATTGTGATATAATATTTAATTTTTCAATCAATTTGGCTAAAATGAAAGCTTCAAAAACAAACAACCACATTTTATGAGGACTAAATTTAGAAAACGTTAAAACATGGGCACCCAACTATAAATAGAGCCCAGATGGGTGATGGCCAGAAGACTTGTGCCCTCCCACTGTGCAGAGCTCCAGCAAAATTCTGATTTTCCAGGCTAACTTTGAGAATTCTACTTCATGCAACTAGCTGTAAATTGGCAAGGGGAAATATAAAACCAATACCCACATGATGTGCTATACAGTTTTCAGATTCACATTTTGACTTTGACATAATTTTAACTTAAAAATCTTGGTTTACCTTTAACTTTTAAATTTGACTGACAGGTTAATTGCTTGTCAATCACTTGCCAGCTGACTGGATTAGCCAATGGCTCATTCAAGATCAAGGTAAATCTCAGAAGCATGCGACTGAGGCAAGCGGCAGACTGACTTTGGCAAGCGACCGACCTAGCAAGCAGAGGGCATTTTGTTTTCATTCACTCATGCAGGGGAAGTGGTAGCTACTTCCATGGCCAGACACAGTATAATTCAGACAGCTACTGCACGCAGGAAATTGATATTTTCTGAAGTACTTCCTTTGAATATTTTGATGCAGGGTACATATTCTGTATAGTATAGCTATACATGTATAATATGGCAGGTGACAATTGGGCCAGTTGTTTGTTTCCAGCATTTAGGATATAACCACATTTGTACCAGAAATGATGTTAGAGGTAAAATTGTACAGAGATGATCCGTGTCAAACCACAAGCACATGTTACCCCCAGATATAACCGTTAGAAACCACACTGGGCGTCCACAAGCAGGCTCGCTGAGACCGGCCCTATGTAGAGTTGGGCCTGTCAGACACTAATTGCTATCCACCTGGATATTCGGCTGCCTGTTAGCCCGTCTTTAAAAACTGTAACATTGTTTGCTGAAATTTAGGACTAGCATCTTCGCTCCTCCAAGTGGTAAAATTCAAAACTCCAAAACTTTAACAACAAACACCAGAAAGTTAAAATGATCTGGCGATATGGAGGCTAGCTACTTTTTCACAAACTTTAGTTAGTTTGTGACAGCTCTGCTGGCACGGTCAAGCAGAGCTAAAAATCAAAGAGATACATATAGAGATACACACCTGTGAGAGCCCGTGAGAGAAATGAGAGCCCGTGCGTTAAATGTAGGTCACTAATTTTGTTTTGTTTCTACCTTTAATGAAATAGTAGTAGCCAGAGAAAATCATGTACTGTTCGATCCATGATTAACCACATGTAAAATTGAGTGGACAGTGATTCAAATCTGAAAGAGTAGGTGAAGGAATTGTCTGCTTAATCTATGGAAAAATAGTATTTGACTGTAAGCTTTGGGATAACACTGAACAGGCGGGCCTATGTAATTTTGTAAATGTATTTTTATACATGCTACTCAATTATTGGTAGACATTAAACAGATTTCACCAGATGAAAAAGTGTCACAGATTTGCTTGCAATATATAATAAGCCACGCCCGACAATTTGCACAAGTTTCCCACCCTATACTGTAAAAATGTAACGTTTATGTTGACCACTTATTTTATAATGTTATGAAATGCTATCACTTACATTTACGCGCCTCAATCCAAGAAATACAGTTGCCACATCTAGCAGCATTTCAAACAGAAATTCAGCTAGTGCCAGCCACTCCTGTTCGCTGTTAAGGCTCAGCATGTTCATGCCCTCACGTTTACAGGTTTGGTAGGCCTCTGACCATGAGAAATTGCCTGTAGCCACTATTTGGTAGCATCGGCTGAGAAAGCGGTATGCTGATTCTGGACATAGGTCAGAAGGCATCCAATACATGATATAAAATTCGTCTGACTTGATGGGGTGTGTTCTTTTCATCCTGAATTGCAGAACGAATGACGAATGTAGCGTAAGTTTAGCAGAGTGCAGCTTCTTCCAAGATCTTGATTTTTTGCTATCTATAAATCGATAAAATTCATTATACAACCCACGCAAAGACATTCCCCATTCCCGGCTTTCTGTCATCGCACCATAGAACGTAAACACTTCTTTGCGTATGTCTATACTGCCCTGTATTTTGAAGTAATACTCCAATTCAACATCAAAAGTTACAACTGAATGGTCAACGGTGATGTGAATAATTGGATGTACATGCAAAAGTACACCTGTGTTAATGCATGAATACGAGAGAGAAAGGCGATTGTCAAAGCCAAGATTTACTCGTAAAACCTTGGATGGTAGCTCTAGATCCATACATATCTTCGATTGCTCCCCTGCAATAGCAAGAATACTACTACAACCGCCAGGGTTCAAGTTCCGTACTACATGTACAGCAATATGTGTAGTTAGAAACGTCCGGTTTTTCAAAGAGTTAGTTTCATGGCTGCACTCTTCCCGCCGTTTCTCGACGTTAGAGCGGATGTGCAATGCAGCATCGAGAAAGGAATAACTGCAACAAGCAAATTTAAATGGGGCAGTAAACTCTGTGTGGTCGACGCGAAACAAATGCGACCCAGGCGATGACTGATAAATGTGGAAACTGCAAATTAGAGGTAGAATTAAACTATTTTCTAAATAGGTAACAACAGCGCAGCAATCCCGGGCTAGACTTCCAGAAATGGAAATTAAATTTGTGCCGCTGAGTTGGAAACACCTGCCCAGGGGCACGGTTCCTGCAAAATATGGGTTAATGCATGGATTCACCAGCCCAGTGCAACTTGTAGAAATAAAAGATATCATAAATTTTATGCGTACTGTCTGGGGGTAGGACTTGATGACCAGTTGAGCAAGGCGACTGAACAGTATGCCTTTTGTTTGCAATGTAGAACTATTTAGAAGCATCAGGTCTATTTGGGTACAGAACGCACCTCTAAGTGAATCTTCAAACAGCCACAGAGCCGAATAGAGACATCCTTCAATAGAATGCGTAAAAGCAGCTGTGTGAATTTGAAACCTCAGCTGCACGTTGCCTTCACTGCGTGCCTCAAACCTAAATACCTGGAATGAAGGCTTGTTGGTCTGTTCAAAAATAAGTGTTTTCTCCAGGCCAATCACCGACACGTCGGTATGTGTACAAGATATTTCAGAACAAAGAGCTGGTTGCTGCTTGTACGCAAAACCGATGTCGCCGTCATCTGCTTTATGGTGGATCCAGGAAATTGTTAAGTCACCCAACGAACTCTTCACGACATCCGTCATATCTGCGCATGCTCCATTATACAGAACAGCAAAAGGGCTCGTCAAACCGTAGGAGGTCAGCATTCCTGCAGGAGGTCCGTCATATACCAAAACCGTGTCTTCTGTGGGGCAGTTCTCCCTTTGAATCTCCAGAAAGAGCTGTCCAAATTCTAACTGACCATCCACAAATTGTGGCCCATGGATGGTCCACACCCGGACTTCCACAAGTGAAGGCCCAGTTTCACTGGTATGTACAAGTTTGCCATACATGGGTCGGAGCAAATTACGTGGTCGTGATACGAGTAACCTATACATGTTTGCGTAATGGTAATCAAGATCATCTCCAAGAAGAAGACTATGAAGATGTTGATGAATTTGTTCGTGCATGGAAATCCTCTCAGTTGAACTGAATGCTACTATTTCAGGATCCACTATAGTGTGTGAGGGGCTTAAATCCTTATACACCTCTATGTGCCCAAAGATAGAAAATCCTTGCGGTGCATTGGCCTTTACCGCAGGGTAGCGTTTATGCAACGGCTGCAGTCTCTCCAAAGTCAATACCTTTTCAGAACGGCAGTCCTCACATAATTTGTAAACCTTTAGATTATACAGAGAGTCAGAAAGATTTCCAGCCATGTAACTTATCACTCCTGAAGGATAGAAATCCCTAAGCTGACTGAAGAGCACGTGATGCTCCTCTGCATGGATTCCTATTTGCCTTGGGATTACTTCAAAGTAGACAGTCAGACGGACTGTGGGACTTTCGTCTTCTCGAGGCTGGTGGTAAGATTGAACATGTGCCGTTCTGTCTCCAACTATTACAGTCTGCGGGAATGGCCTGCCACAAAAGGTCGCCCAGCGCTCCTTCTCTGAAGATATCAAGATATCATTGAACCCACAGCCCGAGTACAAACGGTGGTTAAAATCCTCTGAGAAGTCCGCAAGACTGAAGTTAATGTTGAACTGCCGTGGCACCTGTATAGTATAAACTGTTTGCAGGTCGTCGGTATTTCGCGCACTGTTTGTCAAGATATAAATTCTCCCACATAACGCCTGCATTTTGCTTGGGGAGTCCGTGAGGTAAGAGTAGTGTGTATTTGGGCATACCGCCGCAAAGCTCTGATGCATCATTGAGTATACTGAAAAGGAAATGTCTTTATATGAATGGCCATGATAAATAACTGATTTTGTTAGTGCTTTAACCTTTAATATCGTGAGGTATTCCTCCCACTGCTTAATATGCTTGCTATATGCTGGTTGCATATTTAACATAATCGCCATTCCATGTAAAACAAAATATAAAAAGCGACAACGAGGCAGCTGATAGTTCTGCATTATGTACGCCAGATAAATAGCTGCAGTGAACTGATGTCTGCCTAAGTTCTACAATGGGACCGCAATGTATATGATGTATTTTTAAAAAAAAAATGAAATAAGCTGGCCTTCAAATTTCCGGTTAGCTTATTAGAAGTTGGAGATTGTAGCTGTTTATCAAATGATATATTCGTATTGTTTTACTGTGCAGCCACGACATTCTGGTGTAGTTTTAACAGGCATCACGATCTACAAATGGAATAATGTATAATAGACTCAAATGAATAATAGACTCCATTCTCCTAATAGAATAGTCAAATCGTGTTTACATCGCCATTTGATCCATGAAGATCATATACTTGGCATTAGCCGTCACATTTTAACTTCCGGTTTGAGGCAATGACGGACGAAAGCCAGCTTGGAGTGCAAGTGACTGTGCCACCGCCGGCGGCTATTGTAGTGACGTCCAAGTATTCAATAAATTTTGGTACGGCTAGTATGTTAATAACTTGAGCCTCTTTTATACTGGTCCCATTACCGTACCGGTTAAGAAGTCTGCTAGGATATCACAGGTTCGATATCTGGCAGCGTCAAATAGATCTAAAAAATTCTGCTTCTGTTGTCTCTGTGACCTTCACAGTTTGAAAGCCACCAGAGCTCGGTGTGAGTGCCCATAGACAGATCCGCCTGTTCATGCTCAAACTATCATATGAAATGTGTGCAAACCCTGCCTCAGCCTACAAGACTGTCTGTAACTATAATATAAGATATTCTTAGTACATGTAGTTACATCCAAGCTTTGACTCACAGGTCTTGATCTGACGACAAACAACTGTCTGCTTATTCCTGGTGATTGCCTGAAGTTTGTGTTACACTGTTGTAGCTTGAAATTAATATACATACAAACAATATACCAGGTATTGTAAATATCACGACACAAAGAAACAAATCTACAAAATAAAGACAAATATTTAAAAAAATTACATCTGATCTTAAAATTTGAGATGCACGAACCCCAGGAATTAAGAGAAGAATAGGGTTGGTGTGATGATCTGTACAACCACCTGATATCACTCCCATAATGCACATCCGAAGCATCAAATACAAAAGTCATGAACGTATGCATGCTCAACAAAACCCTTGCAAAACCAGGATCTTACCCATGTACGTTTGGACTAATAGCAGGTGCAGGTCCCAGACAGCAACGTTTGTAATTGACCTGGGCCATGACTACGCACTGTAACACTGTTTCATAGATGAAAGATGCGACCCTTCTGATATTTTAATTTCCAACAGGTTTTGCAATACGTTCACTCTTCGTCGAGACGCTGCCATTTATTGCTTTATTATAGATTGATTCCTTCTTCCGTTCTTTCCTTCATCCGTTTTTCCTTCCTTCTTTGGTTCATTTATGCATTGATGTATGCATCTATTTATGAGGACAGCTTAACAGCTTACGTCATTACAACAAAGCTCCAATTAAACATGAGTTATACACAGAGTTCTTTATTCCTGGCCGTAGAGCGAAACGGAGTAAAATTTGGGACTCGGGGCAGAAGTAATAATATACCTACTAGACCATATAGAGGGGTACCTTTAACCTCAGAGTGTTTATTGTCATTTGGGAGACATTCGGTGCAATTGTCTCAAAATGGCCTGCAGCTTATTTCTGTTGTCAGTTTACGTGAGAGAATGGTACTTTGAAATTTTAACATGCTACTGAAGCTTAAACTTTAAATATAAGGGAAAAGTTTGATCATGGTGTGAAACAGATGAATGTAAATAAGCCTGCACATTTTTAGATTACTATTTTTTCACGATTTTATTTCGTTTTCTTTAACATTGGAGCCTATATGAGTAAAAACTTCAAAGCGCTGCTCTTCCCTCAAATCACTTTTGAATTTTCCAAACATGTCCTGAATTTTCTTCTCTCAGAGGTCCTAACACAACTACTGTCCTGGATTTGATGAAAATTTGAGTTGATTTTTAAAAAATCTTTTTCTAAAAATTCAAATTCACCATTTGTATCATATGGGGAAACTGGAAGGTGAGAGATAGACTTACAGTTACCATAAATATTAATAGGAAACGATATATGGAGAGTCAAATGACACCATGACGTTTGACCTTGAATGACATCGAAAGGTCAAAGCCACGTTCACTCAGATTTTCAAGTCTTATATCTTAATTGTAAAGAGCAGAGTTATGCCATATGTAACTATTAAACATAAATAGGAAAGCATATGCGGGGAGTCCAGTGATACGATTTGATTTAACCTTAGTGACCTTGAAAGGTTAATGTCAAGGTCACTCAAATTTTGAAAGCTTCTATCACGTAAAGGACCTGAGTTAGGCCATATGTTACTATTAAACATTAATAGGAAACCTCATATGGAGAGTCCATTCGTGTGATTACATTTGACTTCAGTGAGCTTGAAAGGTCAAGGTCACTCTCAGTTCGAAGGGTCATATCATGTATATCTCATAAAGGAGCTGAAGTAGTCCATATGTAACTATTTAACTTTAATAGGAATAATAGCATTCTACAGGTGAATGGCTCTGTATAGAGCCAGTTCAGAAGTAGAAATGTTATCTGCGCTTTGATTTCTTAGCCTACAAAAACAGAAATTAACCAAGGGAAGTGGTTACACCTTCTGTTGTGTGTGAATCTCTGCTGTAGTTAATCTGGGTACTCTCTGTCATTGTTGCATTAGCCTGTGAGAAGTCCACTAGATGTATTATATCTGTGCACACCATGTGGAAATAAGGGCTGAAGTTCCAAAGAACTATATGTATCATTCAAAGCAAAAAATATCTCGCATTTCCATACACCAAAGAAATACTCCAACTCTTTGAGTAATGCAATCAACTCTCTCTGCTGCCTCATCTCAGTGTGTGACACCCTAATTCCAGATTGTGTCACAATTCTCCAAAATTATATATCACAACCACCACATTCAATCGAAATTGTCATGACTATGGCTTCCACTTTCATCACATGTATCACCAATGATAGTGGTTTGAGTTAATACAAGTTTGGTGACCCATTCTCTTTTGTTTTCTCCAATCTGGTGTACATACAATGTAGGCTACACCACTGACTTTTTGTCATAAGTATAAGAACCAGGAATATCTAGCAAGACTCCCTCGCCTTCATTGAAGACGCTGTCCATGGTTTTCTGGTCATGCCAGGTTTTCATTTTAACTTGCTTCTTGTATCTCTTTCAGGTATTTGGTCACATGACTTGTGCAACCCCCCCCCCCCCCTTTCCCTTACAACCGTCAATTGCCAATGCACTGTGTGGCCAAACATCAACTCAAAAGGACTGAATTCTATAGATTCCTGCACCTAGCCGAGCTTTACCTTTTCAAACCAAGAAGTGCTCTTCAATTTCCTTCTCATTCTAATTGGGCACCAGTGACACATATCTTGCAATCTGATCTTTCTTCAATGTCTTACTGTCTTGTTCTGACAACTGTGACATGTTTCTCCATTTCTTGTAACTTTCATTCAGTTTGCTCTAACTTCTTCTGTCAATCAAACTCGTACACTCCCTTCTCTGTTGTTTCCCTTTTTCATTCTCGCCCTGAAGCTGCTTTTCAGCTTCTCTCTTGATATATTCTGCTTGTTCTCTTTCGTTCTGTAATTCATATTCTCTCTGCTTTTTTTATCTTTCTTGTATTTCCAATTTCCTCAATTTCGGCTAGAATGTCATCTCAATTTCTGAGTTTCACAGTACCCAAACAAGCACAGTACCACCGTACTTAAACAAGCTAGGCTCTGTCAATGCCTGTTACACCAAAGCGTTCACGACAGCTTTTGTTTTACCCTCAACATGCGCCTGTGCACTCAACTGTTTTGCCACCAAGATTATTTTTTGTCAGATTTTCAGCATTAGTTATCTCAGTTAGTACAGTTATGTAACCACTTAAATCTGCTGCTTCAAACCTGATCATTTTGCAATTTGCACGAAACAAATTTCTGGGAATCTGGAACTTTTGTTTTTGTCCAATGTTTGAGTTTTATCTTAGCATCTGGTTAGGATCTGGTTAGAATGGCCTAGATGAACCCCCAATGTATATCTGTTACAGTGAATATTTGTCACCTATGGTTCTTTGTTTGCGCGTTCCAGATTAAATGACAGAATGGCAATGCTAAAGTGATTAAGTTATTGCTAAAACTAACTCTTGAGTTGTAAATTACAAAATATACAATAATTCAAAATTACAAAATATACAATTATTCAGCGAATAATTTAAATAACCAGTGCTATATAGTCAAGTTTCACAAAGATGGCACCACAGCACAAGTATAAAAGTATACTCACACACTTTATTTATTTTACACCTGAAATGTGTGCCATAGTAACAGTGTTAACGGCTTAATAATCCTAAATATTTTAGTAAGCCTGAGTTAATAGTTCTTGATACTTCTACTTGCTATTTGTAAAAGTAATATAGTTATTGTCCTTGAATAACAGTTCTTGGAACTTCAGATTCCTTGCACATACTGCACACGGATAGTCGTACGTCCAGGCTGACTTCTATTCACAGGCTACATCAACCGTAATCAGACACCGAACACCCAGAATGACGTATAGAGTGATTCTGTCATACAGTGATTCTGTCACTGGGAGGTTTAATAGCCTCTCTTGGCCTGAAGCACAGTAAACGTCTGCACGTCCAAGATAGCTCTACGCGCATCCAAGTCTGCTGTAGAAATCTCAATTTATTAATTATTATTATGATTCACCAAACAGGCAGTTCTTCATATGAGTGTCACAATTCTTTACTAAACAAACTCCCTTTTCCTGTATTAGCTGCTCGAACCATCAGCCTTTTCTCAACAGTTATTGCTGCTGGTTTACAACCACAACTGGTTGAAATTTACTGTTACAGTGTATCCCCCCCCAGTTTGAGTGGAAAGTCTCCTCGCTACCGTACGTAAGGGATAATATGCCCTGCATATGAGCTAATATGTACTGCATGGGATTAATAAGTCCTATGCAGAGGATAATATGTCCTGCCCAATATTTTATAGTAAGTGATAAATAGTATTAATGTGCAACGTATGCGATAGAGTCCTACATAGGAGATACTCTCCTGCATAGGAGTTATTATTACGGTATATGTCTTACATAGGAGATACTAAGTCCTACGTAGGAAATAAGTAATCCATATGTAGGAGAAAGTAAGTTTCATGTATGAGTTACCACGTCCTTCCGAAGGGCTATGATGACATAGGATACATTCAGCAGCACATAGTTTGGCTCATCATGCTCATATATCCCAAATTGCTAGACATGGTGTATATCATTTTTTTCATTATTAGCAGAAAGGCATATATAGAGACTCTATTCGAGTATTTACGGACTTTATGCTAACTATAATTAAGAATATTTAGAGGGAAGCTTTCTAAGACCAGGTCTTGCTTTGATAGACCATTCGTTGACCATTATACACGTCGCTTATTTTGGACTATTTAAAACCACCTGAATTGTTGACTAATAATTACTTTTGCAGTATAGAAAGGCTACTGTGTAAAACGGGATTTTCAACCTTAAGGTGTTATGCATTTTATGTCTAGTTTAGATCACCTTGTATGTAGATTTCTGCTATATACATGTAATTTATTTATTTATTTATTTATTTATTTATTTTTATTATAT
>JAAUYG010258122.1_pt1 | contig 11699 bp, 6 predicted proteins | sample 7278091 | NCBI WGS metagenome assembly JAAUYG01 (sample SAMN14350201, study PRJNA611818) | marine sediment metagenome | isolation source: surface marine sediment (0.6m) | place: French Polynesia: Moorea | collected 2018-08 | reverse complement strand
TTATTTTCTTCCAAGTGTATATATATATGTCATGTTTGTATTTTTATTGTAAATTGCCATTGTTAATTCAACCTTGCGGTTGCGAAGGCAAATAAATCTTATCTTATCTTAAAAAAAATATAATATGCATATGCAAATATAATATGCAACTAACAAAAATGAAAAGGCCACATTTTAACACATATGGTTTAACATTGAGTGACCCTGAAATGTCAAATTTAAGGTCTCTCAAGTTGACTATTGTCAAATCATCCCGTAAAATTTGAACAAAAATAATTTGAATGTCAGAGTATCTATTTGACATGCTGAAGGACCGCCGGACGGACAAAAACCAAAGCTCACTAGCTCCGCTAGCAGCATTTTGATGCTGGAAGTTTTTTAATTGCATCCTTGCGCTGTTGCGTTAAAGTCAGTATTAATTTATGTAAAAAATATTTAAAAGAGGCTTAGTTGCCCTCTGATAGTTGCTCTCATAGTTAGCAGTCATTTGCTTTTGTGGCAACTGGCGACAAGAGTCACCCAGGTATGAGATATGAGACTCCTGGCAGGGAAATCGGAGTACTCATGAATCTGCATGCTGCTATTTCAAAAACCGTCTTTTAAAGGCTTTTCAGTATGTAGTGTATGCGTGGTGGCTTCGGTGAATTTTGCTACTCGGGTCTCATGAACGACGTGGCTGTGACGATTTCATTGGTTTTCAAGGACCGCATTTCAAAGGCCTAAAGAGACAACCCCTCCACGTTTTTAGCCGCAAGGGCAGCTCGTACATGGGTATTGATTTTCGTGAAACCCATCCAGGGCCAACGCGCTTTATTCAGCCGCAGGATTCCCTCGCCCCTGGCCAACGCCAGGACTAAGGGACCATATCAAAATATCAAATTGCACTTTCATTTTTTTTTTATTATTTATTTATTTTATTTTTTGTAGCGGTAAGCTGCTTATGCTAAATCTTTAACTAAGCTCAGGCTTATTAAAATATCGCAGCTTCCCTACACTCAGAATATAAGAGTGGCCATTCGGGCGTGGCCAGTACATGTTGGGAGTCAAATAAAGATTGTTTGTTTGATAATATACTGCAAGTACTGTAGTTAAGCAATGCATTTTTTGCAAGAACATAAATGCATGTTGCGGATTATATTTTCCTACAGCCGCTGGCGGTTTCAATTTCTAACATACAGACATATATGACAAAAGTGTCAGTCACGAGGATAAGAATGTCATTGATACCAGCCCCACCCCCTTGGTGTAGTAAGTCCACTACACTGCCTCCTGCCGCCCCCCCCCTCCCCTCCCGTTCAACTGTAGCGACGAACTAAAATGTATATCAGAATTCAAGTTCGTACATCCATAATAGTTCCACGACTGCACACACGTACATTATAATGTACATATAGTTTGCATAAAAAGCTATAATTTTGTATGCTATGGCATATTCACAAAGTGATTCAATTTCTACCTTCCGAAATGATCATTATATCAATGCACGCTGTAAATTATGCCTTCAGAACGTCAACATTTGCACTATTTTACATTTCCAAATATGATTAAAAAAACACTAATTAACTTTTATTAATAAGGCATCTAACGAATTGATACTACCGGGGGTAGTTGCCCCTAGTATACGCTGTTACTGTCGTAGTAAGCGATCACTGTCCTACAGGAAATTTATACCAAACATCAGGCACTTTTAGCCATCATTTCACTGCACTGATATAAAGTTTATTGCCACATTCGCTCAAAGGAAAAAAAAAAACTACACCAGCCGTTATAGTGCATATAAATTAACCACTCAATCTATCCCTCGATGAAGTGATTAATGGAAGTGACGGACAGAAATATTGTGATATACTATGGTGATGGCATCCTTCGGGTAGCTGGCAGATATACAGCTAGCGCAAGCGCACGTGCCTCTTTTTCGAGGCGTCGATTCCATGTTTAGCGCATTACACACATCGCTGCAAGCCCATTGGCTAGGCAGGCAATTGGTTCCGGCAACGTCCATTTATCAGCTGGTTTCATATACACGCTTGGCAATCAGCTGATTCGGGGCAAGGACCGACCAAGGGAACTATTTCGTGTGTTTTTTGCAGTGTTCTATTTAGATGCTTCCCAACACAGTTTTTGCAGGCACACAAACGATATGTACTCGTTGCCCACGGAGGAGGATGTTGGCGGCTAGAGCCTTGGTGTGTTTTACGGACCCTGGCTAACCCGCTCGACCCCAGCGGGAGCCGAAGGCCCAATATCATCTGTTCGGCCTTGCCGCCGCTACGGAAGGAACAAAGAAGGCCTGCGATCAGCTGATTCTGGGGCAGTGAGTTCGCTTGGCCACTGCCGTTTTAATATGTGTCCGATATTAACTCAAACGAGGAGTGTTGTATATTTTCGCACTGTATAAGATTATAGGGGGATTTAAATTATTCTACGGCGGCCAATCTGTTTCTGGATAAGCCATAACTAAACAGATCTCGGCTCACTTCGACGATATTATCATAACGTGCATAGTCGAATCTCGAGCCAACCCGATCCTTGAGTTGTATATATATGAATCCCGAAACTGGTATTTTCGTTCCAAAGTACAAATCTGTCATGTCCGGTGTCTCCGGTATTACTTGCTATGTTGCTGTATTCGCTGGATTTGATATTGGATAATGACACTGAGCTCCAGCACTGAAACGCATGTCACGTCATAAATATTCAAATATATGTACATCCACCGCTAACCACGGGAAACACTACGCCAGGGGTAAGTTTATATTTTAATTTTTCTTTTCGTATGTATATCTATAATTGTCTACGAAATCGAGTGTATGTAAGTTTCCTTTTCCAAAAAGAAGTTACGTGCGAAGCGGTTAAGTGCGACATTTGGTCCCTTGACGTCAGGTGGGCGACGAAATCTGAGATAGCTATTATTGATCGACCCTGGGGCAGATGTGTATTGTGTGTTTACATTACAAGAAGTTAAACCGGTACATTACGATCGCATCATACGTGGACTGTCTACAAAATCCAGTGGCAGGAAAAAAAGGTGACGAAGAATTTGAAAAAAAAAAAAGAAAAGAAAAAGAATTACTACTGTAATTTTATCTGTTAAACCAACGGTTCATCATATGCCAGCAAATTGAGTATTGTCTGAAAAAAAGAAGCTTCAATAGATTGGTTTGCCCTTTGTACATCCTAACAGAAAACAGATAAGTGAAATCGGAGGGGAGCAGAAAAACTGAGTACCTTGTCCCTACAAGTAGCTGATATATTTGCACCAGAGAGGGACTTCACTTTAACCACCACTTCATTAGTCATTCCCGGTAAATGTTAGTCACTCGCTCTTTCGTTTACCGGCATGCACGTTTCCCGGAGTACATGTACAGTGAAACGTACCTTTAATACCACCTGATGAATAGGGACAACCTGGGAATTAAGGACAGCTACTTCAGTCCCTCGGCCTATTCAGTACATAGAAATGGACCTGAGAAATAAGACCACCCCAGAATTCAGGACAGTTTTTCAGTCCCTTGGGTGTCTTTAATTCCCAGATTCCACTGTATATGAAATAACTTTTGTTGGCATGATTTCCCGTGATCTTTGTTTTACAGTATTCTCAATGATCCACCACGATCTTTTGTACGCTGGTGATCTCTCTCTCTCTCTCTCTCTCTCTCTCTCTCTCTCTCTCTCCTACATAAACCAAAACTGTTTTTTTTTCGCTTGTAAAAAAAAAATGTGTTCGCATGATGTACCGTCAAAACCGAGCGTTTTGATCGTGTGCAAAGTTAAATACCTTATATAAAATGCCTGTCTTTATACATCTAAATATATTTTGATGCAGTCTGAATATATTTTGATGCAGTCACATGAAAAACAAAAGTTCAATCAAACTGCATATCCATGCAGTTTGATTGAACTTTGTTTTCATCTTACATCTTGCTTCCTGAATATCCTCGGCTTCAATCTTCAACTTCTATATAAATCTTCTTAACTACTGTGTAGTGGCGCCGGGCTTGATCATGAATCGAGAATCGAGCAAGCAACCTCAGTGGTCAAGGTCAAGTGGAGTCTGCGAATTATAATGTTTATACTATGGGAAGATCTAATAAGAATAATCTACTGTTATTGACAACATGGAGAAATTATTTGTGATTCGCTCTGTAGGATCTCTAAGGACGATCTGCAAGGTATAAGCACATTTTGACCTTCACGCGTAACGACTGAAAAAGTTTTCCCGGCGTTATCAAAACAAACTTGAACACAATAGAACTTCTTTAGGTTAATCATACCCTAAATTCTGCTTCTCTGTCTTATTTTTGACATTGCCGGGTAATACGTAGTGATTCTGCAATATATCTTCCTTTGACTCGGTAATAAATCAACAGCCTTTTCGAGCATGGGATCCAGGGTTCTAAATAAGTGCACGCGCGTTGTAGCAGCCGATCGTCGTGAAGTGTGGGCGGTTTGGCGCCCTTTTTTCCAGGAGGGTTTACTTTTTACCATGGTCACGTGGTCTCAACACTCACTGCCGTTGCCAGGCTGAGGGCGTTCTCGACTGAGCCCCGCTCCTGAAAATGATTATGTTGCGTGTCCAGTCGTTCCAGTTAAAAATATATACTGTCCAATACCGAAACACAAATATACATGCCTTAGTCTATACATGCCTATGACAAACACTGTGCCGTATCCAATTCCATGCAATTTAGTACCGGCGGTGGTTTAGGTGGTGGCAGTAGTGGTGGTGGTGATGATGGTTGTGGTGCAACATGGGCTAGGCTTAGCTTTTGAGTGAATGCATCTTGTATCTGTAGTGTAGAAACTAGCCATATTGTAATTATGTCGTTGATAACTTTGATATGTGTCTGTATTTGTAGCACCCTCAAACCAAATGAACATTTTAACCATTTCCTGGTAAAAAAGACTGAATGGGGTATGTTGATGATCAAAAAGCAGTGAAGTGCACGCCCTGTGTGATATTGCATTATTGACATGAAAGCCCGTGGATGAATGCCATGCCGTTACGCTACGCGTCTAATTACCCTTATATAAACTTGTAGAGGTGCTTGTCTCGCGGACTTTGCCCAAGAAGCAAGTGGTCGCATGAATGCAGGACAAACCCATATAAAGTTGGTTGACCTTGCGTTGGGGCTGAGGGTCCCCTCAACATGTGACAGCACGCTGTTTATCATATAAGATACTAATAATACTTCACTTTATTCACGCAGAGAGAGAGAGAGAGAGAGAGAGAGAGAGAGAGAGAGAGAGAGAGCAACGCTGAGCAGCAAATGGCGTTAGAGATTTAAAGTAAGAACATCAGTGAGTGCCAGGATAGGTACTTTATTGGTCATCATAGCGGCAACGAGTGATATGGCCACGGTACCGCATGGGACGCAGAGCATCAGAGACGACTGCGTGTTTACCAGTTTATTGAGAATGTGGAGCAAATTCAAGGCACATGTTCCCAATTTCCTTAATAATAACCCTTAATATGCAACGTTGCGTCCATATGTGCACTATCTGCGGCCCCTATTTAGATCTTCTATTCCCAGTCTATTACCTTTTTTGAGGAGTTACTAATTCATTGTGTGATATTTTTTTTTTTTTTTTGCTTTGTCCCGATTGATGTCTCTAGAGACTACATGCAAAATAAAGTGAGAGAAAGATATTAAGTGGAAACACTTCCATTGTGCTTTTAATAAGTTTTAATTAACTATACAGGATCTGGCGAACACTGGCGACAGATATTAGGAGTACCATAACAACACTTGCATCCGCCCGTGTAGCCGTGCTTACTATGTAATTCACCCTTATGATGTAAGTAAAATGGAGGAAATTGTCTCCTGGCGCCGTATGTATGAGTGAGAATCCTATTGCTCTTGTCTTGTCAAAGATCCGACATCCTATTAGCACGTGGAACCCTAGCTAAGCATTTGGGATACTTTCCTGACATACAAGAAGGCGCTTGTCAAACAGGGAGCTGCATTAACACTTGCAACGTTTTTATAGTATCTAGATATTACGGATCTATTTGCAGCTCTTTTGTTATTACAGGGATGATTGAGTGACGGGTAAATATCCATCACGTGATGAGTGAGTGATGTGTAACGAGCTCTGCCTTCAGCAACCTGTCAAACAAGTATTCAGCGATGTTGCTTGTCAACGACCCTCCCCCTCCCATAAACACAGAGAGAAGTGTGGAGGAAACAAGCCGGCCCCGCCCTGTGGGCATGCTGCCAATGCATTATGTATACAGCCAGAGTGAATACACGAAATATGACAGGCAAACCCGGGACTGTTCTCTTCTGATAAAACACAATTTTACTGTTTGGTATGCAGAAAGGAGGAAGGAGAAACAATTAATTTCCAGACTTTGGTGTAGTGAGGCAATATTTAACTGAATACAGGAGTAGACCTCCTAGGCATCACAAGCATTGCATAGTCAGCACCCGGCATAAGCATTGGAGGAAAAGTGTTGCCAAGTTGCATTTAAATACCAGTATAAATGGTTGATGTGGTTCTGCATCTCGCTGGAAGCAGAAAACGTCTGGATTTCCCTTGAGTTTTAAAACCTACCAGTAAAACTGTATGTCCTAAAGCTGCAGGTTATATTTTAGCATGCACATTTGGCAGTTTTAACAAGAATAGGAGGGCATAAATTCTTGGGTTTAATAAGTCTTTCGGGTCAGATGAGTAACTAGTAACAAAACCAATGCATCGGAATTCAAAACGATGACTTTTGGTTCCTGATTGTGACTTTTCCACGTTTTCTGGGCGTATTTTCCTGATCCAACCGCGATACCGTTCATACACTGACGTAGGGGTCTTTGTGAGCTGCAATGTTACCGTTTAAAGCCACGAGGCCACAGTCTATGAGCTCAGGAGTAGCGGGTTCGATTCTACAGATTCTATATACCTCGTTCTCGATATTGATTTTTTGGCGCAGCTGGATTCCTTTATGTTAGCCCGTCGAAGACCTAAGCGACCGTCGTCAATGGTACGAACTGGAAAGAGGCAGTGCGTGAAGTGCGGATAAACGGCAATAAGGACGGGAAGAGATGAAATTTTGATGTTCCCTGGACTCCACGGTCGATAAATCAATGCCGCCCCGAGGCATGCGCACATCATTTTCGTCTATTTCTGGAGACGGAAAGAAAGGGGGAGCCCGGCACAGTTTTATGGCCTGTATTTGTTAGATCAACGTACATGTATTGGCTTGAGTGGTATAGATGGATATGAGGCAAGATTTCTCCCCGGCTATTTTTTTTTCACCCAAGACATACATGTACATGTACTGAACCATTACTGTTACATTGAACGTCGATATCGACGCTTTTTAGAGGTTGACAGACAGTAGAACAACTTCTGAAAATCTGTTTCGTTTTGGGTTGTGTAGTGCAGTCGACACTGGATTGAAATACTCAAATCAAGCGTGTGACTATCTATGGTCATGCTTGTCAAGTTATGGGGCTAATTTTAGTCGTACCACTCTTTGAAAGTTCAGTTCCAAGTCCGTATTAGCTCTACTTGGCTTTGTAGTGTCACCGGATCTACATGTACATGTATGATCTACATGTACATGTAATGCGTGGCTGGCAGGTTCGTTCGTCCGTGAAACGCGTTTTCTAAAAACAACCGAGCGGATTCACGCCACAAATTTTGTGGAAAGGTAGCTATCCACCGTATCTGAAGAAAATTTTTTTCCGTTTTTCAAAATTTTGGATCTTTTAATTTTAAACATTTTCCGTTGATTTTTTCGTTAACATGCATGGTACCATATAGGAGTGAAAATTTCAAAACGCTACTCCTTTTTTTCACCAAACTTTTTCTGAATGTTCCCTGTGACAGTGCTAATAAAATTTGCTTACATGAATAGTGAAATTTCAATTTAATTTATAAAAAAGATTGAAATTTATCTTTGTGGCCAATACAAAATGAAAATTTGCCAATATCTTGGCATTGGCTGCTGACGGCTAATGAAAACTTGCCAATATATTGGAAATGGCTAATCGTGGAGAGAAACGGGAGTAAAATTTAGAACTTGATTGTACTTATAAAACATATATGGGGCACATTTGACCCTTGGAGGGTTCAAAAGTCAATTTGGGGTCATCCAGTGTACTTGTCTCCAAGTCAGTGGCCTGTAACTCGAAAACGGCTGGGCGTAGAAAGAAATGGAGTGAAATTTGGGACTCAAGGGTAGTTATAATACGCATATGGAATACCTTTGCCCTTTTAGTATTTAAAGTCATTTGGGGTCATTCGGTGCACTTGTCTCAATGCGGCCTGTAATTCGAAAATGGCTGGCTGTAGAGCGAAATCAGTGAAATTTGCCACTCTGTGTTTAGTGGTAATAGCTATATCGGGTACCTTTGACCTTGACCTTTACAGTGTTCAATGTCATTTTGGGTCATTCGGTGCACTTGTCTCAAAATGGTCTGTAACTCGAAAACTGTTGTAGTAGACCGAAACGAATGACATCTGGGACTCGGGGGGGGGGGGGGGGTAATAGTAGACCATGCAGGGGTACTTTTGACCTCGTAGAGTTAAAGGTTATTTTGAAGACATTCGGTGCAGCTGCCTCCAAATGGCCTGTAACTCGTTTCTGGTGTCGGATTATGTGATAGAATGGCACTTTGAAATTTTAACGTAGTAGCAATAAAGAATGTTATATACCTTAAATATATATAGAAAACAGCTGATCGGGGAGTGAATCAGTTGAATATACATAGACCTGCATATTTAAAAAAAAACAAAAAAACAAGATACTTGACGTCCGCAACATAGCCATTAGGCAAGAAACTTGATGTCGTACATGGCAAGTGTGTAAGTAACGCCAGTCGAGCGACAGGGCACATGGACCTCTTGTTTTTCCGTTTTTCGAAATTTTGGAGATTTAAATCTTAACTAATTTTTGTTCTTTTCTTGTTCATTAACATGGGACACCGTGGGAGTCAAAACACTAACAGTTGATTCTTTTTTCAACAAAACTTTTGTCAATGTTCCCTGTGACAGTCGTCGCAAAAACTACTTATTGTCATTTTGAAATTTCATTTGCTTTTAAACATTGAAATTTTCGTTAACGTAGGAGCCCGTGGGAGTGAAATATTCAAAATGCTATTCCCATTTTGAAATTTCAAAGTAAAATATATATATAAATATATTTAATTTTGTAGTCAGTGGGAGAATGAAAGATTGGCAATATCTTGGAAACAGCTAATTGTAGAGCAAAACGGACTGAAGTGTGGCACTCATGGGTAGTAATAGAATATGTATGGTGTGCCTTTGACCTTTTAGAAGCCATTTGATGCACTTGTAATTTTTCCGAAAAGACCAATTTCAAAACGCTAGTACTTTGTTATGGAATTTCAAATTTAAAAAGAAGATTGATGTCTAGCAGTGCGGCCAATGGGAAAATGAGCAACTGGAAATATCTCGGACATGGCTAATTGACAGACTTGTAGAGCAAGAAATGTGGGACTCTGGACTCCCAGTAAGACATATATGGAGTACCTTTGACATCCTAGTATCCAAGGTAATATGGGGGTAATTCGGTGCAGTAGTATCGAAACTGCCTCGAAAAAAAGGCTGGCCATAGAGCAAAATAGATTGAAGTTTGGGACCCGGAGATACTACATCCTTGTGTTCAAGATAAAATTTGGGTCATTCAGTGCACGTCTCAAAATGGCCAGGGACTTACAAACGGCTGGGCGTGGAGTAAAACGGGTTGAAATTTGGGACTCTGAGATACAAATAGAACCTATATGGAGTACCTTTGATCTCATATATTGTTTAAGGTCGTTTGGACGTCATTCAGTGCACTTGTGATAAATACTATAGTAGCCTGTTAGCTCAAAAACTGATGGTCGTAGAGCAAAACGGAATGAGATTCGATACTCATTTGTACTTGTAGAACTATCGGGTGACTTTGACCTCGTATTGTTCAAGGTTGTTTCTTGGTCATTCGATGCATATGTCTCAAAATGGCCTGTAACTCGAACGGCTCGCTGTAGAGCGAAAAAGATTGAAATTTGGGACTCGGGGGTACTAGCATAAGATCTACCTTGTACCTGTGGCCTGATTATTGTTCAAGGTCATTTTGTGGTCATTCAATGCATGTCTTATGATGGCCTGTTGAAAGCGGCTAGAGTAAAACGGATTGACATTTGGGACTGGAGTTGGCTAGTAGAACATATATGGGGCACCTTTGATCTTCAAGTGTAGTGTTTAAGGCCATTTTGGGGTCATTCATTGCCCATGTCTCAAAATGGCATGTAGCTTGAAAAAGGCTGGCCCTAGAGCGATACTGATTGACAGTTTGGACTTGGGGGTAATAGTAGAAAATATATATGGGGTACCTTTGACCTCGTAGCGTTCAAAGTAATTTGGGCTCATTCAGTACACTTGTCCCAAAATGCCCCATAACTCGATAATGGATGGACGTACAGTGAAAAGGATTAAAATTTGCGACTCATAATGTACTAATAAACGATATATGCACCTTTGACCCCATAGTGTTCAAGGTCATCTTGAGGCCATTCGGCGCGCTTTTCTCAAGATGGCCACTAGAAAAAAAGGGCTGGCAGTATAGCGAAACAAACTAAAATTTGGGACTCGGGGACACTAGTAAGACATATATGCAGTCTAGGGGACAGCCCGAGCAGAATCCCTCATTTTGAGGGAACCACACATTGAATTATACCAGGGTGATCCAGCGAGGTTTGCGGGGCTGTCGGCTAGACTGTATGTGGAACCTTTGACGTCGTAGTGTTCATGGTAATTTTGGGGTCATTCTGTGCACTTGTCTGAAAATGGCCTGTAAGTGGAAAACGGTTCATCGTAAAGCTTAGGAACACTAATAGCACACATGTATGATGTACCTTTGACCAAGTGTTTAAGGTTATTTTGGTAGCATTCAGTGCAGTTGTGCCAGATTAGTATGAGGCAACATTTTTATAATGCTTTCATTTATCATGCATGACAATGTTGCGTTTCTTGGTCACTTGGTCAAAAATCTTATCCACAGGGTTCACTGTGTGCCACAAAGCGGGATTTACGCCCTGGCCTCGGTGTTGATGACTAAAACACACTGAACAAAATGTATACAGTGGTCCCTCCATTAGTGGCCACTCTCAACAGAGGCCACCCCCTCTAATAAGGTCACATTTCTTTGCCGCTGCTACCATAAATGTATTTACTTCTCCCTCTCGCCAAAGGCCGCCTCTCTAATGTGGCCACAATTTCTTGTCAAATAGAGTGGCCTTATTAGAGAGGGACTACTGTACCTACATGTAACTCTACTATAGCTTGCAACATCAAATGGAAGTTTGACTCACGGGGTACGTAAATGACAGTGTCGGGTTTATACCCGGTATCCCAGAAAAGGGAAAATCTCCAATTCTTTTCATTGCTCAATATCCATACGCAGACGTAAATTATTGGAAGAAACAACACATGCTGGTAAGAACGAAGGCGGGGTAGCCCGGGAGCATTAGGTCCACGTTGTATGTGCGTTCGTATCCTCGTCAGTAGTAACTGTTACATGCGCTATTATTGACATTTATCCTACTGACGTCACGCTATCAGTGATGCCTGACCACATGTATCCATAGCTACCTGGGGGGGGGGGGGGGGGGGGGGGGGGGGGGGGGGGGGGGGGGGGGGGGGGGGGGGGGGGGGGGGGGGGGGGGGGGGGGGGGGGGGGGGGGGGGGGGGGG
>JAAUYG010167081.1_pt1 | contig 11700 bp, 9 predicted proteins | sample 7278091 | NCBI WGS metagenome assembly JAAUYG01 (sample SAMN14350201, study PRJNA611818) | marine sediment metagenome | isolation source: surface marine sediment (0.6m) | place: French Polynesia: Moorea | collected 2018-08 | reverse complement strand
TGGAAGGCTCCTTCTGCGTGGCAGGCACGTGCAGAGAACACATTTTGAGATATGTCCTTGGAGAGCTTTCGAATTTGGTGCAGATTCATGTCAGTTTCAGGCGATATTTGTGAAAGGCGTACACCACAGTGCAAAATCCCTCACCTGCCTTTGTGTTGCTCAAACTGACGGCAGAGATAGCATCGCCAACCAGCAGAACACGTCCAAAAGGCGTGAAAGTTGAGCAGAGCTCGTTTGTCGCCTTTCTGGTCTTCGCAGTGAAACGCAGCCTCCACATCTACAGGCAGCTTACTTTGATGAAGCCCCTGAGGAAGCGCTGCTCTGTGCTAAAGTGAAGGGTCTATTAGATTATCTCATTTCTTAGTGCACTGGTTTTTTCAAGAGGTTAATGGAAGTTTTGATAAGAACCCAAAATGTTAGCATCGATCCTTTGAGCTGTTATGTTTGCCACTTGAACTGCAAGCTGCGCTTTCCTGCGTTCTTGGCGTCGAGATAAATACATGTTGTTGGATCCACCTTTCGTTTCTATTTATGGCCTCCTTTCCACCACTGAGAAAGACAGTTCACGTTGCAGCTTCTAAAGCTTTAAAATATGATCGTTTCAGAACATCAAAGGGAAATGAGAATTCTAGGTGCGCTTGTTGTTTTGAGGCGGATGGCAGATTTCAGGAATGATATCTCAGTTCACTTTCTGGTCTTGTTGTGCTGAAACCCTGACGCCTTTTTAGGTTGAAGGCACAAGAGTAAGTGGCACAAGATAGGAAAACATTCATGTCGTTTGTCTTCGCGCGTCTCTCTCTCTCTCTATCTCTCTCTCTGTATATAGATCTGTGTGTGTGCGCGTGTGTCAGGTGGACGAATTTTTTGTCCTCAAGGAAGCTTGTGCGTACATCAAAGAGGAAGTGATCAAATTACATTTCGTGTAACAGTGCTTCGAACTACCGGAGGAGGGGGTTAATAGAATTCCTGATGACTGGCCACCGGAGCTGCTTTAACAGGTCACATCATGACATCCACGACTTGTGGGTTAAAATTGATTGGCCGAGGTATGACATGAATTCAATAAACATCTTCATGTTAACACTGCCTGCACTTTACTGTGGCAGGACAACTTTCCGTTGAATTCTGACAAAATGGCTCTGTTGCAAATGTGGCTGGAAGAAAGTTTTCGTTGATACGGTTGCATTTATTTGGTTCGAAAAAAAAGTTAAAAATGACTGCTCACATTTGCGAAAGTTGACTTGGTCGGCATTCCAGTCGCCAGTGTCATTTTCCAGACGATGCAGAAAAAGGAACTAAGGCAGGCAAAGACAACAAAAAAGCTGTCTTCCTTCCTGCATATTCTGCTTGGTAATTATTAATATTTAACTCTGAAAGACTTGTTTTGGCAGTGACAGACGAATTCGTTGGTATGCTAATGACCCGAGGCGCATCTGTTCCCAGCGCAGAAGACACGAAACTGCGTTTAACAATACATGCGGGACCTGCACAGTGCAATGATGAAAATGTCCTGGATGTAATTTACATACGAACATGCAAATTCTTAGAAGGCAGATACAGGTCCCTCTGGACGCTCAAAATTAATGTTTTGCTGATAGAGTTGCGCCATAAAAACGTAATTACAAGTGCTTCCCACGCAGAATGGGAAAGTGACGGGTGGGGGAGGAAACAAGGAAAGCAGAAAAGCAAACGTAGGTCCTCTTGCACGTCAACCAAGAAAGAGTTTTCGCATTAAGGCCCAATTTCCTTGTGTTTGTGCTCAGCGCATTGGTTTGTGCATGGATAACTCGAATGCGGTTAATTCAAGCATTCTGTTTACTCGAACCAACTGAAACCACCTATTTGTTGACAGTGTTTTCAAACAGCATGAATTGTTGGAAATCAGGTCATTTGAGCAATTTTACAGAAAGGAAGGTTCCAATTTGAGAACAAAATCTCAGGTGAGTACCATGGGTACCGAAAAGCTTCTTGTCCTGAAACAGACTATTTGTTCAGACACACAGACAGTGTACGGGGATCCTCCAGTTCTTGGTTGGTTATTTATGAACTACTCCTCCATGAACAACAGCAAAATGGACATCTCTTGTCCCTGGACAAATATCTACTTTTCTTCCGTGAATGAACAGCGACAGAAACGGACATCAAACAAATTGACCCTTATTCAAATGGTAATCCAAATTCCCAGATTCAATCAGTCAACTTCAAGTAATTGATTGATAAAGCCAGGCAGACTTGCAGCTTTTGGACCATTTGATCCAGTCAATTAGGACCCTAGCACCCCTGAAACTGGCAATCTGCAATCTGTCTTGCATGGCAGCTTCGTCGCAGAGAATGACGAGCCTCGTGTGCAAAAACTCAACTCTGTTGGTCAGTGTGTTGTAAGTCTGTTCTGATTGCAAGCCAGTTTTATGAATGCATTTTTTTCCCAGAAATTCTTCCTTGGAATTGTTTTCACAACAAAAAATTTGTGCTGACTTCATGAGGATGAGCCAGTGGGAGGATTCTTCCTTGGCAGCAACTATACCATGGTTCCACTTCTGCATGCGTGTGCTGTTTGTTCCTCTGCATGCTTCTGTGTCCGTCTGGCTGTTTGTACCTTCCGGTCACCTACCCACAGCCTCCTAAAGAAGCTGTCACACACCACTATTCACATCTGATAACGAATCACCTGAGAATGTGCAGCCTGTTGTTGGCACTAATGAACCAAATCACAATGGAAGGTTACCGAGCGAGAATCAGACGCCTGCAGACATCGTGCCTGGAACCTCAAATGGCTTCATCAGGTTCTACCAGACATGTGTTCACACGTGGGACATAAAAACTACACTTGTTCCATAATGCTTGAAAAATCGGAGCTCTTCTCGTGGACTTGCTCTCTTTTTTCCTGGTAAAATCTCTCAACGAAACATGTTAAAGCGTGTGGAAGGTACACAAATTTAAAAGTTAATCAAACTTCAAATTGCCTCGTGGCAGTGTGAGGCATGTTAGCCATCTATCTGTCTTCTCTGAGACAGCATCAATTTGCAGTAATTGCACCGCTTCAGTTCAATGCCCAAAAATGAGACGTAAAGAAGAGCTCTCTTCCTGTGTATCCAAATCCCAGAATGTAAAAAGGGAACCATGGCTGATGAAAACAAACAAGGTGACCCCCCTTTCATTTACTCGGATGATTTGACCCTGGAACTTGGGACTTGATGGACACTCCAACGACATATTTTTCTGAAAAAGTTCTTGTTGGTAAAGTTCCACCAAGAGTAAGAATAGTTCTTTTTTCCTACAAAAGGGCAAATGTCTATTTTCACACAAATGGAAAGATGAATCTCTAAATAGCATCCAGATGTGTAACAGGTGGATAATTAGGTTGAACTTTTGATAACAAGAGTCACCTCGTGTCACTCACCACCAGGACAATGGAATCATCCCATGCAGAAGTCGCTCAGCATCTGTGACACCAGGTGTTTTGAAGCCTGCATTGGTGAACAAGAATGGCTTTGACATTTTTGGTTCAGGACTCGTGTTTTTATTGACACTAGTAGATCTATGAGTGGGTGTCACTGAGTGTAAAGACTTCCGATAGCTGATGCACCTGATGAAAAGTTTATTCTGTGCCCTTGTGTTTGGAGGCACTCTCCACACATCTGCCGCATATCGATCTCGTAAGGGAATATTCATGGACATTGCATTACTTGATACTCTTCAAGATAAGCGGTTTACAAATGTTCCCCACATTTCTGTGTGTTGATTGAGCATAAAAATTGGGAAATCAACAACACTGTGAGGGAATTGCAAATCTTGCAATGCTGCGGAAACCTCAGAGTGCAGACGTCTGATTGACACCGAAGGCGACAATCCGCAGAAACAATCAATGCCGCCTCCCCGTCCGGAAGCACAGTTGTGTGACACTTAACGTAAAGGTTAAGAACTCATCTCTTTCCATCATTATGAGATTACTCCTGTCAAATAGGTGCTAAAGTCGACACGTAACATGACATAACCTTCCACACCTCCATCCTACGGTGGGATAAACGACAAAATTGATTTAGTGTCGTTTGTCGCGTGCTGCTGCAGTCGATGCTGAGATAAACCTGGATTTCGGCTATCAGTTCCGAATGCCGGTCAGCTGTTTCAATGCTTGACTGGAAGAACGAACTGTAGAAAAGGGCAAATTTTGTTCAATATTTGTTCTGCAACAATTAGTTCGACAAGGTTGCAAACTATGAAGCAAGGAAAGAAGTTGTAGTGGATGCAATTGACACGCTTCTGCATCTGTTTCCCTTTCCCGTTCACTCGGATGAAGCTGTTGCATGAAATCATTGGATTACATTTACTTGAATGCTCCCAGGAGCATGCAAGCCAAAAGCAAAAACTCTTTACAGCGCTATTGGTTCCAACTAGCTGCAGTGATGAAAATAGCGTGTGCGTTTAGGTCATTTCTTTCCAGTTCAGAGTGGACAACCAGCCAGAATGCATGGGGTTCATTCAGAGTTGGACCACCGTTTCTGAATATTTTCTCTTGAATGACATAATGAAGAGAAGAAAACCAACGAAATACACTGACCCGCATGCGTCCTTAACATTCCTGCTTGTCCCGAAGCGAACCATCGTTCGTAAGCGTTCTTTCCAAAACAGGAGGAAGCACAAGAAGGAAGAGCACCATTTTAAGAGATTGTACGATAAAGAACCAACATCCGTGCGTATGTTTCGACAACCCCTTCCCATGTTATGTACTTAAACACTCTTCACTTTCCTTATGAAAAGCACTCTGCCGAATAATACACATGACAAATTGAGCCTTTCACGTTCCATTAGTGCAATTTATTTTATCAATAGATTCATTTACGTGTGGCAGACTGGAACTTAGACAACAGTTTGACAATAAAATACCACTTGCTGCTCTGAAAGATTTTTCAGCAAAACAAGAAAAGGGATCTGAATGGTCTCGAGACAGTAATTTTACCTTTTTTTTTGCTTCAAAAAGTTTAGCTTTTGAATTTACAGAAAATAAAAGTGAAATCAACCAATGAACACTGGACATAAATTCAGAAAGGCTCAAAACGATGAGGGGCACTAAAGTACACTCAAGACTGAGAACAATCGTTGGTGTGACCTGTGTGCCTAACTGACTGCTGGGGTCAAACACAACCGATGGGACCCAGGAAGACCTGGAATTACCAGCAGCATGTATATATCCCGGCAACAAAGGCAAAAACTTGTCAGATGTACTTGAGAATTTGCACCTTTTGTGGCAAACGCTCGCTAAAGAAGAGCTCAAGTTAAGTTTGTTAACAAGTGTGATGTTTCTATTGAGTCGAACATGAAAGCCAGAAAACCAGTTTGCTGCATGAAATGCAAGACCAGTTTGTATGAAACAAGAACTTGCCACGGATTGAGTGTATACTTAGATCTTCAGAGTGATCCTCCGACAGAGATCCTCACTTCAGAAAAGGAATGATCAATCTGTGTGTCACTGAAGCACAAGATCTTTTAATCTGCAGCAACCCAAGTGTAGATGTACCTTGTTTCTTTTTGCATGTGACGAGGTTGAACTTCATTCCTACATCAGCAATTTTTTTTCGTTTGCACAAAACAAGAAAACAGTGCAACCCAAACTGGAAACATTCAAACGACCAGAAGATGTGTAACCACTGGTAAAGTAACATGGATCCCTGGAAAATCTTCTCCATTGAGCGGTAATACAATTTCCACAGGTTCGCTACAAGCCTTTCCTAAGCTGACTTCCATGTAATGGATGAAAAAGCTTAAGGTTGCAGAAGCACAAGTTGAACCAATTGATCCAGTTTCTTACAGATAGGAACCTAATAGAAGGAAGTGAGATCAAACGGGGTAAACTAGCGAAATTGCAGCCTGAATAGTCCTCAGTCAAATTTGAGAAAGCTTGAAGTCAACATCAGTGATTCAGTTTTTGTTTCATCTTTCTTGGGATGGAAGAAGCAACACATTCATGTTAAGTAGCATTCCTGCCCTGAGATGAGGTGTTCATGCGGGCAAGCACAGGGCAGAAGATCCAGTCTTGCCATGGCTGAAAGCCCGACACTCCAGACACACAAACTTACAGCAGACAGCCAATAAATCAGCTCAACACGAGCACATAGGAAAAACGGTACATTCGGGGAAAACGCATCAGGCTTCCCATTTGTAGCTACACAACATTCAAGCATCAGTCACGAAAGGTTTGGAGTGCATATCACCTGTTCTCAACCGATGCTGCGCAAACCTGTAAGTGCGTGATGTCCTGTCATCCTATCATCCACACTGATGGCTAACTCGGTCTGTTTGTCTGACTGCATGGATGCAATGTCCTCTGGTCCAAACAAGTTTCATCCTTTTCTGTGCATGAAATTACAGAACCACAGCCATGCACAAGCCTGAAGAAACTCCCTCAATCTTCAATGAAATGGGCCTGGTTCGTGTCCACCGGGAATGTCAAAGACCCCACACGAAAATCAGTTATCTCGATTGCAACGCAGCTGCATGGTTTACGAAGTGTAAATTTCGTCATAAGAGTACTGTCTGCATGTGAACGCGCAGAAAGATGAGGAAGAGTTTTTTTCCGTAGACTCGCTCTCTTCAGGGAAATTATTCAAAATGGCAATGTTCTTTGCTGTTCTATAATTTCATTGTGAAGTATTTATGCGCTGTACTCCCATCAGGTTCTTCGCCTCACCTTCCACTCATTTTGTTTCCACTCCAGTCTGACATGTCTGCACGTGTGTTTAAGTCCATTTAGCCTATTGTTGTCCGAAGGGCATGTCAGAGCTAGAAATTTGCGGGATGCATCATCTTTTTGCGTCTCTTTTGTGGTTGGGTATTCTCCAGATATTTTTCTGCTGAATTGTGGCTGTTTGATGGTTTCAAGTGTTGGCATGGTTGGGCATTTTCCAACTCATTTTGGGTGTTACAAATAGTTCAGGAAAAGCAAATGTTTTGGATAAATCCTTCCCGCAGTATCCCACAGATTTGAGCCCGCAGTGCATCCACACCTTGGGTGTGGTCTCGTTAGATCTGCCTACTTCTGTCATTGTCCCAGAAAAGACGCATGTAGTTGGCAAGAATCCAGAACAAGGTGTTTGTGTCTTTTTTCTGGGAGTCAGACCTTTCCCGGCGATAACATGGACAGATTCTCAGGTTTCTTCACTGGTGTCAGCTGTGAATCAAGTCAAGGGAGCAAAGTGGGAGACCTCCAAGTCAGCTTTGTGCTGCACGATTGCGCCAGTTTTCGACACGATTCCTGAAAACAAGGACTTGAAGGCAAAGCCCTGGCATCCCGCCCTGGGTGTCACAAGGATCACGTGCTCCACCTGCAAGTGAATGCTGCAAACTGACACCACCATGAAACATTTCTGTCGAGATGATGAATTGCTTTCGCAAATGAATTTATAGACAGCGAGCCAAACAGAAGATAAAGAGAGCAGCTGAACTTAATGATCATATACCAAAGTGATAGATTCTTGCCTCTTCGTGGGAGGGCAATCGCCAAAAAGAAGATTTCATTTCGGTTATCAGTAACAAATTACACGCTTGAACAAACGCAATTTGAAGCAAGAAAGAAAATAAATTTATCAACTTGCTTCTTACTGACAGAGATCGAAAGGCCTCACGCGTGTTTCGACTTTGTTCTGTCGCTACAAGCAGAAATCTGCGCAGGAAGTTTGAACAAACAACAAGCATATAGAACATGCAACTTCTGCACCATGTGTATCTTTCCTTGTGGCCATCAACCATAAAAAGAATCCACATGCATTCTTCCTTATAGCATTGTAAAAGCTCGTGTGTCATTGCTCTGTGACCAACTGCGTCAAACATCGGAAACGTTGGGCGTGCACGATCTGCCATGCGCAAACCCCCTCCCCCCCCCAAAAAAAAGAAAAAAAACGTGCCACAAAATAGTCTCCAGTTATCTTCTGTCGCTTGGGTACATGCACCCTGCAGGGGAAACTGAACTTCACGGCAAGGGCTGTGGTCTCTAGAGTGCAGCTGTGTAGGCCTACTGCAGAAAAAGCACCAAAAAATTGCTTCGCCTGCATTCTGCAGATGGGCTTAATTCGACGAAACTCTACATGTTCTGGACAGCAGATCCGCTGATCCTGAGATAAATGAACTCCATGAGAATACTTGAAAAGCAAAGCAATGTATAGTGCCAGTCAGTTAACGGAAGCACACGAAAATGCAGAATTCTCTTCCTTCCTTTGAAACATCCTGTCGATGGCGATCTCTCACCCCAGGATTTTGGTGCAGGGAACAAATGCCTCCTGTCGTGAAACAAAAAAGATCCCCTTTTCAGGGACTCTCATCGGTCCAACAGAGCCTTCTGACATTTGGGTTGGGTCAATCTGGACGTTCAATCCACAATGTTTCCAAGAGACAAACAATGCCTTGCGCTCTTGACATGAGGTCACTGAAGTGGTCTGACTCCGATGCTGCTGTCAAGGATGAGAACAATCTGTGCGTCTGTGTCTGTCATGGCTTCTTTTTCTATGCATAGAAGCAAACTCCACTCCATCAATTTATTCACTATTTCATTCTGAAGCTGGCAATTACTTTTCCTTGAATATTAAAGAATGATGTTTGTGCTGGCCATTTTAATGGTGTCCTGACCCGTGCAGCTTACACGCATCAATCACGGATGCGGCCCGTTTTCATGCCAGACACATTGTCCATGGTGTCTTGGCACCAGTCGTTTAGATTTAGGCCAGCAAATCAATTGAGCATGATACAAAGGTCCTTTGCAGTTGGCTGCGGTTCTCTGTTTGAAGAAGCTGTTACAGTTGACTGCAGACACGAACCCTGACGTGAAATACACATTGTGGTCAGTGATTTCCTTCCACCTGATGCGAGGGATGAAGAATGGATTGACCTGGATTTGGAACCTTGGTAATCCACTTCATAAAAGCTTCATCATGCTGCCACTCTTCAACTACTTTGACCCAAATCCTGGGCGTTTACCTTCCATTCCTGAGAGTTCTCTTTTCCAACGAGAACTGGACCTTCAATTCTTGTGCATGGGTTGCCTTGTTTTCTTCAGATAGCAAGAAGACAAAAAAGGAAAGTCCAAATTAGGTCAGGCGCCAACTTTTGCCCTTTGTGAAAGATGTTTTGTTTTTGCTTTTGTTCCACTTTGACTGAAGCTATTCCCGCTTCTCTGCGTGAAAAATCACAAGTCAGTGACTTCCTCCTCAAGATCCATTCACAAAATGCAGACACTTGATGATGTTTTTGGTGTTCCAGGAAAGAGTGAAGTGAGAAAACCCTTGACAGGAACTGAAACTTGTGAATGACTCTGCAGGCAAGAATCTCTTTTTATGGCTGCAGACCTGAAACACAAGCATCAGAAACTGTGACAAGCACCATACAGAGAAGCAATTTTCCCCAGAAAAGGAAACACAGCGAAGACCCGTCTCATCGCACAGTCCATCCCACATTAATACCCACTGTGAGGAAATCATGGAAATGAGATTACTTGCGAAACCATTGGAATCTGCTAATTCCAATGCTATTCAACCAGAAAAGGGTGAGTACCAGTGAATGTTCTCCGAAAACCTAAGGCAGCTTGCTATCAGTCTCAGGCTGCGTTTGCTGACTCATATGACATCCAGAGATAGACAGTAAGCTGCAACAACTTGAGAAATTGTTCTTTGTCAAGAATCTGCATTTCGGCTCTGGCGACTTGAGAAGTTGATGCCATTGTGCTGAAACTTCTTTCCTTCTGCAGATGTATAAATCTTGGCGGTTGCGGTCCCAGACACAAGGGAGCCATGGAGACCCAGGAACTTGGCCCAATTATTTTTGTCAAGTACTTGTGTTGGGGCGTTTTCTGGAATCTGGGTGGCCAAAATGGAGAAAAACTCAACTCGAAAAGTGTCGTTTTCCCTGACTTGCCGAGTATCTGTTGCTGCATTCATCTTTTCAAACAGAAAAGCTGACGTTGTCCCAAAAATCTTTGTTCTTGTCACTTGGTTTCATGTTTTCTCTCACATATTTCGGCTTGGCTCGCATAAGTCTCTTTGTTTGATATGGAGGATTGTCCTTTTCAAGCACAAGGGCCGCAAGTAATCTCAGCTATATGTCTTTGACAACTTTTGTGAACGAAAAGAAAGCAGTGCAGAAGATGTTCAGACTCCAGAAGACAGAACACAGTGTGGCAATCGTGTTCAGTGCCAATGAGCTTCCAAGACAGGCCGAAAATGGAAAGCAAAAATCTCTAACCAAAGGTCACTGAACAATGAAATGAACATGAAAATTGCATTTGTTTTTATTCCTGGAAGAAAAGGGATGTTTTGCAGTGGACAGATATGCTGAACACATTTGTGTATCCTTTGCAGAATTGTGCCTGTGCAGTTGCAAATGTGTGAAGGTCTACAGTTTTTTGGGGTTTTTTAGGTTTTGCTGTTTTCTTTCAGGTAACTAGGTTTGCTCTGGGCAGTATCCTCGGACTTGGGGACAGGACATTTGTATTCTGGGCGGGCGACCACACGTCAACCTTCATTTCTTACGCCACATGATACAAACTGCGGTTACTGAATGAGTAAACCCATTGTATTATGCACTTCGCAGGCTATTTACATCTATCAAATGGACGCATGCAGGAAGTCCTTTGATAACAGGATTCATCACGCATTTCTGCGATTATCAGAGTCCCGTAGAGACCAGAAAGGTGAAATCAAGTTCTTGGTCTGTTTTGTAGGCGGAGTCAAAACTTGAAAACTGCCTCTTGGCAAGGAAAAGGCAAGAATGTCTATGGTTGTGTGGTCTGGATTGTTGCCATAGCCCTGCAACAACAGAAGCCATGAATGTGACATTTGATATAAAAATCATTTACTGACGTAGTCAATTGAATTTGCTGTGGCCTTTCCAGTCCATTAGGATCCATCAGATTGCATATGGTCCTCTAGTTGCTTCCAATCCTTCCATCTTCTGACATAAGCTCAACTAACGACCCCATGGCAAAGGTCAAACAACTCAAGTCAAAGGGGCTGCCGTTTCCAATTGGTCGACAGCGTCCGTTTGGCTTTTTTGCGTCTTCAGCTTCATTTCGCCCACCAAGCAACTTCCTTCACAAACTTTGTTGACAGATTTGAAAAAGGATTCAATTTAAATGAATCTTCGTAAACTCTGTTCCTGAAGATGTTTTTCGGCAGAAGAAAGACAAAAAAGCTCAAGTTAATAAAGTAAAGGGATGTGAGGCAACACCCAAGAGTCACATAACCTCTCAAGCTGGAAGTGTCACCTGAAATCATCCCACTCAAGTCCTCTGATGTTACCAACGATCCCGGTTTACCAAAGCAGCGCAATTAGTGGTTGTGTGATCAATACCTTTGAAGCAAACGGCAGAAGAGAAGTACTCATTGATTTAGAGACTCTCCGTTCTAGACCACCTGGAATCGGGGTCTCTGACGCGTGGGCTTGACCACGGTCAATCTGGTGACAGGGGAACGTTCTAGAAGTCGAACGTTCCAACCGCAGTAGTTGCAGGTGATGGTGCAATGTCGGCATTATCAGTTTATCAGCATTTATCAGTCAAGCAAACAGAGACACTGTTTAGTATACAGGAGGAGATGAAAGGACTCCTGATAGAGCCTATCAGTGTATCTGTTTGGCAAACAGAGCAGAAGGAGATAAAAGGCTCCTATCAATATACACCCAACTTCAAAGGGGTCATGTAAACATCCCACACTGCATTGT
>JAAUYG010294716.1_pt1 | contig 11703 bp, 8 predicted proteins | sample 7278091 | NCBI WGS metagenome assembly JAAUYG01 (sample SAMN14350201, study PRJNA611818) | marine sediment metagenome | isolation source: surface marine sediment (0.6m) | place: French Polynesia: Moorea | collected 2018-08 | reverse complement strand
TATTATTATTATTATTATTATTATTATTATTATTATTATTATTATTATTATTATTGTTGTAGTTGTTGTTGTTGTTGTTTTTGTTTTTGTTTTTGTTGGTGTGTTGTGTTGTTGACATTCACAATAAACAACAGGTTTTTCCTTTGGAGTAACTGAGTATCAACGAGAATTCGAGTATCTCTCGGAGTCAACCCTGGGGAATGTCCTCCTCCCAACCCAGGAAGCGTTAAGTAGGTGGTCCAGACTCCCTTGTTTTCATCAATACTTCTCGTGTGGCGAGCAAACACAGGGGCGTGAAAGAAGAGTGAGATCTTGCTGATGATGGAGACATGTTGAAACCATCCTGGCTGTTTTCCTTGCCCCTCCCACCCCCAACCCCCGTCCACAGAGATCAATAGATTGGGCTATCGTCTATCAGTAATAACAACATTAACGGTTCGATTTAACAGCCCCGTTGAGAGATTACTATAGCCACATGGGGGATTATGGTGATGGTCAGAACCTTGATATTGGAGAACGCCGTTATATCAAAGGGTCATTCTTGGACACCTTGGTGAAAGCCATATAGCCACTTCTATGATGGCTCATTCCGAGATTGTTTGGAACAGATATTCAAGCCTGTGTCTATGTACGCATAGTACATAGCAAGTCTATGTACTTTTTTTGTGTTATACGCTCGGGTGTATCATGTAGGGGATATAATTACATCCAAAATGGGAAAGTATTTCTTTCAAGTGGGGTATATTGCCTCTAATATGTGATACCATTAGTGAGTGGTGGCCGATATCTGATAGATTATATATATAGAGAGAGATTCAAACAATACGTTGCAAAGCAGCAAATGGGTCTCACAGTGACATCTGATATAGATAGATAGTTTATTCACACTTTCATGACCTTAGACAATAACAACTGTGACAGCTGTAGTAGACGACAGCATTGACAAATATGGTTGTTATTGTTCTCCCATCCCAGTATTTAGGCAGGGCGGCACATGAAACAATTAATGTGTGTGTGTGTGTGTGGGGGGGGGGGTGTCATTAACTTAAAAACATTCCGATTTCCTATATATCTTATTAACATCTGAATCACTTTCATCCCTGCCAATGGCGCAGTTGGGATGTATTAATAACTTGAAAAAAAAAGGCTAGTAACCAGGCCAGTCAGCAAACCAGCATTTTATCAGGCAGTAACAAATCAGGCGTCTTCAATGCCATTTCGGTGAGAAGTATTTCTGGAAGGTTAGGTCATATCACAAACAGCGTATACCACTGTATACTGTCTATCTCTATACTCCCACAGGAGACAGATAGGAGGCAATACGTGACATTTTGGGTGACTACTGATCTCCGCCATAAACACATAAACCGTGCTGATGCGTCAGTCACCGCAGGCACCTGCGTGTTTGGGAGGTGGGCGTGAGAATACATGTACTATAGCTAGCGACCTGCAGTGATTGTAGCGTCTCTCATATAGCCGTATTCTTCTTACTGCAACTCCATTGCATTCCTATTTAAGAGAAGTTTCTCTGCCCGACGTTCTGCTATAAAGGTGTCACGCACATCGGAGTAATTAGCCTTGTCACATGAAAGTTGACACGGGGAAACAGACCTAGCAACGTCTTCTGCTTACTGGACCAGAAGGGACTGATGGCACAAAATCCCCATTCTGTGGCGTGATCAGAAGTAGACGATGTATTCTAGCTTATTATGGCGGCACAGACAGAAACCTCTCCTGGGTGTTGCCTGCCCCTAACGACCCCCTCGTCCTACAATGACAGACTCCTGTCTGTTATATTCTAATTTGTCGAATTAAATTGTGCCAATTCAAAATAGGGATGCTAAATGTTCAGTTTGAATAGCTACCTAGAGGCCATTAAACACGATGACCTTGCCCGGGGGTCGTAACCTTAAACATTGGAGAGCTACCGCAGGCAGTATCTGTTAAATATACATGTATCTGCCCTGTCCAATTTCAAGTGTAGGAAAGGTCATTGATGCTCGCAGGCGTTTTGTCCTCAAAAACACGCTTCTTGGAGATATTTGACCGGGTCCATTGGTCGCCAGCCGACGACTCCCACGTGCCCCCCAGCTATCGTAGCTTTTATCCGTAATTACGACACTGATTACAGGTTTACATTGTCGGTCGGTCAGCTGTGTCTTCACCAGACTGACGGTATCTGTGACACATACGTCAGACTGCGGGGGTTTCCGTCGGTGGTACAACTTGGCCTTGGTAAAATATTAAACCGAGAATATGTATATACCTGGAGCCTGCCCGCTCATACAAACGTACAGTTCTATCACAACTAGAACAAGAACTACTCACTTACTGCTACTACTACTACTACTACTACTACTACTACTACTACTACTACTACTACTACTACTACTACTACTACTACTACTATAGTAATACCATCGAATTCGATGGTGGTAGTAGTCCACAACGCTACTACTGTAGTAACAGTATCTTACAGTGAATATCGTACGCTGGGCTGGGCTGAGCTGTCGACATCTTATACAATGCAATGGGTAATATTTCCATGGTTGTCTTGTTTTACCCATATTCAAATGTTATATACAGTAACTTGGGTATGTTCCAACATTTTATCCTGCTGAACAAGCTGTGGTAAACGGTGGCGAATAATGCCATTGCCTTTGGGCGCAATCATATATCTTCTTCAGTGACAACCTTTTTAGAACAAAGCCTCCTTTTATTTATCGCTTATACAAAGACCCACATTCAGGTGAAACACATGTTCATCAGATTCCGAGTGATAAACCTGAAGGTATTTGTGAAAACAAGAAGAGCAGTTTTAAGCATTGGCGGGAAACAGTCACTATCGTGGCCCTAATTGTGTAGCTGCAGTTACTGCAAAAAAAAGGACTCGATTTTGAGGAACAGAGTTACATGACTGTACTACTAGTATTAGATGTACATATGTACACAATCACTCGTTGTGATAAACAGACAACAATTAAAAGCAACATGTGCTACAGTAACTTACATGTAACTCATAGTAGGACATCCCATACCCTGATGGGATCCTTTCATGGGGTTCCCGACTTTTTTTCTCCTTCCGCCGCCGAAAATGGCATTCTCATGGGCCAAGCACAATGAAGAGAACCTTGCATTGCCGTGGTATTGTCGGAAAAGCTTCGTATAGTCTTCAGAACAATGAGGTAACATTAAACAATGAGGTAATTTGCTGAGTTATGGCTGTTTGTTTTTAGTAAAAGTAGCTCATTAATACGTTCTCAAAAACAATGAAGGAAACCTTGCATTGTCCTGGTATTTTAGGAAAAGCTTCTTACGGGTAGTCTTCAGAACAAGTTTAAATTTTGTTCCGGTACGGTGGTTTTTCTTTGAGTTATGGTCATTTTGTGAGTATCGCCTTGCACAGCAACCGACTGTCTAGTTAGTGTTGGTTTTTTTTCGTTGTAAAAACTATAAACTATGCCTATTATAGAGGACATGACAACATTACAGCAAGTTCTGATATTGCTGAGACAGTCCTTGCTGCGGTCTGTACTATCGAAAGCACCACGACCGACCTCTGTGAGGACATCACCGGATTTCCTAATTTAGCGTAGTTGACTGAGAGCTGGTGGACGCCATACTTCTATCATTCAGGGTCATTACAGCCTTCCGCCGGCTCTTTCCATGCAGCTGGGCCTCAGGCTGTCTTTTGTATGCTGCTTACAGCCCTGACCAAATTTGTTATCCCCGCTCTGGGAACAGCAGATTGGCGGGGAAAAGGTGCCTATCCATAAAATTTGCCGAGCCACTTGCAGCGAAAAGGCGGAGCGGTAGAAACCCCAGCCTCGTATAATATGGAAAGAATAGTAACTGAACAGACGAGAAGGGGAGGGCCAGGGAGCTACCCGCTAAATTAAGGAAACACTCATGGGCGTTGTAAATTTTGAACATGGTGCCAGCCAAATGCCTGATCATATGGAGAAAACAGCCGAAGTTGTATTCAATCGAGCACAAAACCCAGCTAAATTATGCTCTTCAATACTTCAGTCCTGACCCTCGGACTCCCCGTGTTCTACGACGTCTTTCTTTCTTCCATTTAAGTCCCAGTTTCTGTTTTTCTTTCCCTCATTGCTTCCTTCTTTCTGAGTCACCATCATCGAAGACAATCCTGTGATGTGGTAGTCGTCGTCGTCGTCGTCGTAGTAGTAGTAGTAGTAGTAGTAGTAGTAGTAGTAGTAGTAGTAGTAGTAGTAGTTCTCTAGTTCTAGTAGTAGCGGTTCTGTTCAAATTCCTGTTTTTAATTTCCGTATTGTAACTTTTCTGTTAATCCTCAGAGCGAGTGTGCGAGGACCAGGCATCGTGGTGTAACAAGATCGGGAATCGTCTGCCGCTCTCACGCTGCTACCGGCGGGGGGAACAGCGCTGCTGTGCCACATGTCGTCGCCTACGGCTAGAAATCCCTGGTACGTATGATGATGATGATGATGATGATGATGATGATGATGATGATGATGATGATGATGATGACGACGACGACGACGACGACGACGATGATGATGGCGACGACAATGATGACGACGACGACGACGACGATGATGATGATGATGATGATGATGATGATGATGATGGCGATGACGATGATGATGATGATGATGGTAGTGGTGGTGGTGGTGATGGTGGTGGTGGCAGAGCAAAGATGGAAATCTAGCAGTCTGCAATGATAATGACGATACTGATGGTATGCAACGTTGCAAAAATCCAGACGAAATTATCAACTGTATTTGACTTTTCAATTTCCGTAATGCATATTTTAAACTACCCAGCGATATCTAGTTTTACTCCATCTCTTTATTCACATAGTGTATACACACACAACAAACACACACGGACACAAGAGTTTCAACCCCACCACCCCATCCCTACCCGCACCCCAATGATAATCATTGGGCACTAAAGTGCTACTAGTAAACGTATATGTTCAAATTGGTTGTGAAGCAGTTTGGAAGCAATATAAATTGCATTTCTGGAGAAGTGACCGGTTAAAGATGTCGAGTGGCGCCTCGTTAGCTATGGAATAAAGAGCAGAGTAGATTCCACTCTGCCAATAGCCTCATGTGCAAACTGGAAATATCGATTTTGATTTCCGATCATCGGAAATCAAAATCGATATTTCCAGTTTGCACATCGGATCATTCAATGACATGTTCTCTGGTCCAGAACATATCATCAAGACAATTAAGGCGCGTGTCCGCGTATCACAAACTCACTTCACATTTGTTAGACTGGGCTCTACCTATTATAAGGGACCACCAAACCGCCCGTAATTACAATTTCTTGTGATGTTACTATGCATGCTATGATTCGTGACTCCTCGTTTCCTGTAGTGCCTACTGAGGCACTACAGGAAACCTGGCCACCTTTGGCGGACTGAGGCCGATCGTTGCACCACTTGTCGTTCCGTTCAAACGGGCGAGCACATTTTCGTATTGAATATGGCCTCCACGCCAGTTCCACTCAATGTTGATCTTCAGTTACCAGCGAGTCAACATTTAGCCGGGTATCATCACGTCTGCCATTGTGCTTTAGCTGATTGAAAGCTGTACGGACAAATGGTGGTGGGAGAAGAGCAAACATTTGCCACCACACTATAAGGTCGCGGGAATTTGCTCCTTTCTTCGGTTTATGTTGGGGGCAAATGCCGGTCTTAATGATGTTCTTTTTGGTGTAGTCGCAAAAATCCATACCTATTCGATAGGGTGTGGTAAAAGAGTGAACGGAAATTAGAAATTGTAGTAGCCACTTTCTGTGCCAATCAGCCGGATCAGCTTCTGTCTCTTCCACTTAGGACTCGAAGATTATTCTTGAAATCTTACTGAGTCACAGTGCTTGGTTTCTGCACAAATGGAAGGCTATCGTATGTGTATTTTTCTGAGGAAATATTCATCTTCCATCCCACTATCCCTCTTAGGGTCGCTGGCGAACAATGGTTTTCGGCAGTTAGTGGTCTTTGTTGACACCCCTTTAATTTATGATAGAAATTGCTGTTTTGTAGTTATAATATAGGTTTTATATCTCTGATCGGAAGGCCGGCAGGTGAACTTGCAGAAAACTGGCCTTTTATCGTCACCTGTCAAAGGGTCACGAAAGATAAGTGTCCTATTGAGGGCAGATGATAGATCATACGTTGTTCAAGATAATGTAACAAGAAACGAAGAAAGACGACCATAGTAGTACAAATATTATATGTAGCATGTAACATTTCGCTGGGATTTTTCTGCTCATAATGAAATATTATTAAGAATCTGGTGATATTAAAGCACAGAATATGGGTGGGTTATTTTCTACATTTGGCTTTACTTGAAATTTGCCTCACTGATATGTCTTCAATAATGTTTTAATGTTTACAGGTTGCCATTATGGTGATCGGGACAAGACGAACGCCTGCAGTGACCTTGGGAAGGGTAGGCCTGTATCGGACTGCTACCAGCTGAATCAGACATGTTGTCATACATGCCACCTCTATGACAGTGGCAAGCCAGGTAAAAGCAGGATACGGCGTAGCATGCATACATGCAAATTCAGATAGAAGTAACAAAACAACAAAAAAGAATTGGTCAAAGAAAGGAGGAAGCAAAGAAGAAGAGGAGGATGAGGAGGAGGACTAGTTCTATTTTATTCATACAGTATGGAAATCGAATCATATAACAGTATCATGTCATGGACTCATGGTGTGTAATGTAACCCAGGGAATGTAACTCAACTCAAATACTACATTTACGTTCCAGGGTGTCCTTTCGGAGACAGGCTATCAATGTGTAGACACATCGGGATACGCTACTCTGAGTCCTCGTGCTATGAGCACGAGAGTAACTGCTGTGACACGTGTGGGAGATACAGAAAACTCATACCAGGTACATGTATGGTAATGGCGCGGAAGCAAATCGGTTACACTTTACATGGAATATTTAGCGATCGATATCTTTTAACAAACATAGATATATGACAACTCACATATATATGGTAAATTACGTTAAAATGTATGGTCCTGGGAGTGCATTAAGCGTTTATTTAATGATTAATGTTCTGTATGTTATTTCCATAATGGTAACGATCAGCTTTGGTCTATACCTTTGTTCAGTCGTGGGTAAATACGTGTACATTTACCAGGAAACCTGGTTACGCCTGAAGCTACGGCCAACTTCGGGTGGTGCCGGCAGGTGTTCTTCAGGGAACATCGGTAGCTGCAGGCTGAAGTTACTTTTTTCCCGTTACGACTAGATTCACGTTACTTATTGGCTGTAATATTCCAGGGTGTCCTTACGGGGATCGTCTGGCCTGGTGTGCAGAGCTTCCCCCATCTCACTGTGAGACGAACTCTGCAGGCTGTTGTAAAACATGCCATGAGTTACAACAAACGACAACTACTACAGTGTCTACCACTACAGCAGCTACCTCCACCACTGTCTCATCCACCACAACTACAACAACCTCCAGTCAACGGGTGTACAGCACGCCAACGCATACTAGTCATTATACAAACTCCCATTCCCTGCACACTGTCGTAACCCATGGTTCGACAACTGTGACTCCGCCTCAGTTTCAGAGCTTAAATGACTCTGTGGGAAATGAAACGTTTGCACGAGGTAGATTGACCCCGACCGTCGCTACGATTCCATACCCCACAATACGTCACGTCGTAAACTGCACTTCCTCCAGACACCACAGAATACGCCATGGGGGCCACAGGGATTGTCTCCATCGTTCTCAATACCAAAGCTTATCGAGTACCAACCCAATCCCCACCCATGGGCTGACTTCGTATCATTCATCGAGGAACAAAACTAACCCAACTCCTCGCACAACGACCGACCCTAGCGATGTGGATAAATTTTCTGGGTCGGGAAACGAAGACAAGGACAGTGCATCTCCCGGCGACAGGTCAAACAGTGTGGCAAAGTTTCCAGATGATGCAACGGTTCTGCCTGAGGATCATGCTCAACCGACTAGATTGACTACTGACTCCATAGAGGAAAAGTCAGAAGAGGATAACATTTTATCCAAAAAACTTGATCTGAATCAGGTAACCACGGACACGTATTAAGTCAGTGAATAACAATCCGGGATTTATCGGGTTTCTGACTCATCATTTTGTTCCCCTGCTACTTCAAGCTGCTATTTCTTGTCCTCAAAATTCTCAATTACTTTACATATGTTTTCTTTTCAATTTAAAGAGTCAGGCTGATCAAAATTTCCAGCAGATGCAATGAGTCTATTTCGCGCATAAGAATCTTGTACACGCATAAGGCCCTTGTACCTACGTTGTCTTCTGTGCTCTCCCGGTTGGAAAAGATGTTTCCCTGGGCAAACCTGCATCACTAATTTCTATCACTTGTGTAACCTCTGACCCCAGTGTAATTAACAATGTCAAACGGTACACTTCTACGAAAGGTTTATCCACGCTTCTCATCTACTGTATCCCAACTGGAGAAACTAGCAGTTCGCAAAACATTAGCATTAAGATGAATTCAATTTCACTTTCATCTTTCCAGGAATATGAGGCTGTCATGTCAGAAGCTGCAGGTGGTTCCGTGAAGCCAGTCCTGGGTCCCATGGCGTTGTTTCTCTCTCTTCTGCACAGCCTTCAGTCGCTTGTGGTTGTAAGATGATGAACGTTATTAACTGCTTGATGAATTCGTGTGCCTGTGTAAATAGTGTTGTAAATGTAGCATTGGCATGCTGTTCTACATAAGTGAGTGAAAGCGCAATGAAGATTTGCTATTAAAGACTGCAGCACATACTGCTATAGTGTTCTAGCCCTGATATCTAGTGATAAGTGCTGGGTGACCAAAGTGTTATCTGTGAGCTGTGATTACTGTAGCTTGGTAGTGCATTGTGATTAAATGCTGGGTAAATTTCCTATGTGCAGCTTCTTTTTTTACTGCTTGTGCAAAACATATAGTTTTGAAAGTAAATTGCCGTGATAGATCTGAAGTACATGAGCTTGCTGAATGTTAATTATAACTAGCATTGATGTCTGTATGGAAAACCAGCGGGGCAGGCACATTGTCATGGTCCCCTGTAATATTGTGTGAATGTCATTTATACGTTTGTGATATGTTCAAAAAATGCGATCTCTATGTGTTCAATAGCCCCTGTTAATTTGATCCCACGTGCCACCGAATAAACTTATGTTAAAAATATAGTACTGCCATGTGTTTTGTATCTTTTCACAGCATAAGTCAGATATGTATGGAACAAATAAACGTATGGATTAAACTGTGTTCCCCGTGCCTGTATGAACGACTTGTGTAGCATGGGGTTTTGTCGCTTTGCTGAGAAAGCTACATCAGAAGGAAATAAGAGGCCCGGGGTCCTGGACGCTCATGCTTGCCATTAGACAGATAGGACAAAGTTAAATTAAATCCTAACAGTCATGTAACTGTTAATATTCGGCATTGCGTCGAATGACCTCAGACTGACCTTGAACATTTAACTGTCAACAGTACCCTGTATACGCATTTAATAATTGCCCCAGAGGCCCAAATTCTAGTCTGTTTCCATCCACAATGAGCCGTTTTTGAGATACAAGCTTGTCAAAAGTCAGATATAAACCAAATGACTTCAGACTAACCATAACACTTAACTGTCAAACGTCCCCTGTATACACTGAATACCGCTGAGGCCCAAATTTTCACCAATTTCACTCTGACCAGTCAGTAGTCCATCATCTGAGCCATTTTCCCGATACAAAGTCGAAAATCACAGATGCATTAAATTATCTGATGACCTGTAAAACTTAAATGTTGAAATTACCCTGTATTCAAATACTTACCCCCCCCCCCCCCGTCCATATGTTAGTATGTTTTGCTCTACAGCCAGCCATTTTCAAGATATAAGGTCAAAAATCGGAAATGCACTACATAACGTCAGACCAGTGTTAAACACTTAACTGTCAAAATTACCCTGTACACACCATAAGCTACTACATAGTTTCCCCTTCCTACTCCCCATGCCCCCTGTGAGTCCCAAATTTCACTCTGCTGATCTCTATAATGGTTCCTTTTTGCAATAATTGAAGTCTTTGACTTCACTATATGGTACAATGGTGATTGCGAAATTCTGGGGGTAAAATCCTTAAAAATTGGAAACTAAAAATGTCAAAACTTAAAAAAAAAACAGTACTTTTGTGAAGACCATATGAGAAAAAACTTTAGGAGAAGTTTGGAAAAATTCAAACGCAACATGACTCACATGAGGGGGGAGTATAACGTTTTGGGTGCTCCATGGTCTCATATTAAGAAATGGGAAAAATCATGAAAACTTGAAAAAGACGTTTTTTGTTTTTCCAAAAATAAATAAATAAACATATCCGGTTGTATATGAGGCGGGGCAACCAACTGAAATTTGAAAGAAATCCACCGATTAGGTTCAGAGACAATTGTGACACAGATGACTAACAGACAAATGGACGAGGGACAATTTTTGATGTCATGAGCTCTGTTGACAAGCAGAACTTAAAAAAATGCCGAATCGGAACAGGCCTGTCAATGCTCATATAGGCCCTCTAGTACATGTAATGCACAAAAATAGTTATAAGTGATAAATATTTCATACCATACATGTACATTATGCACACATGCCAAAGACAGTTATAGCCCATTGAATATCTGTATGTGTTTAATGTTAAATTTAACAGCTATATGCAAAACCAGATGACTTAGATGTGGATTGACTTTTTCGGAACCACCGTAAGCAGACAGCATTTTAGGCAGATTAATGTTGGGTGTACTGCTCATTATCATACATACATACGACTTACCCATATATTTCCCAACTCTGTCTATGCATGGGCACATTAATTTCTGTAATAACATATCCATGCAGAAGAATAGGTTACACACACAATATGCATGTACAACAATGTTTTTGTAGTCTCCCCGGTGATGTTGTAGTGATATCTGTAATTCTGTATACACTTTATTATGAAAAAAAGTAATGAAAACAAAACAAGACAACAACAACAAAAAAAACAAAACAAAAAAACACCAGAACTAGAGCTAACGATTACAAAAAGAGGACTTCATTACCATGTCATAAAAGCATTTTGATCAAGGCAATGCAATGATCTAGAATAAAATTTCTGTGGCAAAGCCATTGGGGAATGAGTTGCAAAGCATACATATAAGATCAAAACACCCAATGGGGAAATAGAGAAAAAAAAATGAAGATATAGAGGATTAGTGAATGAATTAAGCAAGAACTTTATAGAACTATAGCTATATGGAAAGACGATATGACGAAATTTGTTATGAAAGTTTACCAAATAGATCACAACTAATTTAATTGGTAAAATGCGTCAAAACAGTATGCCAGAACAGTACATGGCTACGAAACATTCTTGGTCAATTTTCAGATTTTAAATTCATTCATGATCATGTGCAAGAGATCAAATTGAGCAAAAATTCTACCATGCATATGCTGGCTAGCTTAATTTTATGCATGGTAATTGGTTACTATTATTATTATTATTATTATTATTATTATTATTATTATTATTATTATTATTATTATTATTATTATTATTATTATATTGTTATTTATTGTTATTATTGTCATCCTCGTAGTAGTAGTAGTAGTAGTAGTAGTAGTAGTAGTAGTAGTAGTAGTAGTAGTAGTAGTAGTAGTAGTAGTAGTAGTAGTAGTAGTAGTAGTAGTAGTAGT
>JAAUYG010254056.1_pt1 | contig 11703 bp, 9 predicted proteins | sample 7278091 | NCBI WGS metagenome assembly JAAUYG01 (sample SAMN14350201, study PRJNA611818) | marine sediment metagenome | isolation source: surface marine sediment (0.6m) | place: French Polynesia: Moorea | collected 2018-08 | reverse complement strand
TGCGTATTCCAGTTAAAAGACCATATGGTCTTATATTCGGAATACACGGATCCCGATTATAAGACCATGGTCTTCTATTCGGTGCCACTTTTATGTCTACGTGAAGGCCATTTTTCGAATAGAAGCCCTGGTCTTATGCTCAGGAAAAACCGGTACGAGTTGTTGTTAATTAGAATGGGCGCACATCTGTTGGCTATAAAATGAAATGATCTTCACAGGTCAATATCGCCGTAATCTGGATTCACAAACAGCATAACACGACACAGTTGTGTATATATAAATAAAATTCATCAGTTTATTGCACGTTGGAAAAAAATATGTACAGGATGTAGCCTAAGCAATATCGCTGAAAGTGCGCATGCACCCTAGTTTTGTCAAGTCGATGATACGCCGCAAAAATTTCGTTCTGTTGCCAAGCCACAGCCCGACTCACTATGGCAACGTCTGGCGTTGCCGGACTCAGCATATAGGTCTTGCTGGCTTTTGTTGACAAAGCTGAGGTCTAGACGAAACGTACGTTTCCATGGTAACATAGTGAATATTGGCTTTGAAAATATAGCACAGTAATCTTTTGTCATGCACTGGAGAGTCTGCGACAATCTGACCTTCGTCTATCTCCATACCAACGGCAGCTGTAACCAATATAGTGGTCTCCGCCAGGTCATAAACGCAATCCTTGGATAAACACACATACATGCATCTATATAAGTTATATATGCTAACGTTATTCGTAATTTGATAAGGATTCCTGCTTTACATAAATGCATCAAGATTATAACAGAGTTTAAAATGTCATTTCAAAGCCCTGTTATATGCAAAGTTTTGCAAATACCAGCTGCTACATGTGACGTAGGCCCCTACATGTATCTTTAGCAAATTTGTGGAAAGAAAAGTTGACAGCGGGCCATGTGTCTATTAAACACACTACTAACACACAAAGAGAGAGGGAGGGAGGGGCGGGGGGAGTCTTAAAATTCAGAGAAGGAACATAAAAACTACCGGGTATAAGAGGCACCCTCGGTTGGCACAAAGCCTAGTGGATAGTTAAGCGTTGAGTCAATAGTTTGGGTAATTGAGCGGCGCTGCTATCTGGTGAGCACAGCTGCACATGTGTGATAAATGGGATATAAAATATATCCAGGGTTTGAGGCTGTGTTAAACAGTTACTTTTAACACCAGAACGGAGAGGGCCTAATATGGTCGTTGGCAGTGTATCTCTGCAGTCTCGACCGTGTGTGTATTATAACTTAGTGATACAGACATCCGTATCCTCTAGTGGGGTCCTGGCAGACTGGCTGCCCCATAGCCCAAAGATGTCCTCATGGAACCGGTTTTCTGACTGCAAGCATGGAGACAAAATACTAAAAACAATGCTAGTAGATGTACACCGGATTAACATAGCTTCATGTTGAGTAAAGAATTATAACGCTAAAAATTAGGACGGTCTTCCAAACAGTACAATGTTCTAATTAATGTTGGTTATATGAACTCCTGAGAATCAGTACTAGGCCTACTATATATTGCGTCGAAGATATCGGCAGTTTGGCTGTTCTTATTCTCTATCCTTAGGTATCCTTCTACCAAATACCTAACTATCCTTCACCTTGCTACCCTGTATTTCAAGCATAGTGGAGACATTCCCCTGCCCTCACCTTCATTTTGGCCACATATTGACTAGCTTGCTGTCCACTCATGCTGCCGTGTGCAGCCAGAACTGTCTCCAGCGTCTGCCGGACGTCTGCTGCCATTGTGATGTCACCACACACGTAGAAATGTCCGCTGTCCCGCAGCAACTTCCTGGCGACCGACTTAGCATTCCGAAGCAGAAGGTCCTGCACGTAGGTCTGAAACCGGGGGTAACGCTCAATGCAGCATGTACAAGCTCTTAGAAATAGTAGGCCCTATTCTGTATGCATAGCGGCAGTAACAACAGCACAACACCATCAACAACGGCAGATATCGGTGTGAAATATTCACTATATGCAGTCCAATGTTAACGAAAACGAAAACGAAATCCTTAGATTAAAAAAGCAACAACTGAAAAACAACAGCAGCAACAACAATAATCTAGGTATATGATGCAAAGCTAGCGTTACAGTCTCCAAAAAAAATGGTGTTAATTCGTTTTACTGTCATCTGTTAGCAGTCGACGACGAACGCACCCTGGCAATACCTCTGCTAATACAATCAAGCAAAGGCGATCAAAACATAAATAAATAAATAAATAAATAAATAAATAAATAAATAAATAAATAAATTAATAAATAAATAAATTAATAAATAAATAAATAAATAAATAAATAAATAAATTACCTTACCAAAGATAACCATTACGTACGAACTAACATGCCAAAGGTAAACTATCATATTACGTTATCTTCCTGATGGTAAGCACCACTTAGTAATCACTCTCTGTCGATAGAAGGCCTGGAATGAAGCTATGTGTAACTCTTTTGGTTACAGTTAGGGATGTAAGTGTGTCATGCTCGATGCTGACTTTTTGACTTCTATTATCTACGTAAAACGTTGTGGTTTCGTGCCTCTCCCACGTTGAACTTTCTTAAATACGTTAGGCTAAAGTTATGCTTTACCTTTGGTAAGTCAGACTGAACTGGCTTAGTTTTGATAAATTAGGCTGGGCTCACGTAATGGTTTACCTTTAATAATTTAGTCTGACATGATACTTTACATCTAGAAAGTTAGGCTGACGTGATACTTTACATTGAGAAAGTTAGGCTGACGTGATACTTTACATTAAGAAAGTTAGGCTGACGTGATACTTTAAATTGAGAAAGTTAGGCTGACGTGATACTTTACATTAGGAAAGTTAGGCTGACATGAGAATTTCGTATTTAAGTAAGTTAGCTAAGGTGATGCTTTGCCTTTGATAAGTTAGGCTTACCTGGGTTACCTTTGATAAGTTAAGCTGACGTAGGGGCTAACGTTGTTTTTTTGTTTTTGTAATTTAGGTTATGTGGTAGTTTACCTTGGGTAGGTTTGGTTGACGTGAGAACGCTGTGTGATTCTCCGCTAGGACTTGTGCTGCCACCATGCGGTCTCTCTCCGACTTATACAAATCGTCCTCATCTGACCGCCGACACCCGAAATATAGGGTCATACGACCTGTGGAGGCTAGACCTAGGAAAATGGACATTAGGACTCAGAAAAATATTACCATCTCAAGCGTTCTGATCGACTGTACTGAAGATTTTGTAACAAGGCTTGTGATTGGATCTGAATAGCTGCCACTTGATGGGATTATCATGACGTCATTGGGCACAGAACAACAGGATGCAAAGCTTCGTTTTATAATTGCACTAACTGTGAAGCAAATGTGACAGTAAACACAAGATGTGTGCAAAAATATCGAACTGAGACATCAAACAAGCTAATAAACCGTACAAAGCTCTGCACGATAGCATTAAATCCGGCAACAGACCTTTGCGGCTGTCCACTAGACGTTGTTGCCAGAAACTCCGGAAGGGGGCGATACCGGTGCCGGGGCCAACCATTATCACCGGAAGGGTCGGGTCGGTAGGGAGGTGGAATGTCTGTGTTCTGAAAGTGACGCCGGAGTATTAGCAAAGATATTATTTGTCACTTCCGATTTAATTCCAGCAGGCACTACTACCATTTGAGAAAGTTTAGTAGTATGCAGCTTGTTCAAATGTTTAGCCCCAGGATAAATGCCTACTGAGCAGACCAAGATTGGAACATATAACCTCTTTGGTATTAGTTTCGGGGCCTTCGTTATGTACACATTTCAGCTGGCATGTGCCCTTCGGCTATCCTCCACAGTTACACTATTTAGGATCCTATTTTATGCCCAGATAACTTATGTAAGCCACCTAATCTGAAACTTGAATTGTAGTTATATTGATTGTTACATACTTGCACTAAATCTGAAATAATTCCATCAATATTTCCAGCTTTACGTCACAAAACGTTACCAGCGAGAAACATGATATACAAACCGCCCCACCTCCTGATAAAACAGGGAACGTTATTCTCCCCGGAGAGAGAATCCAGCCAATTGGAGCACACCCCGTGGCGATTGCTGAAGCGGCCACCAGTTGGCGCAGCGTATTGGACAATGGCCACCGTCAAGTGAATCTCATCTGTGACAGAAATAACGCGCATAGGTTACTCGCAATCATTTTAAGGCTTTCACCACAGATTTCTATGTCTGTATAACCCCAAACGCATGAAAAGTGAATGGTAGTAACTTGTTAACTTATATAGATATTACAATACCTGGACTGATATCCGGAGAGGAGCTGATACTGTAGTATCGAGGCTGTAGCAGTGGTAGCTGGCTGAGGAGCAGAGTGGCTGGAAGGTGCACACTCGGGAACTCTCTCAGGACATCGGCCAGGGTCGGTAAGGTGTCGGATTTCCACTTTTCGTAGGAAGCAGAGCCCTGAAAAAAAGAGTAATTTTAGTAAGTTCCTAAAACTTACAGTGCCTTTTATATCTTTATGTGTCTTTATAAATTTGTTCTAGCCTTCAGTTTATCTTTATTCATTCTTTACTTTTATCTTTAAGTGCATGTAGAAACATAATTAGCTATTCTTACTCTGGCCAGCTCCTCAAGTCGCTTCCTCTCAGTGACGTCACTGGTTACCAAGGCGACCTGTGCCAGCAGGGAGGGGGTGGGGGGCGTGGTGATATCCAGAAAGCGAGAGACGGCCGTCCGGAGTGTCAGCTGACTGGGTAGCCAGTCACACTGGAGCCACCTATCTGGATAGACCACATGCAGATGCCTATCATTGTTTATATAACAATATTACAGCAGAATAGAATTGTGTGAAAACTGAAAAGTGCTTTTAAAGACGTCTTTACAGTTGGCCATGGTGTAAGGATTAGGGATCCCCGGAAGTGAACGTAAGACTCTTAAGATCACACCGGAAGTGAAGGTACTTGTTCACAAAATGGGTTGCACACAATTCACAGACGATGTAGTATGTGTGGATAGTACGTTGATTGGAACTTCAATGAACGAAGGAACGAAGTATCAAAAGAAAGAAAGAGAAGACCGAAGATTTATAACGTGCATTAGAGTGTCAGGATACAATTGAAAGAAAGAAAGAAAGAAAGGAAATTAGGTAGGGAGGAAGCGAGGAAGGAAAGCAAGAAGGAAGGAAGGGAGGAGGGAAGGAAGGAAGGAAGGAAGGAAGGAAGGAAGGAAGGAAGGAAAGAAAGACAGTAGTAACGTGTACTTCTGCAGTGACAGGCTACTATTATCTAAGATAAGATAAGGCAATATCTTTATTGATTGCAATCAGATGATTGGATTCACAGTCACCTGAGGCATGATGACTCACACAACAGCCCTACGCATCTAAGAACACACACATTCATCCTAACACCATCGATTATTGACTAGAACATTATTCATTGTTTATTGCGCAGGCACCAAGGAATAAACCAGTTAAAATATCTAGTTGTTCGTGCATTCACCAAAGGGTATTTATTGACCTACTGTAGTTTTGAATATTACATCGGCGTTACAAAGAACAGAAGGAAAGCAAGTCGTACCAAAAAGAAAATGAAAAGCAGACAGAAACAACGACCCAAGCGTCTTTGCTCTCTGCTTGAGTAGTTACAGTTACATTGTTACCGATTGTTCGTGGGGACTGAGATGCATGTAACTATTAAATCGTAACTGTGACAGTTGAAGTTTCAAATGACCTTGGCTAGACACGCTTTACTGTATATTCACCCTATACACAAGTATGGTTATTACTAACCCTCAAGGCACAGTCACAGACCAGTCCACTAAATTACCCCCCCCCCCCTCCCCTCCGCAGCAAACTTATACCTATCCGCGTATGAAGTTTTTTTGGGTGTTTCACGGTGCAAGCAACATTTACCGAGTTATCTGACCTTGAGAACAAGACGGCATTGAAAGATGCAAGTAAGGAAACTTGCTTAGGGTGAAAGAGTCTTAATGTTCCCAGTGATAATTAAGGCTCGTCAAAGCAGGACTGAGGAACGAGGCTTATCACCATGATTTACACGGCAGAGACTTCGATCAATGCCATGTAACGAAAGTTGGAGACATTTCATCTGTTGGAAGTCTATCTCTCCTTCTCCCATCCTTTCCCCACCCTACCCCACCCCACCCCACCCCTACCCCACCCCTTCCCGATCTTTGTTTCTCTCATTGTCCAGTTTCTGTTGTATAACTGACTGTCTGGAGGTCCGTTCAAGTATCTGATGTAACGGTCGCGAGCACCCACGCGGTTTCCCCTGAATGCATCGACGGGCCAATTTGTCAAACCATATATAGAGAGCATTCTTTTAGTGTCAATAAAGTAGGGATCCCTTTGCACATATATAGGGGTGAATTATTCATACGATCCAATGCCGGTCGTTTAGATAAACAATGCCGAATTCTGTAGTTTGTGGGGAGCGCGTTATCTGTTGTGTAATTTCGTGTCTGTAGACACCACAGGGAAACAAAACAGGGACGTGTGAATGAGTGTTTTTTCCAATGGTGACCTCTATAGGTGGCTAAAAAGAGCTTCACAATGACTTGCATGTTTGATACCAAGGCTGAGCTATTTCCGGAATAGCAACTATCTTTGGCATGGCAACATACGCACGCAGTCGTTCAGTCACGTGAAACAATTAGTATGTCTACTTTCGTCAGAGTATGACGATTAAATGCTTCAGGGTACGGATAAAGACAGGAGTTTGGAAAGTCTTGGGCTGTACTGCGGGACTTGGCTTTGGTGACTGATCACTCATCACTTTCCCCACACTGTAAAGAAGGATCATGGCGGTGGTCAGACCAGCCGACCCTATCAATTTGAAAGGAACCAATCACAACAGCTGGGTGTCTGTTCTACCAATGAACGATATGGGCAGAATGGGCGATAAAAGGATGCTTACTTCGAAGGAACGTTTGTATCAGCCGCTGAGGTCATTTTGCGAGATGACCTCAATGCACGGACTTGGACAGATCGTACAAGACCACATACTAATACTCAAGTCAGTCTGGATGATTCTCTTCTTTGGCGCAGTGGTCGGAAACGTGTACCACATATCCACTTTAGTGCAGACGTACCTAACTCGTCCTGTACAGGAAGTGACGTCAATTTCTGCGAAAACTGCACCATTTCCTGACGTCACGATCTGCAACATCGACCAGATATCAACGACAAATTTTCGTGATTTACAAGCAAGCAAAAACAACACCTGGGTAAGGTATATTGAGCTGCTAGAGAAGCTAAGAGCGGCGAACGAAATATCACAGTTTGACTTCATTCAGATGCAATCTCAGACGCGTCTCTTTGAAAACGTGGCCCGTGGAGACATTGCCAAAATGGGTCACCAGCTGAAGGATTTAGTGCTGCAATGCAAGTTCATGGGGGCACCTTGCGATATGAATGGCTTTACACGCATAATAACGGGCACCCAGTTTAACTGTTACACATTTCACGGGAGCCAGTTTTCCAACGATGTCGACACGACAGGTGGAGAAAGGGGACTGAGTCTTGTGCTATACACGGAAGCCACCAACGGTACGACCCCTGGCGTAGGGTTATACAACGAATACTCAAACGTTGGTAACGCCCTCGGGGTAAGGGTCCTGGTGCACCCTCCTGGGACCCTACCCCCGATACATGTGGAAGGATTCGATGTGCAGCCTGGCCACTCGACAAGCGTGTCACTGAAGAGCCATCATATACACAAGCTCCCTGACCCTTATGGGGACTGTGTTTACAACAGTACACTACAGGGAGATCCCGACTTCCGGTACAGCTCTGGGGCCTGTTTAGACCTCTGCCAACAACAGCACAACTTCAACCGCTGCGGGTGTGTTACAAGCTTCATGGCTATTCCGAAGGACCTAGCCGATGCCCCCTTCTGTGCGGGCCTCGCGCAAAATGCCACCGACCTGAACGCCCTCATGCAGGATTTCTATGGCCGTCGGGACTGTCTGATGGCCTCCTGGCTCGCGTTTGGGTCTAGTGAGGAGATGCGGTCTGAGTGTGGTTGTCACAGACCGTGTGACACATACCGCTATGACGTATCAATATCCCGCTCAGACTGGCCTTCACCCAAACTCTACAACCAGTTCCTCTGGGATCAGATCCTGAACAATCCAGACCGACACAACCTGATCGCGTTTGATCAGCTGTGGGGAGTCGTGGAGCAGCTTCAACCCGACTACGAATACGGAAACGGAACTGAGGAACCGGAAATCGTCATCCCAGAAGAGGCGCATAAATTCCTGCTCATGAATTTCCTGAGGCTGAACGTGTATTTCCGTGATCAGGAGGTGGAGGTCCACACCCAAGAGGCGTCCTATGTTTTAGCGAACGTGTTCTCGGACATGGGCGGTACCTTGGGCCTGTGGGTGGGGCTGTCTATCCTCACAGTAGCAGAGGTTATGCAACTCCTCGCAAAGTTGTGTGCCGTACTTTGCGGTAAAAAATAATATGGCAGTTATTTGTTATCTTATTTTGATAGCTGCCACCAAAGTGTATGGCCTCCAGTTGTCAGAATCGAGATGGAACCAAAGACCGTATGTAGATATCTACGGTCTTTGATGGAACCTTTGGGAGAGTTTATTGGAATAACCCAACTGTGGGAGAAGTAGCGCTTAGAAATTGCCACTTTCGGAAAATTCACAAGTGCACCGATTTATCATGCGTTTAAAGTATCGTTCGTGCATTGTCAAATTAAGCCCGAACCCAAAATGTTGTCTGTTCTCTGTCCAGTCGTACGTTTTTTACGTAATTGAAGTTTTAATGTCCCCCATTTAACATGGTACGGTATGATGGTAAATTTGAAATTTTGGAAGAAAATCGCCAAGTATTGGAAAAGTGAATATTGATAACAAAACAAAACACAAAACATAAAGCACCTTTATGGACGTAATCGTAGGGAGCCTTTGTGTATTTTATCTGAATATAACTAAAAACTGTGGCAGAAATATAATTGTTTTGACATTTTCATTCCCATGTGGTCGTATGTTAACAAAAAGTGAAAATAGTTTAAAATGGAAATTTTTTTTTTTCAAAAAAGAAACGACAAACGTTCTGCAGACATGTTTATAGATATGTTTCCACAACGTCTGTGATAATTGGCGAAACAATGTCTGAGAAAAAGCTTTAAAGCTTTTTTTATGGATGGATGAACGGACGAAGGACCGACGCGCGCGCCACCCCAGCAGCTCTTCTCACATAGTCGAGCAGAAGCAAATATAAAGATAGAACGAAATAACAAAAAGACAAAAAAGAAAGAAAAAAGTGTAGAAATAAATAATTTCACACCAACCTTCTCCTTGGTCGATTTCCAAGCAGACGATATCGTCAGGAGAGGCGACGCCGGTAACTCTGTCCAAAACTTCCTTCACCAGGCGACTGCTATTGGCTGGGAGTATAGCCACGTGATCCCCGCACACATACCTCATTTCCGGCTTCCCTCGAGTCTTCAGTCGCACCATTATCGCTCGGCGACTAACAGACAAGGTATATTATAAATCAGAATGATTAATGGAGCTTTTTGTTATAATAACATGTCACGGGTTTGCATGGTAATATTGATGTTCGATTTCTTTATGACGCAGACGCCGTCCAGATGGCGTGCTAAGACGAACACGGCATCGACCATGTTGTTGCCCGGGGTGTTGTTGTTGTTTTTGTTGCTGCTGCTGATGATGATGATGACGACGACGACGATGATGATGGTGGTGGTGGTGGTGGCGATGATGATGATGATGGTAATGATAACAACGACAATGCTAAAGATGACGACAGTGATAAAACAAATGTAATGTGACCTACTATAGCTCTCAATGGTTTGAACTGACGATGAAATCTACTGTAACACGCGGTAGTTCGATAAGATGACTCACTCGCATTTGGGAGACCTCAGCTCCTCCTTCCCCACTATTTCCGCCGAACAGACGCACTTCCGGTGGATCTTGGACAGGGCTGAAAGTCACGCAGAAATTTTTTTTTACTCGTAATTGGTTAATTGATACTTCAGACCGGAACTCTCGACAATACTTAAGTCAGTTTTGAATGACGTCACCAATCTCAGCAATATGATTGGCTAAGAGTTAGGCTTAAGTCGAAACTTAACACTTAAAATGTTAAACCCCGCTTGCTGTTCACTGCGTACTGATGCATAGTATAATATTTATGTGTCGCGGGAAGTCCAGTCGCCAAATTCTGTATTAAATGTGCCCAAGCAAAGATATAGCGTACGACTGCTGCTGCGATCCCACCCCTCTTTTCAAACTTCTGAACATCACCTTGCAGTTAAATTTAAACAAAATTTAGTTTGGCCGTGGAAATGCCTTTTTAACAGCTTGAAAGTTTAGTTTTAAGTTTGTGGATGTACCCTGGTACAGGTCGGCGGTGAGCCCTGTCGACTGTTCTGGAGTTCTCAGCCTGTAGCACCCTGGACTCCACGCCAGGCTGCCCTGGATCAGGTTGGCAGGGGAACGGACGTCAGTCACGTGATCTTGCAGTCCGTACAGGCTACAACAGGTCTGGACAGACAGAGACAGGACAGAAATCCAGTAAATCCCTGCATACAATTATTTATTGATACCATATGTCAATCGTGCAAAATAAGGCACACGAACAATGACACTTGAAATACATGCACATGCAAAAGATGCAAATGGTTTATACCCGAACCCTAGTTTCTAACGATGACTGGGGTCCTCATGCGTTGCTGCATATTTAATACCCAAATAGAGCATGCACAGCTAACCCAGCTTCGCTCTCACTGGAGAAAAAGGTTTACCTAAAGTGACATGTCAGGGATTATGGCAGTAGCTATAGATCATTACCTCCCGCCTTTAAATACGCATATGTAAAAAAAATAATTACACTAATGTACGTATTTAATTACTTAAATGCCCACATTTAAAAACAACTTTATGGTTGGCCTATTAAAGAAGTAAAACGCGTTTAAATCTTGATGATTTAAAATTGCGCCTTCGGTTATTTAAGAACACTCATTTATATAAATATGCACACTTCAGTATTTTAATAACCGTAACAATTCTCTTATTTAAAATAATTAAGCAAGCGTATTTAAATGCGCGTATTAATACAGATATTAAAGAAAATTTTTTTGATCCATATCTACCGCCATACACACTCTGGCCAAACAGTGTGGTACATCATTTTCAGGATCAGATCCCGAATCTTAATACCTGCAGTACGTCCCGGGACCATCTACGGAATGTCTCTTCCTGTCCCGACATTTCGTCCCCCTCCGCCAGAGGCCGGATCCGCTGTCCCCCGAGGTTGCCTAGCAACCGATCCATGAGGCGGCCGAATGCGCAGAAGTTGGCTTTAGGGTAGGCGCTAGAACCCAGTGCAAACACTGCAAACCTGGCCAGTGGACAACAGTGTAACTAGCTGGATATCATGGATATATCGGTACATGTTCAGAAATAATAAAATCACAACTAAACCATGCAGTTTGGATTAAATATAGAAATACTGCGGTAGGGTGGGGTGAGGGGCGTTGAATGTTACATTTTATAGCCAAAAAAAAAAATCGAAGTATAAATATGTGTGAGAGAGAGAGAGAGGGAGAGGGAGAGAGAGGGAGAGAGAGAGAGAGAGAGAGAGAGAGAGAGAGAGAGAGAGAGAGAGAGAGAGAGAGAGAGAGAGAGAGAGAGAGAGAGAGAGAGAGAGAATGTCGCGGGGGGGGGGAACTCTG
>JAAUYG010124495.1_pt1 | contig 11703 bp, 5 predicted proteins | sample 7278091 | NCBI WGS metagenome assembly JAAUYG01 (sample SAMN14350201, study PRJNA611818) | marine sediment metagenome | isolation source: surface marine sediment (0.6m) | place: French Polynesia: Moorea | collected 2018-08 | reverse complement strand
CTCTAGGGCATATACACTTACATTATCATCATCTAGCAAATTGGCAGAAAAATTTTAACTGACATAGTGATATCAAGTGAGTGAGTGTTATCAAAGTTTAACGGCACATCAACACCAAAAGGGTCATACCGTGCCAAAACAGGTGATAACGATTGCAACGTCAAATCTGTATGAGTATGTCATATGTAGTTTCAGCAAATGGAGACCTTGCTTGATCTAAAAACTTTTTGTATCTCTCATTGTTGCAGCTTAAAGAAACGTGTACCTACTATGGGTACTTAACATTTCCACCATGGGTGTGTCAATCTCCCACTAACGTAACATTACCAATTTACTATGGACACCAGTACTGTGAAAGGGCGAAATTACATGAATATTCATGAACTTGACAAAAGGATCTATAGTCAAGGCTATATATTTACACATATATTTTTCTTTTCCAGTGCATATTAGATAGGTACAATACTACATGTATGTACATACCGTATATGAGGACTACATGTTTTCCTATACAGAATACATGTATACACATACACATATAAAGAAAGCAGTTGGTCAGGGACTTATTCTGATTGGATATTGTGCAGACTAGCCAGATATGCCCACAGGCTATATAGCGCAATATAACATGACCGCGCAATTTCTACCTCAGCGAGATATTGCCCACAGCAATTCCATTTCCCTAGTGCCCAGGCGCTGATACAGAGTTATTGTGATTATCTATCGATTCCATGCTGGCGACGGTGAGTGCGAAGATCTTAGCTGTTCGCAGATTGCCACTCGTGCTATGCTCAAATCTATCAGATTATAGGTCCTATATCGGGCGAAAACCAATCAGGTGCAGTGCAATAAATTCAAACAAATCTGGCAAATACTACCCACTTCACCCAACCAGTTGCCATTTATGGAAGATGGAAACAGCGACACCTGTTGGAGAAGGGGCTGAAATACATGACGTTTGCCTTTAATAGCAAGATATTGCATAATCCCACTAACAAAATAAAATATCTGCAATTTATCAAAACTAGCGATTTCAGCAATGGATGGGGCATTGGCTCGCATATTTTTCTAGTAAAAAGTGAAAACCAATCACACATGGCACAACTGTAAATATCATGGATAATAAAACACTTTCTTACCTAAGTGGTTCGAGTTGTAACAAAATTTTGCTCTAAATTTGATCAAATAAATTTGATTGCAATAACCTCTACAGACAAAGTGCAATATCCCTATTCAACAATTCGTTGGGATTGAATCGCTATCTGATTCTTTTTCTTTATGCTGGAAAATACTTAATTACATTGATAACATTTCGAGAAATATATTTCCAAGTATTTAAAAAAAAATTAAAATTCAGTGTATCTGTGAATTCTTCATTTATAGTAATTATGTAATGTCACATAAATCTATGCTTTGTTCCTTACAGTCTAGACAGTTATAGTCAAGCAATATCTTTAGTATCCTATTTCTCTAGTTATATATTAACGGCCACCACTGAATAAATACAGCATCTCCAAAGAATGGGTGCACATAACTTTCTTGGTGCAGTGTATTTTTCAAGTATCTCCCAGCAATCAATTCCATATTGCACGACCCATTGGATAATTGTTGCCTAGCTCATAGCGAACTCAAGACATTTCCCTACACTGACAATATCACTAAGAAATTACATAGCAAGTACTACAAAAACATCCCCAAAGGGCACGTTTTTCTAAGCTCAAGAATATATAGACAGCAGAATAGAATATAGTCCCCTTAGTTTGAGATCATTATTATGGTACAAGAAATTGGTGCTTTTATATAGTAAATACATGTCCATGTAGTTGGACACTACACTAAGTACATTTAGTTTTAAGTAATCAACAGCATAGTGCAAAAATACTTTGGGTAAGTCAGATGCACATGTAAAGAAATGTAATTTACGATGTGATATAATTATACACTACTATGATTAGCGATTTAAAACTGTCAGATGAACATTTGGCTAACCTGCCACTTTGTGCTCCGACATGCGTCGGATGATATGACGAGCTCGCGCTGATGTCATGGTCCTCAATTTCTCCAGACTGCATCCCCAGAGGTGCTCGACACTCCGCTGCAAATACACAGCATGCAACATGTAGTATGGTGGCACAAGTGTGACATCGGAGGCATCACGTTAACAACAAGGTATGTTCTTAATTAATTTTGGACTAATAATTCATGAAGCTACTATTTTGCTATTGCGCATTGATATTTTAAGACTTTGGCAAGATTAAAGATTTGTATATACTTTTAATGTATGTATTAACTTTCTATTTCATAACTATATGTGTTCTTCCTTGACTGCTGTGATTAATGATACACATAGTTTTTTTTTATCATGCCAAATAAACTAACATCTTTCAACATACATAAATTACCCACAAAATCATAAATTGGTTTAGTATTTTTTTTTACACAAAACAATTTTGTTATACAGTAAGTATCATGTACACATGTACAGCCGAGGCTAATGTTTTGCATCATCTAATGTTAACTCCTGCCACACCCCGTCACCACACTGAGAAAAGGAAATTCTATAAGATACCAACAGCAGCAGTTATAAGTACATATACTGGTAGTACATATAGTAGCAATAACAGTAGCGACAGCAACAACATCAACTGAGCTGAAGCACTTGTTCTAGAAATAATGCAGCTTTTTGGTCACAAATATGTATCTGAAGTCAGTCTTTCATTAATTCATGCTTTTCGGTATTCAAACTATTAAATAATGAAATGGATTGCATTCTGGTAGCATCTGAACTTGAGTTTTCATCTGTAGTTTACATGTCTGAATACTATATTTCACACCCTGACCAATGTATACAGCAGTCAACTTAGAAAATAAAATACATTCACATCATCATGAATGCCACATCTACATGTCAGTTTGCATAAGCGTTAAATATACTTTGCCTTTGGACAGACTTTTAGAAAAGTGTTCTATCAAGATTGACTTTAGAGATAAGCTGGTAAAACTTAGAAGGGTACTCTTACTGTGTGCGGCTTCTCTTACTGTCATTTGACAGGCTTTCTAAGGCAAAGGGGAAATGAAATGGCTATTTAAACACAGGTATTTATCCTACACAATTGAAGATTGATAAACGACGGAACTTGACAACTTTTTGGCTTGTCGCTCTAAATGCAATTTAAACAGCAGGACAAACATGTGAAAAGATCGGTATTCACTATCTGTATAATTTTTTTTTAGTTTTTGTTCACTTAAGAACTAGCTTAGACACTTATAGGTGTAAAATTTGTAATAGTTGTAGGTATTATGCTCCAATTCAGCCCATGGTACAAAATATACTTTATTATGATTTATCAACATCATCTTCTTCAAGCAAGTACCAAAAAGAATAGTCATGTTTCCATTCAAAGAACAAACTGTTACTTCATTCTCACTGAAAGCCCAGTTTTCAAAGGATCCTATCAGCTTTCAAAACCATGGTGTTAATTGCATATGCTTTCTCTTCTTGTATTTTCACTACTTCTTGCCTTTGAATGGGTAATACACTACTAATTCCTTGACTCAAACTCCAAGACACGAAAAGATAAGAACTGTTCACAATTCTATTTTGAAAACCAGTTGCCTTGAAACAGGAAGTGTGTCAAAACCCTCTAATTTAAGAACAACGCTTTACACCCCAAAAGATACAGATCTTGCAAGGTGGACATTATTCTCTTCAACCTCCAAGCTATTTCACTTATACAGAAAAGCCACGCAAGACCTTCTTTCACTTTAAGGAAATTCCATACTGCAATTTTCACAGTTATTATAGTATGGATTTTTTTTCGAGCCATGGTTCACTTCTCTATTGTGGATGTGTATAACTTTGGTTGAGATCGGCAGTTTGATAAAATGACAGACTTAAAAAAGGGTCTTTGTTTAACTACAGGAGAATAACTGCTGGTAGTGCTCAACTAAATATATTAGCTGGTTAGGAAACACAGTAGAACCTGTCTTGAAGGACCGCCCTTTTGGCTACTGGCCATAATGGTGTAACAGACTCCCGGAATCGTTTGTCTAAATGACTTTCATTCAGTATAATGAAATGTAGTGCACGACAGGGTTTTTTTCCTTGATTGTTTGGCCTCTAAGACTGGATTCTCATTCCAGTGGTGTTTCAAGAAATGGTCCACTGTCATTTTTGGTGACTTAAAAATTCTTTGCCTACAAAACACACTAGGTGGGCCTATATTTAAGGCACAATAAGTCAAAGCATATCTATTTATGTATATTAACCCATATATGTTTTAAAATTTAACTTTATAGAGATGTTTTGTGTATGAAGTATGCATTCTGTGAAGCCCACTTGTGCTGAGGAGTACACTGTTCGTGGTTTCTAACAGCAATTATTCTTTCAGCAGTGTCCCACCCACCCCTGACCTGATAGGTGTATAATACTGTAAGGAACATTTAATCTGAAATACTGCTTTAATTCTTAAGTGTTATTACCATTTAAGATTTTCTAAAGCCACTGTGTGCATTTTATCATTTTATGTACATGTAATGACTAGTGACTACAGCGTAACCAGTCCATATTTCTGTACTTACCCATATCTGATGTAGGACCAACCAAGGAGAACAAGCAAATGAAAAGAAGAAAGTATAATCAGCGTAAATATATGTATAAGCAGGTAACAATGAATTATAAAGATTATATCACAACAGCCGTCACATTTTTGCAAATACAGTCAAACCTGCTCTAAAGACCACCTGTATATAAAGACCACCTGCTTATAAAGACCACATTTCACAGGTCCCCAGGTGTATACTTTCCATACTACTGAACCTGCATATAAAGACCACCTGTGTATAAGGACCACACTTTGCTGGTCCCTAGGGTGGTCTTTATATACAAGTTTCACTGATACCTTTAAGTAGTCTTTATTGTAGAAGAATGTGTTTTACACTGACAGTTACATATAAAGCCCAACCTAGGAACAAACAATTTGGTACTCTCCCAATACTCAGGTTGTCCTTTTTATGTACAGGATAAAATAACATGGAAAGTACCGGTATATCCTAAGGGATTTACAAATGAAGTCATTAAATAGGTGGTGGTCTCAACTTTATATACACAGGTGGTCTCTAATCTCTCTAACATGTATTCCCCAAATGTAATTATATTTGCCTTAATGAACACATATACCGGTAGTAGTTTTTGAAAGTTTAATGGGATCAGGTGCCTAAAAGTGCAAGTAATACATTGCCTTGTAAACTACCAGTATGCATGGGACCCAAACAAAATTATCTTCTGCGCTCTGAGACTCACTCAATCGCATATTCATTAAAAAAAGCTCCAATAAGTGAATGATAGTTGGTTTCTACAGGCCTCTTTGCAATATCCCAGTCCTTACGTGATGGAGTTAAAACTGTATGTGACAAAGTGGAATTTTTTTTTTTGCAAACGTATCCATATAAGATTTTATAAGACACTTTGTGCAAATATTGGAATATACATGGTATTATCCTTATAGGGCCCCGTCTAAGTCATAGAGTCATGTAAGATATTGATTAAGTGTCCACAGCGAAATAATTAGCAACATTGGAAAAAGATTCCTTCAGCAGACAGCGTTAACAATGAATCTCAGCCCCATACAACAAGACAGAAGCTATTAACGATTCCTTGAACCCTTATCAGAGATAGGGTTTAGTGTGTGTGTGTGTGTGTCCCCCTCCCTCTTCCTCCTTCAGGAAGAGAAGGAGACAAACTTTTCAGCGCCAATGTCCTCGAGAGGTCCTCATGGTAAATATTGATTTTTTGTGCCCCCCCCCCTCCTATTCCCACAATCTTGCTGGTAAATGCATTGCCTTGTCAGATTATCGACTCACATGGATATCAAAGCGAATAGGGAGGGTAGTTCCTCCCTTGAAAGATTTCTTCTAATTGACTTAATGCAGGGCAATCGTGACAGGATGCTTTGAGATTTCTTTTATGAATCAATGAAATGTCCTTATATAGTTCATCAGGTATGCTGAAGGGTAGTAGAGATACTGTGCATATGTACTATGGTACATAAGCATGGGTAAGATGCTTCTATCATTAAAGACCAAGATGCTCCATTTAATATGTAATATTAGCCAACAATTAATTCATAACTCTAGAATTAACTTATTTGAAGCACTAATACATTTTCTGCGGTGTTGATACATTTAAGAAAATGTCACACTGATGCTGCATGTTTAGCCAGATGTTTTCAAACAGTTTGTTTTCAAACATTTGTCTGCTGTCAAAGGTTCAATGCTTTTCAGACATATCAGAGAAATTGAACATGCACATAAATCTCTCCTTGCTACTGGTACTTCACTTTGCACATTGGAGGACATTTAAGAGGTGTTTTCTCTTGCTTTCTCTGTCCATATCCCATTGCAAAGAACACGTGTCAACCTCTCATTGCAAACACCAGGGACCCCAACATAAGGGACACTCATATTGACACCTCAATTTTTTTTGCACTGTATAAACAGGCTAAGGGCAGCTGTAGACATGTAAACAATAGGATAGTCTGAACTCCCCTGCATGTAGAACCAGCATTAGAGGGAACACACACAAATCTCACACCTCTTTTTTATAAACCGCAAAAGCAGTGGCCTGCGAGGGAAGTATTTAGTCCCAACACTTGTTCAATTATTGGTATTTCAGCCATGAAAAGACTGTCAATTCTATGGGTGGTGTGAAAATTGATATCAGTTTGAAGAGAGTATCTGAAGTGCAAGCATAAAATTGTTGAAGTAAACTGCCAATTTTAATTCTCCAGGTATTTTCTTTAGGAAATTTTAAAGTCAAGTAAATTTGTCATTCCTAGATAACTACTGAGTATACTGTTATTCCTGGCTCTAAAACAAACCTTTAAATTTATAAACTTATAATTTATTAACTTGTTTAATTTAATTAATTTATATTTATTAACTTTATAAACATGAGTCTCTTTTCTCAATTTAATTTAGACAGTTCTTCTGTTTATAGACCATGCGTCTATGATTATAAGCATGCTGAAATATGTGTAGCTTGCGAGACACGAAAAGGTAATTGTAACAATATGCCCGGTCTCAACCCAACAACTGCTGAGACTCTCTCTCTCTCTCTCTCTCTCTCTCTCCCCGTCTCTACATTCTCTAGACAGTGGACAGAGACACAATGGACAGAACCTTGTACCACATTAAGCAGGTCATATACATTAGCTCAACAACAACAACATCAGGACAGTTACTCTGAATTTTATCTGTGACCTGAACAATACAGTTGCCAAGACAACACTGATAAAAGGAGGACAAAAATGCGAGGGACAGTTAAAGGTCATCTACTTCTGGGGACACCCAGTCCAGGGGAAAATGACACTTTGCAGAAGTTACTAGCCATATGAAAGTCATAGCAATAATAAATGTACACTCAAAAGGCCCTGAAATAAGCGCCGTGGGAGGCCATTGCATACCCATTGTACTAGAAAGATAATTAGAGCAGGCTAAAATGTGCTTGTGATTCCCTAGACATTATTCATACATGCACTGTTCTCGCTTACTCTTGACATGAGAAAATACAAGATTGGGCACACACTTGACCAAGTACTCTGAGAAGACTGGCGCCATGAGCAAAGTTCTCTATTTCTGAGGATGTAGACAATCTAGCTACCTTGTCCGATTAGAAAATGTATGTCAACTAACACCCCAACAAATACCGTGACACCGTTTTCATGTGTCATTTCACCGCCAGAACTTGTGTCAGGAAAGGTCATGGTGACTACCCAGGAATTGTCACTCATTGCCCAGGCATTAGCCTGGATTACTGCAGTGTGGACAGTCCACAGGGACTGTGTCACCTGTGTCCAGTGACTTTTGTGTCACCAACGCCGCCAAGTGTCACCACTGTGTCTGTGACATGATTCGCTTGCAGCAGACGACTGGTGTGGGAAAGATTTATGTACATACAGAAGAAGAAGAAGAAGAAGAAGAAGAAGAAGAAGAAGAAGAAGAAAGGGGAGAAAGAGGAAAGAAAGAAATATTGAAAGAGCAAAGTAATAAAATAATAAGATGATCCACACGAAGAAAGAATTTCAAAAGAAAGAAATATTGAAAGAAAGAAAGAAATATTGAAAGAAAGAAAGAAATATTGAAAGAAAGAAATATTGAAAGTAAGAAAGAATTTAGAAAGAAAGAAAGAAATTTTAGAAGAATTAAAGTGAATGAAACAACAAGTTTGCTCTGCTCTTAATACATAACCCACATTCAACAGTAACGCCAACTTTAGCATGTTTTTTTCTTTCTTCAGGTTAAATGCTGAAAGTGTGTAGTATATGTACAATCACAATCCTGCATGTTGGGTTCATGTGTACAATCTTATCTATAATTTTACAATCAAAGGGTTTTCTATGTTGGGCGCCAAGAGCATTTTTGCTATAAAGAAGCACTGAGGCCTCTGGATAGGTTTGCTGCATAGCAAACAGAACAGGCATTGTCCTCAAGTCCTCCTCAGGAGCGTGATCTTTTCACGCCTAATTTGTCCATTAAACCTTCAATTTACTTGTTAATTTTCCACACCTTCCTTCCACATCCCCAGGAAAATGGCATATTTGTTCTTTCCTAAAAACCCTGCACGTTTTTCTTCTACTTGACTCCGTGGTAGTTCCCTGCATGGTTTGACATGGTCAAACACCAACCGGTCTGGTCTGGTCTGGTCTCCCTGAAACTGTTCACTTAGCCTATATCAATGCCAACTGTGTGCAAATAGCAGAGTCAATTTGCTGCCCAAACAACGCTGATACTGTCAGTGTGGGGTAAACCGGTGAGACATGGGACACCTCAAACTGTCATTTACTGAAGGCTAATCTCTACCATTTGATGCCCCCCCTCCCCCCCTCTCTCTCTCTCTCTCTCTCTCATTGGAAGTATTTTTGTCCCTGGAATATTAATTCCTTGATTATGACACTACATGAGCAACAAGAGTGTCATTATATGCTAATCTTGTCAGTCTATACTGGTTGCTGCTGAAAAATGTCCCCCAATGTAAACGGTCAATGTGGCTCGGTGCCTGTAGTACCATGTGGTATCATTGTAGTAGTTAAAAACTGTGCTCTCCTACAGAAGCATGATGATTATGCAATATACATGAAATTTAAATTAAACACAGAAAAACTTTGAAAATTCAGACATGTCTCACTGTGTTTGTACTTGCTACCACCTGAAAACTTACTAGAAATGTGACACTAGGGTTAAAAATTTTCCTTCAAGTTAAGTAAATTGACTGTTTGTTTGAATAATTTATTATGGTAAAGATTTTTTTTTAGAAAATTCCTTTTGAGCCATCAAGAGTAGATATTTGCACCTCCTAAAATGTCCCTAGAGAAAACATTGGGATCCAGATTTCAGGTATAATCAGGATAATCATTGGAAGGAGGATTTCTTCCCAGGTTGTATGAGAATTGACCAATCAGAAACCCCCAAAGGGAATCCAGGATGATCCCAGTCTCTCAGGATGATCCCTACTTGGCCTAGCTTGTCTGGATACCCAACACTCAAGTCAAACAAATCCGATCCTTCCCTAGTGATCCGGAAGGCAACAAACAGGGAATCCTCAAAAGACTAGACATCTAATACCATTTGTCAGCAAGGGTTGGGATCCAGAAAATGTTTGCTGTGTACACACAACTGTGGAACCACTGGGTTCCAGGGTTGGATGGCCAATCCTGAAGGCATGGATCATCTGTAGTGATCCAGAATTGTATACATAGCACACGTCTCCAGAGGTGGCCTTGTCACCTGGAGGTGAAAACTGCCTCGGGATCAATAAACAGTATCCGGAATGCCATTAAGGAATTTAATTAAGCCTGGCAGCACCAGCAGGTTGATGGTCAGTGGTCAGTGGCCAAGCCTGTTTGACCAACTGCTTCATTTTACCAGATGCTACAAATATTGACAGGATTGCTTTGACATACATCCACATGTATTGCTATAAGTGACAGAAGCATGGCTGACAGTTCATTTCGGTAAATTCTCTCCTTTTAATATATTACTTAGGAGAGTCAGTATATTATTTAAAGGCGCCTGATGCCATCACCCAGCATGGTCAATGAAGTCCAAATCAAAGTCTATACCTAGATATGCATCTGACAGCCTTTGAGGTGGTACAAGGTTTAGTTTTGTAGCTACAGAGGTTATAGTGGCAATTTATGGTTTCAGCAGTTATCCTGGGCAGGGTTTGACATTAAAACTGTATACAGTGGAACCTTTCACTTAAGAGGTCACAGTCTCAACTGGAAGCATTTGGCAGGAAAAAAATGTCCAAAAGCTAGTCTTGAAAGAAAGAGAAAAGTCTTGAAAAATAAGTAGGGTCATGATTGGTTGAAGCTTTATGAAGCAACAATTCAATTGGCTAAAGGGCACCACATCACCAAGGCTAGTTTAGCAACAGAAAGAAATGACTCTTCGTGTTGCCATTTTGTGGCCTGAACTACTGACTATTGTGAATCAGTATAGGATAGGCGACTGTACTCCTCAAACAAGTGGTCTTTATTCTGGGGTGGTCTTATTTCCAAGGTACAGTAGTCCCTCTCTAATAAGGCCACATTATTTGCCAAGAAACTGTGGCCACATTAGAGGGGTGCCCTTTGGTGAGAGGGAGAAGTAAATACATGTATGGCCTTATTAGAGAGGGTGGCCTCTGTTGACAGTCACCACTAAGAGAGGGACCACCGTAGTCAAAGGGTAGGGTTCCACTTTACTTGGAAGCTCACACAAAATCAGGAACATATTACATACACCTACAGCAATACTAAGATGGCCTGTTGGAAAATTCATTCATTAGATTCCAGTCATTCTCCACTCCACCATCTTTATTATTCACACCTCATAAACTAATCCCTTACACAAACCGCTATTTCTTCCCTACATTTTTTTCTGCGAGAAAAATAGACTTTGCCTCCCAGAAGCTGTCTGCTAAAATGTACAACAGAAGAAGCCATAACCACAAATATGAAACCAAAATTATTATGACACTTGGCTCATAAACGTCACCCAATAAAACACAATGGAGGCCTTCCCCTGCTTTTTTTTGCCAGCCCTTGGAAACACAAAGGGTTAGGGTAATCCAAAACACAAGGCCAGTATTTTTTTTTAGCAGGTTGCTGCCCACTGATCCAGATGAACAAATATTCACATGTTCTGTTGCATAAAATTCTCAGTCATGGGGAGGTTTAACACACTTTTTCTAGCATATTCATATTGATCCACTTCAGTAAATGTGTACAGCAGAGATGTTAATTAACATCTCCCTGGTACATAACTGTAATGCAGCTTTAGATACTGTTAAATTATTTATACTGTGGCAGCCTTCATTTCTGTGTGGCAAACCATTTGCAACACTGCACAAGAATGGTCATTACATACATTACATAAAAGCCTACATTGTACATACAAAGATTTTATATTATGCAAATTCCTACAGTCTGGAGTTTGAACTTGGTCCAGCCTATTTTTTGGTAACAAGATATGAAACCCGCTTTTGTGTACATGTATATCCGTACAATACATGTATATCATTTGACAATGTGAAAGGTATCAATGAATTCTTCTAAGTACAAATACATGTGCATGCATTTTGTGCAACCTCTGTACCCCCCTCCACCCTCCCCCCGCCCACCCAATCCCCAACGGACCCCCCCCCCCCCCCCCATCTCTGTT
>JAAUYG010083503.1_pt1 | contig 11703 bp, 12 predicted proteins | sample 7278091 | NCBI WGS metagenome assembly JAAUYG01 (sample SAMN14350201, study PRJNA611818) | marine sediment metagenome | isolation source: surface marine sediment (0.6m) | place: French Polynesia: Moorea | collected 2018-08 | reverse complement strand
TTTCATTCGATGTAATTTTTGTTATAATCCTAACACAAATACCGCGTAGAATTCACGAAAATCTTCCAAACAACAGAAACCTTGTGATTGTCCGTGTGATTTGGCCACATTTGACATGGCAGCCGCTTCCGGTTTATACTCTCCGCGCGCTCATTGGTTGAATTTGTATGCAAGTGGGTCAGCTATTCGGAGGGAAAAATGAAGTTTCTTTGCCGATTTTCTTCCTGATTTTTACGGCCGCAGTATGTCTACAGAGAGTGTCACTTACTGGTAGGTGCAAATTCTACAAAAATGTATGTGCTTTAATGTCACAACACCTCTGCTTGCATGTTTTCTTGTTTGGACAGTCCAAAATTTAATATTTTTCCTCAGACCTATATTTGGGGGGGGTAACAGCCAACCGTAGTATTTCCCGGGCACCTTTTATCAGCTGTTTATGCTGAGGCTGGCAATGGTCTCTGAAGACAGGTTTTACAGCAATATAAACGCATATTATTCAAGGGTGACAAACTGAAATTAATATTTTCACAAACCAAAACACATGCTGTATGTAAATGTGGAGTGTAAGGTTTAGAGGCAGTAAGTTGAAACTCACAAAAATATAGAATTAATAAAAGAAATGCTGTTTTTTTTTCATTAGCATCAGCAGTCATTGTAATGAATAATAATGTACCATGTATACATGCTACTTCAACTAAAGAACGGGGGTCTTGAAAATAATTTGTATATTTTTTTCTGCGGTTTGAATAAAAACTGTCCGATTTTTCTGATATACTAGCTACTTTGTATATTTCTTTAAGAGATTTTTATTTACAAACAAAATGGGTATAAACAATATAGCATAAAAGGAAGGCACAAATTACCTACATGTACAAGCATATTACAGTACAGTAGAAAGCGTGTTTCTTATTTTACCTACATTGGAGAACTATTATGTAATGAAAATACTGACTCAAGACAGCACATTACATGATTATTTGGTATATTCTCTTTATTATGACTATTACAGGTTGCTGTCACATTTCCATGAAGAGAAATCTTCCAGAACTTCATGCGAACAGGTGCACAATTTGTACTTGGAGTACTGCAACTCAACGGGATGCAAGCCTGAGTCCAATCGGGTGGGTGGACATTTATTACTGGTATAACTTTCACAATGCGGGTTTCAATATGGGACATACATCTACATGTCTCATATTGTTGTCTACACTGCATACAGTGGTCATGTGATTAAACATCCCTCCATTTACAAATTCTCTGCACTTTAATAAGACTTAGATCAGGGACATCACCCTTATGGCCTCATGACTTGCATTTAAACTTCATTTCAAAGAGATCGAAGTAAACTACATATGAATGCAATTCACCTTTTTTTCATAAACAATGGTATATAAACTGGTCAACACATCTGTCACATTATATAGCATGATGTGGCCACCATTATATTTCAATATTTGTTGCTCTTATTACTCAATCTCTGTCTGACATCTGCCCATTCAGGTACTTGGCAGACTCATTTCAGTCCTTTTCCCATCCGTACAACATAAGACTGCAAGAGTTCTGAGGGATGTAACCAACCAGATGCCAAGCCCTTTCACAAGTAGGTTTCTATAATTTTTATAACTGCACTATAACACTGTACAATTACATGTACATTATATGCCAATAGAAGTAATAATACTAGTGGCAGGTATACACATGGTACTATTACATGGTATATAAGCCACAACTGCTGGAACTACATTTAGAATTAGTCAATATCTTCCTTTTGTGGTAAGACATGCTGTAAGTTGTCATCATCATAAACCGTATAAGCTCGTTGACTGCCTGTATGAAAAACTAATAGACACCACGCAATGATAGTTTTTTGTTCAACACCTGCATAGTTAATATACGGCTTGTAATTTCAGAGGTATATCATGGTTTGGCGTCATCGAGCAGGCAATGTCACATAGTCAGTGACTACAACAATTTCTGGATCGCGGGACACAAGGGCCCTCTTAACTCTGAGAGTGAGGCTACGGTCGTGTATGTGTTAGACAGCCAGTGCACCAAGTTAAAGGAGCAAGTGTCACTGCACGTAAATTTGTCACAGTATAATGTTTACCATGGAAAGAAAAAACTGGATATATCAGCATGGGGGTTTCCACCTGACATATCAATGTCAACTATGTCAATTCTGGCCAAATTCTTCACCATTGTCATGCCATGCAATGGAGTACCAAAACATAAAGGCAGACTTAGTGTTGGAAAGTTTGTTTGTGTCACCAGCTCCCAAGGCATCCAGTATGTCCATGACATTAGATGTGACGGTACTGTCCCGCTTCTTGCAAAGAATACTTACTGCAAGCGGTGCAGTGAGACGTTCTGCAGAGCCACAAAGGATGTTGCAGGGATGATGAATTCACAACCAGTTTATGTAAGTAATCATACAAATCACGCATTTCTTTCAGTTGCATTAAGCATGTTAAGTAATGTTAAGTATTTCACACTTGATCCTCTCCCCTTATCAGTGGTCACAGGTCTTGTCTCTTATGTGGCCACCCTTTCTTGGCAAATAGGGTCGCCTTATTAATAGAGGGGGGGGGGGGAAACTGTGTAACAGTTCAAGTGTAACTTTTGTGCAAATTCGATTTAAAGTAAGAATCATCCAGGCTTTTTTTGGTCGCTGTATTGTGATTTTTTCTGCTCAATGCTAATTTTTAATGAACCCACAATTGCTTTGCTTCCCTCCAGAACCTTCCATGTGATGATGTAACACCCAAATCAGATATGCGAGACCTGTTGAGAGAGGAAGCACCACAGCTTAGTGAGGATGCTATAAACATCATGCACAGCATTGCCAAGAACTGCACCGCTTCAGCTAATGGGAAGAGGTGGGACAGGAGTGCAATCCACTTTGCTCTTGGCATCTGGACCATATCACCCAAGGCATATTCAACCATAAGTGAGAAATTCACACTACCATCTGTTCGCCTCTTGCAGCAATATAAAAATATTGTCCACCAGGTCCCAGGATTTAACCCGCAGGTGTTCCAGTGGTTAACATACACTGCTGACAGGAAAAATCTACCATCATCTGGAAGACGAGGTGGCCTTGTGTTTGATGAGATGGCCATACAAGAAGATCTGCAAATGGATAACAGCGGTGGCAACATGAAGTTAGTAGGTGCAGTAGACCTAGGTACGGAGTCAAGATTACTTGACAAACTGAGGAAATCTGAGTCCACTCAGAAATTGTCGTCCCATGTGCTGCAGTTTGAGTTTCTAGGCCACAATGGGTTCAGTTTCCCCATTGCACATTTCCCAACGAGAAGCATCCAGGCATATGACCTGATACCTATTTTTTGGCAATGCGTAAGGAAGCTATTAGAATATGATTTTCATGTGGATTTTTGTTTATTTGATGGAGCTGTTAGCAATCGCAACTTTTTGAAAGCGTTGTGCTATCCATCTGATCCCCTGTCCTTGAACATGACTATTCCAAACATCGAAGAGCTTGGAGGCAGTATTACCCTGGGCATGGACATCAAGCATGTGGTGAAAAGACTTAGAAACAATGTCTATAGCAGTGGCTATGACAAATCCCACACCAGACTCCTACAGTGGCATGGCAAAGAGATTATATGGGATCAGTGGAAGGAGGCCTTTCAGTGGGACACAAACATCAACCCCGAGATGATGCGCCTTCATCACAAGCTTACCCAAGAGCACATGGAGCTAAACAGTGCGGCAAAAATGCGTAACCATCTAGCTGAGGATACCTTGGATGAGAACATGCTGAACCTGATGCGGCAATATGCTTCAACAATGGAGGACAGCAGCCACCTAGAGGGAGCTATCAGCTTCCTTCAAAGCACCAGCCAGTTGGTAGCCTTCTCCAAGGATGACAGGCACATCACATCTCTTGGCGATGTTAGGATCGATACTCTGACCAATGTGGCAACCTTCTTTTCACAATGGGAGGCATCGGAAAAGGGAAGGATTGAAGAGCATGGGAGAAAGGGCAAAAAATCTGCACTGATGTCAACTGAGACCATGGAAGATATCCAGTTCACATGTTTCAGCCTGACGCACATTATCAAGAAGCGTCTCAGCAATGGTGATACAGTCCTACCATCACGTATAAACAGTGATGTGGTTGAAAACTTTTTCTGTCAACAGAGAACTTCACGCCATGGTGCATGTACAAACCCGACATATTTGCAGTACTCCAAAGGAGTTAACACCATTATATTGTCCAGCAGATCCAAGAAAGCTGCAGTAAAATCAAACCCCGGCATTAATGGAGCAACTCCATATAACTATGACTGTCCCCAGCCTCTCGTAAAAAAACGCAGAAGCTAGGATAAATGCAAACAAGGTCATCTGCTGAATCCATGCTTATTGTATTCGCTGTCGCTTGCCCTTGGTATGATAAACGATGATAACCCAAAAAGGACTGTTTTTACTTCTGGCAGTTCAGCAGCTGTACGGCCTGACACCAGCTGATAGAGTTACTGTGGTGTTTGTCATGTTTATGCCAGGTTCAGCCTGCTATATACCCCGCTATATACATGATATAGATAAACATATTAGTATTAATGATATATATTTTGCAGCTCTGTCATAAAGAGTTGTTATGGGGACAGGTATAGTTATTCTACGATAAAATTATATGTCTGGTAATTTTTCAATAAGCACATGCATATGGTATTACAACCTAGGTTTCCTTCTTGAAATATATACCATGAATACATAGCAATTCCTAGTCCAACATATCCAGTTCCTCATGTTCCTCTGGTGTACACCGGGGACATATAAACGGAGCATTCTCATCAGCCAGGAGTGTCTGCATATCAGCATTGGTGAGTCCAGTACAATCGAAATGGAGCCATCGGGTGCAGGTGGTGCATTCGATCCAGTCTGTCTCACCTTCTTTATATGCATCCTCGCATATGGGGCATATCTCTGAGATGCTTTTTCTCTTCCCCTTGGAACCTTTTCCTTTTCCCTTTCCCTTTCCTTTCGGACATGACGATTTCCGCTTTACCCCTTGTGCTGGATGCCCTTTGTCCCGGCCACGGGACACCAGCTGTGTACTAGTAGTCGGCATAGGTTCTGCAGCAGGTGCTGTTCGTTGGGCTGCTCTGGCCGATTTTCGGCTTGGACCTGGTATAGCATGCGCATCAGATTCAACTGTCTGCTGTTGGTTTTTCAGACTACCGGTAGATTTCTGGACTTCCACTCTGTGGGCATGCCTTTTCTTTTTGCGCATGGAGGCTACCAGTCCTTTCCTGTATTGATTGCTCCCGATCCTCAAATATCGGGCAGTGATATCTTGGAAACAAGTCATCAGTGCTCTCTCATCATATGTGTCATGTGGAAACAATCCATGCCATTGGGTGAGTAAGGTGGTGTCACCCAGTATGGCTGAATCGCATTCCAATAACACATTGCCCCCATGCCTTTGGAATGCTGCCAGGGTGGTGAGCTCTTGTCGCCTGCTCTCCAAGGCACAAAAGAACAGAAAGCCATCATCAGTAATATTTACCAAGCTGCGTCGGATGTTCTGGCGACGCTCTGTCTCATGGAGAGATCTGAGATAATCTGAGCAGTCAAGTACTTCTTGTTCGGTTATCATGAGATGCTCCAGGACAGTAAGACACTCCCGATGATTCTTATACGCATCACGGTTGGTATACAGATTGCGCTTTACGGCTTGCATCAGAGAATATCTGCCTTTTGCAATGCAACGGCCCCCTAGATAACGAATTTTGCTGGCACCTTGGCTGTGTGGGTCAACTGCCACGTGAGGATGTGAAGTGCCTGATGGTGGTAGTGGGTCCTTTGGCAGCCTGTCTTCTAGGTGTTTTTCTTTCAAAGCGGAAATCAGGACCATGGCTGCACTGTGTTCAACCACACTTGGATTATGGGAATATAGGTTCTTGACAATTGTAGTGACTCCTGTGGTCAAAAAGGAATTCCACAGCTTCTGGAATTCTGTTAGTTCTTTTGCACCCCTCTGGGCCCCCTGGAGTGTCTCATCATATACCGCAGCACAACGGCTGAGGATGGCTTCGCAAAATTTCTTCAGGCCCTCTCCTGGCTGATTCAGCAAGGTTTGAATAACTTGTACACGGTCTTTCTGGAATGCAGTGTCTGTGTCGTGGTTGGTTAGGACAGCTGAGACCACATCCTTAAAGTGGATCTTGGGGATGTTTTGCGAAGGTTGGTCCGGTGCAGTGACACGCCCTTCAACTGAACAGACAAAACCAACAAATACACAGATACATATATATTGTCTATCACTTGTAAAAAAATACTGATAACGAGATGAAGCCTTGAGAACAGAGGGACACAAGACTGTGTCTGTGCTTCTTTCTGTACATATACCAGTACCCGGTATGTAAGTTGTCGATCAGTCAGCACTATTCTTGCGTTAAACAAAGGTGCATGATACATACAAGCACATGTGGTTTTCACAAAGTTGAAAGAGTGCTTTTATTGAAGGAAATATATCATTGATGTAAGCCTATTAGGTTATGGCAGTGAAGTGCTTGGCATTAATCATGTCCCGGGAATCATGTGAATGTATGTTTAATAGTGCATCTTTTCATGCCATCCTCTGCTCATGTATTGCCTGAATTAATTTTATTGTAACATTTACAACCTATATCTGTTGGGCAAGTTCAAATAAATACTACTTACATGACATGTACACCTGTACTTTGTCATTTTCATTTAGTAATTTATGTGTGTACCTGTCAGAAGCTCATCAATAGCACGGATGTCGTCATCTCCCCATGCACTGCTTTCATCAGAGCTACCTGTACGGTTGTCAGTGTGATGTTCCTGTGGCACAACATTGCCATCAGGCTCATCTTTACAAGGATTATCTGTAATCGAAAGAAATGCCAATGTATTCCAAGACCAACTACCAAATTAATTTATAAACTCAACACATTTTTTCCCATTGTAAAAGATAGCCAAAAATACTACAAATTGTTATCCATGCTAAAGCCAGCCAGGAGTAACTCTAGATTACCGGTATAACTATATACATGTAGATCAAGCATGCATACATATGCTAAACACTCTATGGATTACTTGCTCTGCATTTTTCCTGTTGCATTTTTTAAAGTGCATTAACTTTTACATATACTTAATGATGTTAATGTGAAATTAATTTTCATGAATTTTATCTTATAAGAACCTTTCATTCAGCACGCTATGCTATTCGTCATTATGTTCATTCTTGTACAGTTCCAAGCTCAGTGAGATAATGTGAAGGTGTTGAAATGCACACATTAATACCTGTCAGAAACTGATCAATAGCACGTATGTCATGATCGCCCCAAGCACTGCTGTCATCGGAGCTGCTGCTGTCATTGTTATGTTCAGGTGGCACAACAATCGCATCGGGCTGATCTTCAGGGTGGTTATCTACAATAGAAACAATTACCCCATGTAAATTATGTATATGCATTGCATTCATGTGGACCTGGTGGCATGCAGTTGTCATTTAGCCTCCTGATTCCTAGCTGAGGTAACAGAAGGAAGATAAAAGCTGCAATAATTACCCTAACTCTTTCCAATCTACATGATCTAGCCTAATACATTCAACCAATATGCAACACTGGTAGTTCCAAGGAAGCAAAGTAAGTATTAAGGAGTTCATATTTGGAATTAAATACTAGTAGATATAAGTAAGATAAAAGTTTGGTTTGGTTTTGTTTACCTCTCAGTTGACAGCATGTCCTATCAGCTTTCAGGGGTAACGGTGGCTTGTTGTGGAAACTTGTGACAGACGTGGCATGGCGGGGGCATAGGGTTGGTCGGAAATCTAACAGTTGTACATGGTCAGCTTCCCTCACTCTGCCAAGACCTACACCGACTTGTCCAGGTGCAAATGCATGTCCGGCATGTACCACCACTCGATCCAATGTTAGACCTTAAAGAGAAGTAAACATAAAGTATTATAACTATGCAGTTGGAATGTGCATGGCCATAAAGTGGATAAACCTGTTCCGGTGTAGTCCAGCACTAGAAAATTAGAAAAGAAATCATCCCGCATCATGTCCTCGATGATTGTATTCAATAGTTGGCCAGGCTCGGCGCATATGCACATGTAATTGTAAAGACTGAGATGAAAGGTGAAACTGCATATTGCTCTACAGTCGATGGACTTATATACCATGCACTGAAAAGAACATAAAAGAGGCCCCTGGTCTTTGTGGCACAAATATAAACCATATTGTGTAAGCCACATAACAGGCACCAAGTTACCTTAGCCTAGCTTTTACTACCAGTATGTACATTGTATGTGCCATGCCCTGGCTTAAAGCAATGCATGTAGTGGTGACACTCGGTTGTAGACACTGGTAGGGCTGACATAAAAACCCATTCCAACATGTAGGCTGTGTATAATATACAAAGACAATACAAAGTACAACAAATTTATTATAATACTAGGTTTCAACGAACTTCGAAGTGTGTGTTCAACAGGTCTATCCCTTTGTATTTAGCTACATATCTGTCTATGAGTAGTACCTTGACAACGATGGAGGGTGAGGGCAAATGCTGGTGCCACTGGGAATTGGACCCGCCTGGCAACCACCTTCAAGGTTGCTGGATCATACCGGGTGAAAGGAATCCTATTCACCACCAGGCGCTGGCCATTCTTCAACTGTATACACAGTTCATCTTCCAGGGCACTTTGCAATATGCCCCGTGTACCATTTACTGCTGTGCGGGACAGGTTACTAGTTAATATAACCGGTGCTCCCTCCTTCAAGTAGAGGCATTGGCTGGCTGTAAGGCGCTTCAGATGATATTTGTCACCTGCGTAGGATAAATACATTGTACATTGTAAATGTATACATTTCAACTGAGAGTAATTAATGTGCCTGATGCATATTGCTGTAGCATTTAAAGCTGCATATTGCTGTAGTGTAAAGCTGTATACTATTGCTGTAGTATTTAAAGCCTGTGTGGGACTTTGCCTAATATAGGGCCTTTGAAATTACCATGACAAACTTTAGGAAAGACCACTGGAGCAAACAGCATATACGCCATACAAGCTGTTATGACATTGGCCCAACAAAGAAATGTGATAAAAACTGAAACTGAAAAACTTATAAAAGTACTGAAACCATATATGTAAGTATGAAATAAAAAAAAATTGGGAACTCCCATACCAAAGATGCAGACTAAAAAAATCATATGCATTTGACATGCACTTGGTATGTACATACCGGTAGTAATTGCATCCAACCTTTGTATTTATTTGATATTCACTTTGTATGCATTTTACATGCAGAAGTGCACATTAACCACAAGCACTGTATCTTCAGGCTCATATTGGGGCACCTCACTTCAAGATTACATTGGGACATGCCTTTTTATGGGTTTAGTTGTCCATGCGGTTTCAGTTAAAGGTGAAAGACATGTTTTCATATTATTACTTTCATGCTGTAGTTCAATAAACATCATTATTATAATATCTTTGCCAACTGTTAATTTGCATATTTGATATGGATTTTGAATGCATTTGATATGCATTATATGCATCTAATATGGACTTGCATGCCTGTGATATGCAGTGTTATGCATATGATATGCATTCAGTATGCATGCGATATGCATTTAGTATTTGGATATGCAGACTAATGCAGACTACACCTGTACATGCAGACTAAGTGCATACAAAATGGGAATTATGACTGCATACCAGAAATGCCTACAAATTTGCATACCAAATGCCTATCTATTTCTGGTAAGGGTAAAGAAAAACAGGCAAAATAAAGCAGATCGTGAAACTAGCCTTCATCTTGAGAATGGTAAATTTTCCATTCGCCCTCCAACTGTGTCAAGCAATCGGCGTTATGGCATAACGCTTCAAAATTTGTTGCATACAGATGTATAACCTGTAGGTCATTTGGGGCATGGGGCAATGGTCTACTTAAGGTTTCAAGGTAGCCTGATACAGGGCCATTTAACACCCCCTGTGAAGCCTGGTTGATGGCCTCTATGAACGTAGGGTCTGTTTGGCGCTTGACTTCTGTCAACCGGAATACATGGAGATAATGAAATACTGGAGAATTAAAGGAAAATTCTCCACTGTCTCCATAGAAGGGATCAGGAACTGGGGGCAGTTGAAAAAAATCCCCTCCCAGAAGTAGCTGAATTCCACCAAAAGGACTGTAACCCCCACGGACATGCCTACACAGCTCATCCACTTGATCCATTATCCTTCTACTTATCTAAAGTCCAGTTCGTTTGATTAGGAGGAGGTCGGGAGAAAGGACCAAAAGAATCAAAGATGAAAATGTTGGAGCAAGAATAAACTTTGTGCACGTGCATGTGCCATAATTCATCACAAAATCATGTGAAATATACATGCTTTAAATATACAAACCAACCGCACACAAAACAACTTTTAGAGGCCTTTCCAAATAAAATTTAGCACACACACGTATCACCTGTGAGGACTTAAATTTATGAGTTAATTTATTCATAATGCCTACATCGGTATATATTGCGCACATAGCAACAAAAAGCATAGACTGTTAAGTGTGCCAAAGATGCACCCCAATACATACCATAGATATTTCATCCAGAAGCAGAACATCACAATCCAGTATGCCTTTCCTGGTTGCCCCAAATGCAGGGTCAGAGGTCACTAATTCTTTCAGTTTGGCAGTTGTATAGCGCCCATCCTGTGAAAAGTATATATGAATAAATGTCTAAAAAATGCTGCAGAATGTCGGTTTGCAATGGTAAAGTATATGTGGTTCAGTTACCAGTGTTCTCTTAAATATGTCCTTTTGGCATTTATTTTAGTTAAATACACATAATCATTAAGCACTGTTTGGTATGCATGTGCATTAACTCATTTGGGAGTAATTGTACAGCTAGAGTATACTGACACTGAACATATGTGGCCACTATGACCATTCATCAACATTACATCTACATGCAGCTACTGACTTTGGGGTGTGGCCTTTTAAGTCTTTTAGTCTCACAGATCTACATGTTGCCCACTCAACAGTACAACCAGGCATTTTTCTCATGCTTTGGTCTTCTGATAATTGATTTTTAATAGCTTAAAATAGATGCAGAACAACTGTGAATAGCAAATAGACAGGGGTTACCATGGTTACCTGAATTCCTGACCAGTGGTGGAAAGTGGTTCCCTGTCGAAAATTGGTGCTTGCAATACCAGACGAAGCAGTATACGCCACATTCTTGCCTTCCTCCTCTAGCTTTTTGGCTATATTGACAAGTAGTGTTGTCTTGCCAACCCCTGCTTGCCCAGTTATCAAAATATTATGCCCATCTAACGCTGCCTCCAACGCCATTGCAGGCTAGCGATAATATGTCTGTAAACAAGCGGCGAGCGATAATGTGGCTGTAAAAGTCCGTTAAAAATATTCACGGCTCTCTGATTCCTCGGGGAGCTCACTCTCTACATTTGGACGGGGTTATACAAATGGGAAATAATATTGGAATTGTCTAAACCTCGTTGTGGATGTATGCGCAGCCCACCATAACATTTCGAGAGTGGCTCCCCCAAATTAGCTGACCCACTTGCATACACATTCAACCAATGAGCGCTCGGAGAATATAAACCGGAAACGGCTGCCTTGTGAATTGTGACCAAACCGCACGGACATATTCACAAGGTTTCTGTTGTTTGGAAGATTTTCGTGAATTATATAC